>Ga0265314_10001622_pt1 | contig 24645 bp, 28 predicted proteins | sample 4126metaG_FD_203106 | JGI IMG/M metagenome (GOLD analysis project Ga0265314, IMG submission 203106) | Rhizosphere microbial communities from Carex aquatilis grown in University of Washington, Seatle, WA, United States - 4-1-26 metaG | ecosystem: Host-associated > Plants > Roots > Rhizosphere >... | reverse complement strand
CGCGCATCGTCACCGGCTTGGACTTCGATCTCAACCGCATGGTCGGCGACACCACGCCGGCCCTGTCGGTCGCGGCACGGCTCGCCTGGGCGCACGACTTCAATCGGATCGATGGCGTGACGAATGCTGCGCTCACCGGCTCGCCCAGCGTCGGCTTCGCCGCGCTGTCGAGCAGGATCGGGCAGGACACCGGCATCTTCGACCTGAGCGCCTCCGGCCATGTCGACGATCAGGTCAGCCTGTTCGCCGACTATCACCTCGAGGGCCGCACCCGCCAGATCAGCCAGGTGTTTACCGGAGGTCTCAGAATCGATTGGTAGAGTTGATGATCGCGGGCGCGCGGCCGATTGGCCGCCGCGCCTGCGGTCTATTCGCAAGCCGATCGGCGTGTCAGGTCGTTGCGGTCGCCAGCAAGCCGATGATAGCCGGTGCCGCCGTCTCGACCGGTTCGACGTCCTTGGGCGGCGGGCCGGGAATATGGCGCACCGATCCGTCGAGCTGCGCGCCCATCTCGACCGTGAGCACTTCCTGGAAAAGCTCGCCCTCGACGCGCGCCCCGGCGCTGAGGCGCAGATTGCGCGCCTGGATGATGCCGCTGGCATGGCCGCGGATGGTCAGGACGTCGGCGACGATCTCGCCGTCGACGGAAGCCTTGTCGCCGACCATGACCGTCCGGGCGCGCACGGCGCCCTCGACGCGGCCATCGATCTGGATTTCGCCCTGGGACGTCATCGTCCCCTGCACGATGAGATCGGCGCCGATGAGCGATGGCGCCCCCGCCGGAAGGTTCGGCTGCTTCATCGCCATACGCCTGACCTCTCGCATTCCCACGAAGAGTAGAGAAGTTACGACGCCTGTGCATCCCTATTGCGACGGACCGTGCTGCGGCACTGTCGTCATTCGCCTGGCATCTTCGCGAGAAAGCGCCTGTTCGGCGGCGATTTTTCCGATTGTGACCAAAAAAGAGACACTCCGGTCGCGCCTTTCCGCTCTGCCGCGCGAATGCGTCCGGCGATGCGACGCGTCCAGGATGTCGGTGACGCTGACCAGATCGTTCTGCGTCTCCTTCGGCAGCTCCTCTTCGCCGCGCAGATTGGCCTCCAGCGTGTCGGGCCCGCCATTGTAAGCGGCGAACATCGCGGGGAATCCGTATCGGTCGTGCAGCCAGCGCAGATAGGCGGCGCCGGCGCGCGGAGTCGCTTGCGGTTCCGCGGAGCCGGCCGCTTAATGCGCCGAGGTCGTCAACAGTTCCGCGAGATAATCCTTCCACACCGCCGCCAAAGTGTGCGTGCCGTGGCCGTGCGTCTGATCGCTAATCGGGATCAGCACGAAGCGCGCATGCGCGATGTTCTTCACCTGCGCTTCCGCGATGCCCAGCTCCGGTGGATTGATGAAATCGTCGGCCGAATTCACCCACATCACCGGCGCCTTGATGAGGCCGAGCTTCGGCGCGGGATTGTAGTCGCGCGAGGAATCGACCTGATAAAGAAAATCATTGGCGTCCATCGTCGCCAGGTCCTTGCCGATGATCTCGTTCAGATAGGCGTCGACCGCGTCGCGCGTCGGATAGGTCTTCTGCGCCAGCAGCGGCGCGGTGCCGGCGATCACCAGGAAATCCACCGCGGTGCGCATGCCGGCCAGCGGCTGGCTCTTGTAGTCGCCGCCGTTCCAGGCCGGATCGTCGCGGATCGCGTCGATCGTCATCTTGCGCCACATCCGGTTGCGCCCGGCGATCTGCACCGGCAGGCAGGCGAGCGGCATCAGCGCATCCATGAAGTCCGGATAGGTCTCGCCCCACACGAAGCTGTGCATGCAGCCCATCGACGTGCCCATCACGAGACGCAAATGATTGACGTGCAGGCCCTTGGTCAGCAGCAGATAATCGGCCTTGACCATGTCGTCGTAATCGTAGTGCGGGAAATGCGCATGCAGGCCGTCGCTCGGCTTGGAAGATTTCCCGTGCCCGATGCCGTCCGGCAGGATGATGAAATACTTCGCGGCATCGAGCAGCCCGCCCGGCACGAACAATACGCCGGAGAATTGCGGCCGGATGAACTGATGCCCGTCGCCGCCCGTGCCGTGCATGATGAGCACCGCATTGTCGACACGGCCCCTCGCGTCGCGATGCGGCGTGCCCAGCGTCGTGTAGTGCAGCCGCAGATCCTTCATCGTCTCGCCGGACGCGAAGGCGAAATCGTGCACCACGAAATCGCCCTCCTGCGGCGCCGGCACGGGCGGCGTATCCGCGGCGCGCGACGGCAGGGTGGCGAGCAAAGCAAGCGCGAGACCGGCGAACAGGCGGGACATCGAAAACTCCTTCAGCGGCGGAAGCGCAGGTTGAGGCCCTGCTTCGCCCAACTGGCCTCCAGGGCATCGAGATCGATGACGCCGGTCGGGTTGGACTTGGACGGTGAATTGCCGAGATAGGGCGCGCGGTCGCGGCGCCAGATGCCGAGCAGACGGCTGAGCTCGACCAGCGGCTCCGGGCCGTCATCGACGCGCAGGCTGAGGTCGGGGAAATCCTCCGTCGTCACCATCACCATGCCGGCCGATTGCCGCCCGCGCCGGTCGCCGCCTGCCGCTTCGCCGGCCTCCATCGCCGCCAGCATGCGCTCGGGCAGCGGCGCCGAAGGATCGGCCTTGAAACCATCCAGCGTCGCCTGCGCCACGCGATCATTGCTCAACATATTGCCGGCCACGCTGACGCCGCTCTCGCCCAGATGTCCGGCCCATTCGACGCAGTGCTTGCCGGTCCAGCCCGCGAAGCGGCCGTGGCGGTCGACCGCATGAATCTGGCGCACCTCGCGGCCTTCATCGCCGGCGACCGCGGCTTCGATGGCGAGCTTGGGCGAAAGCCCGCGCGCCAACCCGTCCAGCACGACGGGCGCAAGATAGCGGTTGGTCAGCGATTGCGTGCCGACCGCGCCGACTCCGGCTCGCACGAAGGGCACGAAGGCGCCGCTGGCGAACGCCCTGGTCGCGACGGTGGCGCCGAACGCGCCGGTCTTCGCATCGAAGGCGACGATGGACCAGGTCATGGCGATGTCCCCGCTTCACGCGGGAGAGCCTAGTCGTCGAAAGGCGGTCTAGCAATTTTACGCTGTCATCCGATCCGGTTCGCGCGGCGCAGGAAGTCGTCGATCGGCTGCGCCTGGTCGCGCAGGAAATGGCCGTCCTCGGCCAGCCAGCGGATCTTCGCGCCCGGCACCTGCGCCTCCAGACGGCGACGCGTGCCCGGCGAATCCACCATCACGTCCTTTCCGCCCAGGATCGCCAGCACCGGCATGGTGAGCCGTTTCAGCGCTTCGTCGCTGATCACCGGCAGCCGCTCGGTGCGCACGCGGAAATGCTTGAAGATCAGTGCGAGGAAATCGCCGATGATTTTCGGCATCTCCGGCGCGCCTGGCTTTTTCGGTCCCGCGATGATCGCGCTCGCCTTGCGCCGGCCCCAAGGGCCCAGCAGCAGCAACGGCGCCGCCCACAGCAGTACATTCTTGTGTTTTCCGACGCCGCCGGGACACAGCACCGCAACCGCGCTCACCTTCTCAGGCCGCCGCGACGCATAGTCGAGCGCCAGCCAGCCGCCGAGCGAAATGCCGACCAGCGAGGCCTTGTCGATCTTCAATGCCATCAGCACGTCGTCGAGCCAGAGTGCATAGGCGCCGCTCGCCAGCGTCGGACGCGACGGCGCCGACAGGCCCGGCTCGCCGATCATGTCGATCGCATAGACGCGAAAATGCTGCGACCACAGCGCCGCATCCATCATCCACATGAAGGAATTCGACGCCGATCCGTGGAACAGCAGCAGCGGCGGCGCGTCCGGCGCGCCGCAGGCCACGACGAAAGTATCGCCCTCGCGCGCCGGCACGGTGAACTGTTCGTTCGGCTTGGGCCACATCGCGAGGAAACCGCGATAGCGCTCCAGGACCTCGCGTCCGCCCGCTTCCGTTTTCCAGATCGTACCCATGTCAGTTCTCCGCCAGGACCTTGATGGTGGCGAGCAGGGTGCGCGTCGCGTCGACGCCGCCGGTGACGATCACCTTCAGCCTTGCGCGGACCTCGTCATAGATCGCGTCGATCCGCACCGGACCGTCGTCCTCCGGTCGCCCCTTCGCCGCCGCCATCAGATAGACCGTCATGCGGTCGGCGGTGTCCTTCGGCACGGCGTCGATATCCACCACGCTCGAAACCTCGACATGGCGGTAGCGACGCACCGGCGGGCCTTCCAGCGCCGCGGCGCTCTTGCCGGTCAGCGCCTCCAGGTCCTCGCGCGCGATGCGGTACTGCTTGCCGATGCGCGTGGCCTTCAGCCGCCCGTCGCGGACATAGGCGCGCACGGTCTTCACGTGCAGACCGAGCAGGTCCGCGACCTGGTAGACGGAATATAGCTCTTGCGGCATGGTACACCCTAAAATACCTCAAGATTATCTATCATGCTAATTAATAGAGGACAATAGAGAATAATAAAGCAGTAATTCGAGCCCAACGTGAATGGCGGAACGCATTTCACGCCGGCAGTTCCCCGGGTGTACGGTGACCGCAACGAGAAAAGACGGGGGGAGCGCCATGGGTATCGAACAGATGCGTGCGCTGGATGCGGCGCGCGACGAGGCGTGGTCCACGCCTCTTGAAAAATTCGACGTCTCCCGAACCGACCGCTTCGCCGCCAACACCTTCTGGCCGTTCTTCGACCGGCTGCGGAAAGAGGCGCCGGTTCATCACTGCGCGCAGAGCATGCACGGGCCCTATTGGTCGGTGACAAAGTTCAACGACATCGTCGCAATCGATGCCAACCACCAGGTGTTCTCCTCGCAGCACAACATCGTCATCGGGGACAACCCGCCGGACTTCGCGCCGCCGATGTTCATCGCCGCCGATCCGCCGATCCACGACCAGCAGCGCCGTGCCGCGGCGCCGGCGGTCGCGCCACAGCGTCTCTCGGAACTCGAAGCCCTGATCCGCGAACGGGTCGGAAATATCCTCGACGGCCTGCCCCGCGGCGAGACCTTCGACTGGGTGCAGCATGTTTCCATCGAGCTCACGACGCAGATGCTGGCGACGCTGTTCGATTTTCCCTGGGAGGACCGTCACCTCCTGCCTTATTGGTCCGACACCACGACCTCGTCGGAAACCGTCGGCAACACCTCCATCACCATGGCGCGGCGGCAGGAGATTCTGCTGGAGTGCCTGCAATATTTCACGCGGCTCTGGCACGAGCGTCGGGCCGCGCCTCCCAAATTCGATTTCATCTCGCTGCTGGCGCACGATCCGGCAACGAAGAACATGCTCGACAATCCGATCGAGTATCTGGGAAATCTGATGCTGCTGATCGTCGGCGGCAACGATACGACGCGCAATTCGATCTCAGGCGGCCTGCTCGCGCTCAACCAGAACCCCGGGGAATACGCCAAGTTGCGCGCCGACCCCTCCCTCGCCGCCAACATGGTATCGGAAATCATCCGCTGGCAGACGCCGCTGGCACATATGCGCCGCACGGCCTTGCGCGACGTCGAATTCAAAGGCCAACAGATCCGCAAAGGCGACCGCGTCGTGATGTGGTACGTCTCCGGAAATCGTGATGAAGAGGTCATCGAGGCGCCCTACGAATTTCGGATCGACCGCGATCGTGCCCGGCATCATGTCTCATTCGGCTTCGGCATCCATCGCTGCATGGGCAACCGCGTCGCGGAGATGCAGTTGCGCATCCTCTGGGAGGAAATCATGAAGCGCTTCCCGCGTATCGAGGTGGTGGGCGAGCCGGAGCGGCTCTCCTCCAACTTCGTGCTCGGCATCACCAAGCTGCCGGTACGCATTCCCGCCTAGGCCGGCGCGCTCTGATCGGGGTGTGTCACGAAATGGTCAAGGTCGAGCAGCAGCTGGCGCCAGCTCGACTCCATGTCAGCCGTCCAATCCGCGCCCAGAGCGTCGCGGATCGTCGCGGCGACGATGCCGAAAAAGGTCCGGAATACCTCCGGTGGCACGTCGTACTGGGAATGGGTCACGACCTCGCATTGGATCAGCCGGTCGGCATATTGGCGCTCGCCGATGAAATCCAGGATAACCTCGAACACCCGCATCAGCATCTCGCCTTTGATCTTGCCGTTGGTATCACGCCAGAACAGCACTTCCATCTGCGGCTGTTCGGCGAACAGCCGCGCATAGACTAGCGTGGTCAGATCGCCGGCGCGTTCCGCCGCAAGCGTCAGGGTCCGTTCGATCGTCTCGCGCATGGCGGCCACTCTAGCGAAACTCGCGCCGGCCGTGCCGGCGATGTTAGGGTGGGGCTGCAAAGATCGAGGGAGTTGAAGCATGAACGGCGCGGAAAGCCTGGTGCGCACGCTGGTCGCGTCGGGCGTCGAGGTCTGCTTCGCCAATCCCGGCACGTCGGAGATGCATTTCGTCGCCGCGCTCGACCGGGTCGATGGCATCCGCGCCGTGCTCGGCCTGTTCGAAGGCGCCGTCACCGGCATGGCGGACGGCTATGGCCGCATGGCGGAGAAGCCGGCCTGCACGCTGCTCCATCTCGGCCCGGGCCTCGCGAACGGCTTGGCCAATCTCCACAATGCGCGCCGTGCGGCGACGCCACTGGTCAATATCGTGGGCGATCACGCGACCTATCACGCACAATATGATGCGCCGCTCGCCTCCGACATCATGGGCTTCGCAAGGCCCGTCTCCGCCTGGGTCCATTCGTCGCCGAGCGCGCTCACGGTTGCGGCCGACGGCGCGCGCGCGGTGCAAGCCGCCCTGTCGCCGCCCGGCCAGATCGCGACGCTCATCCTGCCCGCCGACACCGCGTGGAACGAAGCCGAAGGCGAGGCCCGCGCGCTGCCGCGGCCGCAGGCGTCTGAAGTCTCCGACGAAGCGGTGTATCGCGCCGTCGCGGCGCTCAAGAACGGCAAGAAGACCACGATCCTGATCCGCGGCGCCGCCCTGAAAGAGCGCGGCCTTCGCGCCGCCGGCCGCATCGCCGCGAAATCCGGTGCGCGGCTCGCCTGCGACACCTTCACGCCGCGGCTTCAGCGCGGCGCCGGCCGGGTCGCCGTCAACCGCATTCCCTATTTCGCCGAGCAGATCGTCGAGTTCTTTGCCGATACCGAACAGCTCATCCTGGTCGGCGCCAAGCCGCCCGTATCCTTCTTCGCCTATCCCGGCAAGCCGAGCTGGGGTCTGCCGCAAGGCTGCATCATCCATTATCTCGCGCACGCCCATGAAGATGGAACCGGCGCGCTCGAGGCGCTTGCCGAAGCGCTGGGCGCGCCGGCCGAGCCGGCCCATATCGCGCCGCTCAAGAAGCCCGACGGCATCGCCGACAAATTCGACCAGTACACCATCGGCCAGGTCATCGCCCGCCATCTTCCCGAAGGCGCCATCATCTCCGACGAGGGCGCGACCTCGGGCGCCGGCACGACGCTCGCTACCGCCACCGCGGCGCCGCACGATCATCTGAGCTTGACCGGCGGTTCCATCGGCCAGGGCATTCCCCTCGCCACCGGGGCTGCGGTCGCGGCACCGGGCTCCAAGGTCGTCTGCGTTCATGGCGATGGCGGCGCGATGTACACGCTCCAGGCCTTATGGACTCAGGCGAGAGAAAAATTGGACGTCACGACCGTGATCTTCGCCAACCGGTCCTACGCGATCCTGAACATCGAACTGGCCCGGGTGGGCGCCGGCAATCCGGGGCCGAAGGCGCTGTCCATGCTCGATCTGCACAATCCGGAGCTGGACTGGACCAAGCTTGCCGGCGGCCTCGGCGTCGAAGCGTCGCGCGCCACGAACATCAAGGATTTCGAGAGCCAGTTCGCCGCCGCCATGCGCGGCAAGGGTCCGCGGCTGATCGAAGCCGTGCTAGGCTGAACTACCAAATAACGAGGAACGACATGGACAATCCGAACGGCGATCTTAGCTTCTGGCGCGACGGCGCGAAGGACCTGATGCCGATGGTGGTGGCGCTGCGCCGCGAGTTGCACAAGCATCCCGAGCTCGGCCTCCATTTGCCGGAAACCACGCGGCGCGCCAAGGAGGCGCTCGCCGGCCTCGATGTCGAGATCGCCGACAGCACGACTACCTCCAGCATGATCGTCACGTTGCGCGGCGCCCAGCAGGGCCCGACCATCCTCCTGCGCGGCGACATGGACGCGCTCCCCATGCCGGAGGACACCGACCTCGAATTCAAGTCGGTCAATGAGGGCCGCATGCATGCCTGCGGGCATGACTCGCACACCGCCATGCTGGTCGGCGCGGTGCATCTGCTGCATCGCCATCGCGACCGCCTGAACGGCAATGTCAAATTCTTCTTCCAGACCGGCGAGGAAGGCCATGCCGGCGCCCGCCATGTGATCGAGGAAGGCATGCTCGCCGCGGCGCCCGCGCCGTCGGCCGCTTTCGCGATCCATATCTCGCCCAACATCCCGACCGGCCTTATCGCCTCGCGCTCCGGCCCGCTGATGGCGGCGACCGACACGATCCATATCGAGATCAAGGGCAAGGGCGGCCACGCCTCCATGCCGCATTACACCCGCGATCCGATTCCCGTCGCCTGCGAGATCGTCACCGCGCTGCAAAGCCTCGTCACCCGCCGGATCGAGGCGTTCGATCCCGTCGTGCTCTCGATCACCAAGATCGAAAGCGGCACGACGCAGAACGTGATCCCCGAAAGCGCCAGGCTGCTCGGCACGCTGCGCAGCTTCTCCGAAACCAGCCGCGCCGCCGCGCGCGAGGGGATCGAGCGCATCGCGCATGGCATCGCCCGGGCGCATGATGTGGAAGCCATCGTGAAGCTCGATGCCGGCTATCCCGTCACGATCAACGACGACAAATTCGTTGCCTTCGCGCAAGGCGTCGCCACCGACCTGTTCGGCGAACGCGGCTTCATCCGCATGCCGGCGCCGATCATGGGGGCGGAGGATTTCTCCTATGTGCTGCAGAAGATGCCCGGTGCCATGGTGTTCCTGGGCGTCGCGCCCGAAGGCGTCGCGCACCACCACGCCCATGCCTGCCACTCCAACCGCATGATGATGGACGAGGCGGCGATGGCGAACGGTATTGCAATGCACGCCGCAATCGCGGATCGATTCCTGGGCAGCTGATTCAAATCTTTGGGGGAGACCTGACATGCCGGAAAATGCGGCGCTGGAAGCGCACGAACACATGGAACATGCCGAGCACGCCTCGCATGAGCATGATCCCTTCATCTCGCGCGTCGCGATCACGGTTGCGGTGCTGGCGGTCCTGACCGCCGCCGCGGGCAGCCTGGAGACGATGGAGGGCGAAGGCTCTCTCGGCGCGACCAGCGAGGCGGTGCTGCAGCAGGACCGCGCCACCGATTCGTGGAACGAGTTCCAGGCCGACAGCATCAAGAAGCACATCTACGGCATCGCTGCCAAGAACGCCCCGGCGGGCAGCGCCGACGGCGACTTCTTCAAGAAACAGGCGAAGGAATATGGCGAGACGCAGGACAAGCTGCGCGAAAAGGCCGAAGACAACGAGAAGGACCGCGACCGGCTGCTGAGCCTCAGCGCCAGGCACGAAGAGCGCCACAGATGGCTGACCGGCTCGGCCACGCTGTTCGAGATCGGCATCGCGATGTCGACCGTCGCGATCATCACGCACAAGACCTGGCTGTGGTACGCGGCCGTCGCCTTCGGCGCCCTGGGCCTGACCCTGCTGGGAACCGCCTACGCCCTGTAAGGCAGGGGATTACCGGAAGTTTAGCTCGCGCTCCAATTTGCACCATTGCGCGCGGCCGGCGCGCGTGACGATATTGTAAAGTGTTGTTTTGGGGGAATTGCCATGTCTTCTGCGTCTTCTGCACTCGCCAAGCTGTCCGAGCTTCGCGCCAAGCATCCGCTGCGCAACACCTATGCCGGCATCAAGGCCGAGATGGGCCAGCTCGAAAAGGTCGCGCTGTGGATCACCGACCACGTCGGAACCATGACGTTCTTTCTGCTTATTGTGGTGTGGACCGTGTTGTGGCTCGGCTGGAACTTCCTGGCACCGGCCTCGATGCAATTCGATCCGCCGATGGGCTTCGTGTTCTGGCTGTTCATCTCGAACCTGGTCCAGATCATGCTGATGCCGCTGCTGATGATCGGCCAAAACATCCAGGGGCGCGCCTCCGAAGCCCGCGCCGAGCATGACCTGGAGGTGAACATCAAGGCGGAAGCCGAGGTCGAGTTGATCCTGCATCACCTCGAACGGCAGAACGAGATCCTGATGGCCATGCTCCAGAAGCAGGGCATCAAGCTGGACGAGATCCTGTCCGTCACGCAGAGCTAGGATTCAGACGTCGCGATTGCTCCGCGCGCGGCGCGCCTGCACGGCGATGCCGACCGGGATGGACATCAGATAGACCGCCATCGCGACCGTCGCGGTCACCCAGGGCCAGGTGATCATGAATCCGGTCAGCAGGCCGACGAACGCCCATACCAGCAGGCGCTGGTGGCGCGCCGGGCGCATATATTTGATCGACGGCGTCGGCAGGCGGCTCACCATCAGGCTGGCGGAGAGCGCGATCATCACGCCGCTGACGATGGGCGTGCGGAAGATGTCGCCGCCGCCCTGAAAGCTCAGCAGCATCGGCAGGATCACCAGACCCGCGGCCGCCGGCGTCGGCAGGCCGGTGAAATAGGGATTGTGCGACGACGCCCCTTCGTCGCGCACGCTCTGCACGTTGAAGCGTGCGAGCCGGATGGCGGAGCAGACGCAGAAGATCAGCGCGGCGATCCACCCCGCATTGCCCATCCGCTCCAGGCTCCACATATAAATGAGGACGCCCGGCGCCACGCCGAAGCTCACGAGATCGGCCAGGCTGTCGAGCTGCGCGCCGAAGCGCGTATCGGCGCCGAGGAAGCGGGCGGCGCGCCCGTCCAGCATGTCGAACACCATCGCGAAGATGATGGCGACGACCGCGGCGCTCCAATCGGCCTCGATGGCGAATTTGATCGCGGTGATCCCGCTGCACAGGCCCATCAGGGTCAGAACGCTGGGGACCACGCGGCCGACCGACAATTCTTCCAGCCGTTCGGCCATACGACGAGGATCGATCCTACGATACGCCAATGGGTTAACCTACCCTTGCAGCTCCGCCAGCACAGTCTCGCCGGCGGTTGTCACAGAACCTTCTTGTACCACGATCTTGGCAGAGGAAGGCAAATAGACATCTAACCGGCTGCCGAAGCGGATCATGCCGTAGCGCGCCCCCCGCCGGGCGGCGTCGCCTTCCTTGATGTCGCAGACGATGCGGCGGGCCACCAGGCCAGCGATCTGCACCACCGCAAGGTCCCCGGCCGGGTCGCTCGCGCCGGCGGGCCGCACCCGCGCGGACATCCGCTCATTGTGCACGCTCGCCTTGTCGAAGCTGGCGTTGAAGAAGCGTCCGGGGCGATAGGCCAGCGCCACGACCGTGCCGCTCACCGGCATGCGGTTCACATGGACGTTGAAGACGTTCATGAAGATGGACAGCCGGCGCCGTGGCTGAGGTCCCAGGCCCAGTTCCTCCGGCGGAACCGCCTCGACGATCGGCAGTAGCTTGCCGTCGGCCGGGCTGACGATGCGATTTTCGCCTGGCGGTGGCGTGCGCTCGGGATCGCGGAAGAACGCCACGCACCACAGCGTCAGCGGCAGGAAAACCACCGCCGCCACGGCCGAAAACTTCCAGATGAGGAAATTGATCACCGCGAAGATCGCGATGAACGGCCAGCCTTCGCGATGAATGGGAATGCGCAAGCGAACCGCTCCTTTATGGAAGGTCGCGCGATGATAACGCGGTCCAAAGAAAAGGGGCGGCGCCGTGGCACCGCCCCGTTTCAAACCTATGGCCGGCTTTAAGCGCGGCCGCCCGAGAACGGGAAGGAGCCGAACGCGCCGGCCTTCACATTGCCGGCGAGGGCGTCGCCCGTGACCGTGCCGCTGAATTCCAGCGTCATCGGCATCGGCGTCGTGATCGAGACCGCCCAGGAGACGTTGTTGCCGTCGACCTTGCCGTTTGCGATGGCCATGGAGCCCTGCGCGGCGGCCTGGGTGCCGGTCAGCGTCGCGCCGTCGGCCTTAAGATCGAGCGTCGCCTTTTGCGCGCCCATCGGCGAATTGATCGTGATGTTCCACTTGCCATCGACGGACATAGCGTCCTCCCTTGAATGAGGCGTGCATCTAAGAGAGAGGCGGGGTCCGAGGCAAGGCTTTGGTGACGTTGACGTCACGGAATTGCAGCCAAGAGGCAAATTCCCGTGGCCGATCAACTCCCTATGTTTACGTCAGCGGCACCGTCAGCGAGCTGCGCCCGATGGTGGATCGCGTCAGCTCGTGCCGCTTGGCGAATAACCCCGCCGGATCGCGCGTCTGGTCGCGCGAAGTCTCCCAAACGCCATGGCTGGCATAATAGGTCAGCAGGAGCAGGCGCCCCACGCTGTCGCGCAAATCCTCGGCGGTCGTCTCGGCGGTGAAGAGGCCGAATATTTCGGTGTCGTAGCTGCCTTCGAAATTCTCCCAGGCCCGGTTCGACAGCGCCACGAAATCGGCGACGCTGTCGGCATCGACGGTGAACCAGCGATGGACATAGATGCCGCCGCTCCTCAGCCGCTTGCCGTCGGCCGGCCGCACGGTGGGCGTCAGCTTCTGCGGGTGCATCGCCACGACGCCGGGCGCCACATCGATCTCGCGCAGGCGGTCGCGCGTCGCGGTCGGCCAGCGCAGCAGGATCACCGCCTCGTTCGATGCGAAGCCGAGCTGGCCCTGGAACAGCCCCAGGACCTCGCCGCCCGCGTCCGCGATCGCGGGTGCCGCGGCGCGCACATGCGCCGCGAAATCCGCCCAGGCCTTTCGCCCGCGCGCCAGCGTGAAGTTCAGATAATCGTAATGCGCCGGCATGACGTTCGCCCCGATGGTGCGGACCGCATTGTAGCAGGTTCAATCCGCGACGACGCGCACATCCGCATGCGGATGAGTGCCGAGCTGCCAAGTCTCGAAGGCGCCCAGAAGCCCGGTGACGGTCACGCCATCCTCCGACAGCGGCAGCAGAACAACCTCGCGCTCGAGATGCTCCTTGCCCCTGTACTGCGTGCCCCGCGGGCCGCAGATCAAAGGCTTGCCGCTCGCGACGCATTGCCGGAACAGATCCGCGGCAACGTCGAAAAATGGATTGCCGCGCAGTTCGGCAAGGCTCTGCGCCGTGCAGGGCTGGCCCATGAACTGCGTGACTCTGTCGCCGCGAAAGCCGACGCGGAAATCCTTGCCCCCGTCGATCACCTCGACCGTGAAGGCCCAGGCGGTGGCGCGGCGCAGCTTCGACGGCGTCAGCTCGGCGCGCCCGGGTCCGATGCGTCCGGCGGCCAGCGCTTTCCATGCGGCATAGATATCGCGCAGCTTATCGCTGGTCACGCACTGCGCGAATGTGTCGGTGTTCTCGATCATACGGCATCCAGGACGCACGCCCCCACGCGTCCGCTCCTAATTGATTTTCGGGGAGTAGCGATTCCCTGGCAGGCAAATCGCGTCGGGCTTGTAACAGTTTGCGTTGCGTACGAGATGCGACGGAACGTCCCGCGTATCGCGGTCCGATATAGGTCGCCGTTCAGTTCTCCAGCATCACCTTGCACTGATGCGACGGTTTGCGCAGCGCCTCGAAGGCCGCCGGCAGCGCATCGAGGTCGACGATGTCGGTGATCATGTGCCCGATGTCAACGCGGTCCGACGCGATCATCGCGATGACATAGTCGAAATCGGCCGGGCGATAGCCGAGCACGAACTGGATCGCGATCTCCTTCACGATGCCGATCAGCGGCATGATCGTGTCGGGCTTCTGGCACACGCCGGCCACCACGATGCGTCCGCCGCGCGGCGCCTCGCCCATCGCGCTCATCAGAAGGCCCGGTGCGCCGACGCATTCGAAGATGACGTCGGGCGCTTTGCCGGCGATCTTCATCACTTGCGGCGTCAAGGGCTGTGCCGGATCGATCGCGTCGGTCGCGCCGAAGCGCGCCGCCATCTGCCGGCGCGTCTCCGCCATCTCGCTCACGATGACGTGCCGCGCGCCGAGAAACTTCGCCCACAGCATCACCGCGAGCCCGACCGGACCGGCGCCGATCACCAGCACGGTGGCGCCGCGCTCCATCTTCGCCATATCGACGGCATGCAGGCCGACTGCCAGCGGTTCGACCATCGCGCCCTCGCGGAACGACACGCTGTCCGGCAGCCGATAGCCGCTGCTGGCGCCGATCCGCACATACTCCGCATAGGCGCCCGGGCTCTGACCGAGGCCGACCGGAATCAATTTCGGGCAAGCCGCGCCACCGTTGAGCGACAGCGACAGGCACGGCGAATGCTCGCCGCAGCAGATCACCGGAAAGCCCGCGACACGGTCGCCCGCTTTCCACAGATGGGTGACGGCCTTGCCGACCTCCATCACTTCGCCGGCGAATTCATGGCCCATCACCGATCCGCCGGGCAGCGGCATGATCGTGCCGGCCTCCGTCATGTGCAGGTCCGAACCGCAGATGCCGCAATTCCTGACGCGCAGGATCACATCATGCGGCCCGGGCACCGGATCGGCGATCGCCTCGATCACCAGCGGCTTGGAGATTTCCTTGTACACGGCGGCGCGCATGAGAACCTCAAAGCATTTCGAGCCGCGTCACGTTATGCCATGTTCGCGCCCGGGCAAACGGGAGAGCGCCAGGATGGACACTTACGCTACGGCACGGTCGATGCTCGCCGATCTCGCGGCGAAAAAGATATCGGCGCGCGAACTGCTCGACGCCCATCTCGCACGCAACGAGAAGATCGCGCCCGCAATCAACGCCGTGATCGCGACCGACATCGCGCGCGCCAAGAGAGACGCCGCCGCAATCGACGAGGCGCGTGCCAGGGGCGCTGCGCTCGGCCCGCTCGCCGGCCTGCCGATGACGATCAAGGATGGCTTCGACGTCCAGAACATGCCGGCCACCGCCGGCGCGCCGCAGTTCAAGGACCGCGCGAAGGATTGCGCCGATGCGACTCTGGTCGCGGCTGCGCGCGGTGCGGGCGCGGTGATCTGGGGCAAGACCAACGTGCCCTTCATGCTCTCCGATATCCAAAGCTACAACGTCATCTACGGCACCACGAATAATCCGTACGACGTGACCAAAGTGCCCGGCGGCTCATCGGGCGGTGCGGCGGCAGCGCTGGCGACGGGCGTGACGCCGCTGGAGATCGGCTCGGACATCGGCGGCTCGCTGCGCCATCCGGCGAATTTCTGCGGCGTGACCTCCCTGAAGCCGACTTGGGGCGCGCTCAGCGGCCGCGGCCATGTTCCGCCCGCGCCCGATGCCTATTTCGAATGCGACATCGGCGTCTACGGCCCGATGGCGCGCAATGCCGGCGATCTGAAACTTCTCTGGAGCGTGCTGCGCGGCACGCCGCAGCAATCGCGCCGCGACGTCAAAAGCGCGCGTGTCGCGGTGTGGGACGAAGAAGCATCCTGGCCGCTGGCGTGCGATGTCCGCGACGGCGTCAAGCGCGCTGCCGATGCGTTGGCCGCTTCGGGCGCGCGGGTCGAACGTGCCAAGCCGGCAATCGACGGCGCCGCCCTGATGGAAGTCTACACGACCATCCTCACTCCGATCATCGCGCTCGACATGCCCGAGCCGATGATGAAGGCCTTCGAAGCGATGCGCGATGCCGATCGCGCGGTCCTCGCCGCGGGCGGTGAAGACGCGGCGATCGCGGCCTTCCGCCTGCGCGCCACTTCGACCTTTCGCGAAATCGCCGCCGCCTGGGTGGCGCGCCAGCGCTTCAAGGACATCCTCGCGGAATTCTTCGCGCGCTACGACGTCATCCTCATGCCGATCACGATGGTGCCGCCCTTCGCCCATCTCCAGGAGGGTTCTTTCGCCGACCGCGTGCTGGATGTCGACGGCATCACCGTGCCGTACAACAATCTGCTCGACTGGATCGCGCCCGCTTCCGTCCTGCACGCGCCGGCGCTCGCGGTGCAGGCGGGCCGGACGGCCCAGGGCCTGCCGGTCGGCGTGCAGATCGTGGGACCTTGGCACGGCGAGGACCGCCTGTTCGACTTTGCCGCCGCGATCGAAGACCGGCTCGGCGGCTTTACGCCGCCGCCGCTTTGACGTTGGGGAAGCGGGGACTCGCGCCGACGCCTGTGGCATAAGTCGCGCAGAACAATTCCAAGGGACGGGACCATGGCGCTCAAGCTCAAGAACGGAATCTTCCTCGCGCCGTTTCATCCGGTCGACGAAGATCCGACGCTGTGCATCCAGCGCGATCTCGAGCTGATCGAGCATCTCGACCGCCTCGGCTATGAAGAGGCCTGGATCGGCGAGCATCACTCGGCCGGCTATGAGATCATTGCGAGCCCCGAAGTGTTCATCGCGGCCGCGGCGGAGCGCACCAAGCGCATCATGCTGGGCTCGGGCGTGATTTCGCTCCCCTATCACAACCCATTGATGACCGCGAACCGCGTCATCCAGCTCGACCACCAGACGCGCGGCCGCTTCATGCTGGGCGTCGGCCCGGGCCTGCTGCCGTCGGACGCTTTCGCCATGGGCATCGATCCCTCGACCCAGCGCGACCGCATGGTCGAGGCGATCGAGGTGATCCTGCGCCTCTTCAAGGGCGAGCGCGTCACGCACAAGACCGACTGGTTCACGCTGGTCGACGCGACGTGCCAGCTCAAGCCCTACACCTGGCCGCATCCCGAAGTCGCGGTGGCGTCGTCGATCACGCCGTCGGGCGGCAAGCTCGCGGGCCGTCACGGCTTCGGCATGCTCTGCGTCGCGGCGACCCAGGCCGGCGGCTATGACGCGCTCGGCATCAATTGGAAGATCGCCAACGAGGTCGCCGCCGAACACGGCAAGGCGATGGATCCGGCGCGCCTGCGCCTGGTCGGTCCCGTGCACATCGCCGAGACGCGCGAACAGGCGTTCGAGAACGTGAAATTCGGCCTCGCCAAATGGCAGAACTATTTCGGCGGCATCAGCGCCGTGGCCGGCCGCGAGGCGACCGAGGCCCGCTCGGTCGAGGATATGGTCAAGGACGGCCAGCTCGTCATCGGGACGCCCGACGACGCCATCGCGCAGATCCGCCGCCTCCAAGCCAAGCAGGGCGAGTTCGGCGTGTTCCTCCAGCTCGCCCACAATTGGGCGAATTTCGACGCGACGAAGAAGTCCTATGAGCTGTGGCAGCGCCACGTCACGCCGGTGATCAACGGCGCCAACGAAAAGCGCGAAGAGGCCTTCGCCTGGGCGCGCGACAACAAGGAACGCTTCATCGGCGCCGCGATGAGCGCCGCGATGCAGACGATCCAGAAGCACCACGAATCCGAAGCCAAGAAGGCGACCAAGGCGGCGGAGTAGCTTGATCTCCCCTTGAGCGGGGTGAAAAATGCGCCGCTTTATTTTGGGGAGGGGTCATGCACGCCGCTGACACCTCCCCGTTCGTCTTTGCGCTATTCTCCCGCCATGACACAGACCATCGCCGGCCGCTGCCATTGCGGCAATATCGCCTACACGTTCGATATCAGCCGGAGCCTCGACGCGCTCGGCCTGCGCGCCTGCCAGTGCAGCTTCTGCCGCGCCCATGGCGCACGCACGACCAGCGATCCGGGCGGCGAAATCCGCCTCGCGGTGCACGACAAGGCCCTGCTCCAGATCTATCGCTTCGGCCTCAGGACGGCGGATTTCCTCATCTGCCGGGGCTGCGGCGTCTTCATCGGCGCGGTGATGGAGGAAGACGGCCGGCGGTTCATGACGGTCAACGCCAACACCTTCCGTCCGCCTCCGGCTTTTGATATCGCCGGATCGGCGAACGATTTCGGCGCGGAAGATGCCGGCGGCCGTGCCGCGCGCCGCGCCGCGAAGTGGACACCCGTGACGGAGTATTTCGAATGAGCAAGGCGCTTGTCGTCATCGACGTGCAGAAGATCATGTTCGCTATCCCGAACTTCCAGCCCTATGACGGCGAAGCCGTCGTCGACCGCATCGCCGGGCTGATCGCCAAGGCGCGCGCCGCCGGCACGCCGGTCTTCTTCGTTCAGCACCATGCCCTGGACGAGAAGGCGATGCAGCCGGGACAGCCGGGCTTTCCTTTCGTCGACAAGCTCGCGCCGCAGCCGGGCGACGACGTCACGGTGAAGCATCAATCGAGCGCCTTCCACGGCACCGATTTCGACGCCAAGCTGAAACGCGCCGGCATCGACCATCTCGTCGTGACCGGCATGCAGTCGGAATACTGCGTGAACTCCGCGATCCGCGGGGCTTACGAGCGCGACTACAAGATCACGTTGGTGTCGGACGCCCATTCGACCGGCGACACGAAGGTCGCGAAGGCGAAAGACATCATCGCGATCCAGAACGACACGACGAAGGGCAGCTTCGGGCAGGTGATCCCGGCGGCCGAGGTGACGTTCTAGAGCTTGACCTTGCCGCTCGCGATCGCATCCACCGCCTCGCGTGTCAGCGGCTCGTATTGTCCCGTCGCCGGGTCGAGCCAGTAGAGCGGATCGCGGATCGCGGTGGGATCGAAGCCGTCCTTCACCAGATCGACCTTGCGCTGCTTGAACGTGCCGGTGATCTCGAGCTCCGGCAGAAGCCGGATGAAAACGGGCCGCGCATAGGTGGGAAGATTTCCCGCCAGCGCGGCGGCGAGCTTGCCGATGTCGAATCCCTGGCCCGTCACCAGCGCCGCCATGCCGGCGCGGCCGTCCGTGCCGGGCACGCCGACGCCATAGACATTGGCCTCCTTGATCCCGGGCACGACGCCCAGCGCCTCGGCGACTTCGCTGGTCGCGACGTTCTCGCCTTTCCAGCGGAAGGTGTCGCCGATCCGGTCCACGAAATAGAAATATCCCAGGTGGTCGCGCCGCATCAGGTCGCCGGTGCGGAACCAGGCATCGCCCTTCGCGAACACGTCGTGCAGCACCTTCTTCTGCGTGTCCGCCGCCTTGGTATAGCCGTCGAAGCTCTTGCCCGGCTCGTCCGCGATCTGGCCGATGGTCTCGCCCACCTCATTGTCGGCACATTCGATGCAAAAGCCGTCGAAGCCGCGCACCGGCATCTCGTGCGCGATGTCGAATTTCACGATCCGCGTGGTGACGATCCTGCGCATATAGGACGGCACGCGCCCGACCGCGCCGACCGTGCCGTCATAATTCAGCATCGACACATTGCCTTCGGTCGCGCCATAAAATTCGATGATGCGCGGAATCGCGAAGCGCTCCTGGAAGGTCTTCCAGATCTCCGGCCGAAGTCCGTTGCCGGTGATGACGCGGATCGCGTGGTCGCGCTCATGCGGCTCGCTGGGCGCGTTCAGCAGATAGCGGCACAGCTCGCCGATATACTGGAACATCGTCGCGCGATAGCGGTGCACGTCCTCCCAGAACTCGTGCACCGAAAGCTTGCGCTTCAGGATTACCGATCCGCCGGTGAGCAGCGCCGGCCCGATGGCGCACACCCCGCCCGCCGAATGATAGAGCGGCAGTACGTTGTACATCCGGTCGGACGCTTTGGCGTTCAGCCCGCTGGCGAAGCCGTGCATCATGAACAGCATGCGCAGATGGGTGAAGTTCGACGCCTTGGGCAGGCCGGTCGTGCCGGAGGTGTAGATGTAGAACGCCTTGTCCTTGGCGGTGACGCCGGCGCGCCATGCCGGATCGGCGGCCGTCGCCGGCTGCGCCGCCAGCGCGGCGTCGAAATCGTCCAGGCCCGGGCAAATGCCGCCGGCGCACCAGCCTTTGGGCGCGCGCTCGATCAGCGGCGCGGCTTCGGCAAAGGTCTCCGCCAGCTCGGCGCCGACGATGGCGTGCTTGGCATCCGCGATGGCGATGGAATGAGCCAGCGGCTGGCCGCGCAGATTGGTGTTGATCAAGGCGACCACGGCGCCGACCTTCAGCAGGCCGAGCCAGGTCGCGACATATTCCGGCCGGTTCTCCATCAGGAGCGCGACCGCATCGCCGCGCCCGACGCCGCCCGCCTTCGCCCAATGCGCCACGCGGTTGGCATGCGCCTCGAGCTGCGCATAGCTCATCGTACGGTCGAGAAAATAGAACGCCACCGCCTGCGGCGTGGCCTTCGCCTGTCGCTCGACGATGTCGACGATGGTGTGCGTGCCGTTCGGCTTGACCTCGCGCAAGGACCACAGCGTTCGGCCGATCGCCGATATATAAGTGGCTTCGCGTGCGATGGCTTGGGCTAGACCCATGGGCTCCGTGACGGGCGGAATGGCGGTTGCGACGATAGGGTTAGACGGTTAACGAGTGTGAAACCATGACTCTCGATCTGCGCGGATTGAAGTGCCCGCTGCCCGCTTTGATGTCGCGCCGCGCCCTCGCCCGCGCCGGAGCGGGTGCTGAGGTCGAGGTCGTGGCCGACGATCCCTTGGCTGAGATCGACATTCCGCATATGTGCCGCCAGGAAGGCTATGACGTCGTGTCCAGCGTGCGCGACGGCACGGCGGTGCGGCTGATCCTGCGCCGGCCATAAGCGCAATCGGGTGAAGCGTATTTCAGCTTCACCCGTAAATTGCGCGCCAATCTAATGCGTGGGCGGCGGCGCGGCTTGCGGTCCCAGCCGCGCGATCACGTCGGCGGCCTGCAGCGCATGCGCATCCTGCTTCGCCTGTTCGGGCGTCAACAGGATGATTTCGGCATAGGCCTCATAGCGCGTCGTGGGAAACGCCGTGTCGCGCCAGAAGGGATCCCAGGGGTCATAGCGCCAGCTATGCCAGTACCAGCCGAAGCCTGGCCCCCAGCCGGGATAGGGCCCGAAATCGGTGTGATAGGTCGTCTTGGCTTCGGTATCGCGGGTGTCGAAGGTGAACCAGGCATAGCCGGCATCGCGCGTGACCTCGGCGGCGCGCAGCAGCAGGAAATTCTCCACCGTCTCGCGCTTGGTCGCCGAATTGCCGGTGAAGGTCACGCGATAGCGGTTGTCGGCCAGCCGCTGGTCCGCATAACCCTGGCCATGCTCGCTGGCGGCGGGCGCATAGGCCGAGGGCGTCGTGCAGGCGCTGAGCAGCGGGAGCAGCAGCAGAAACGCTAAGCGGCTGACTTTCATGGGATTTCTCCTGCTACCTCCTATGGAAACCCGATCATAGACCCCGAAGTTCCCGCATGGCTCCTGCGCGAAAATAGCCATTTATAACTGACCGGTCAGTTATTAATATGGAATGATGGAAAGCCAATCCCGCCCGTCCGAACAGCGCTGGAGCCGCCGCAAACAGGCGCGGCCGGCAGAAATCCTCGATGCGGCGCTGAAGGTCTTCGCCGCCAAGGGCTATGCCGCGGCGCGGATGGACGACATCGCTCGCGAAGCCGGCGTGACCAAGGGCACGATCTATCTCTACTTCGAGAACAAGGAGGCGGTGTTCAAATCGCTGGTGCGCGAGTCGATCGGCAATACGGTCGCCACCGTCGCCGAAGGCCTGCGCAGCTATGAGGGATCGGCGCGCGATCTTTTGCGCGCCGCATTGTCCACCGTGGCCATGGTGCTGGTGAACAGCGACCGCGTCGTGCTGCCCAAGATCATCATCGCCGAAAGCGGCAACTTCCCCGAGCTGGCGCGCTTCTACCGCTTCGAGATCATCGAGAAGGGACTCGCCGCCTTCTCCGGCGTGCTCGAACGCGCCATGGCGTCCGGCGAATTCCGCCGCGTGCCGGTGGAGCATGTGGTCCGCCTCTGCATCGCGCCGGTGCTGCTGGCCGCGATCTGGCACGCGACATTCGCCCAGTTCGATCCGGCGCCTTACGACTACAAGGGCCTGATCGACACCCATCTCGACGTCCTGTTCCGCGGCCTCAGCCCAGAAGGAGCCACGCCATGAAACGCGCGATCGTCTTTGCCGGGCTGCTGTTGCTCGCCAGCTGCGGCCGGGACGATGGCCCGCATCCCTGGCTCGGCTATGTCGAGGGCGAAGACGCCTTCATCGCCGCGCCGCAGGCCGGCTGGGTCGCACGGCTCGCGGTCAAGCGCGGCGACGCGGTGAAGGCCGGCGATCTTCTCTTCACGCTCGACGACACCAACCAGGCCTCGGCGCGCGACCAGGCGAACGCGGCGATCGCGGTGGCGCAAGGTCAGCTCGCCGCCGCAAAGGCCAATCTCGTGCTGACGCAGAAAGAGCTCGCGCGCCAGGCGGCGCTCCTCGCCGCGCAGGCCGGCACGAAGCAGGCTTACGACGTGGCCAAGGCCGCCTATGATTCCGCCGCCGCGCAGGTGGCGCAGATCGAAGCGCAGATCGCGCAGGCGCGCGCTTCGCTGACCGGCGCCGCCTATCAGCTTTCGGAACGCGACGTCATCGCGCGCACGACCGGCCGCGTTGAGGACGTCTATTTCCGCACCGGCGAATACGCGCCCGCGATGACGCCCGTCGTCTCGGTCCTGCCGCCGGAAAACATCTATGTCCGCTTCTTCGTGCCCGAAGGCGAATTTGCCCATGTGCGGCTCGGCCAGCGCGTCGCGATCTCCTGCGACGGTTGCGCGCAAAATATCGTCGCGATGATCACCTTCATCGCGCAGCAGGAAGAGTTCACCCCGCCGGTGATCTTCTCCATCGGCAGCCGCGAGAAGCTGGTGTTCAAGCTCGAAGCCCGCGCCCCCGGCGGCCTCCGGCTCAACCCCGGCCAGCCGGTCGATGTGAGACCGTTGTGACCGGCGACCTTGCCATCGACGTACACGGCCTGACCAAGCGCTTTGGCAGCAAGGTCGCGGTCAACCACATCGACATCGCCGTGCCGACGGGCCAGGTCTGGGGCTTTCTCGGCCCCAACGGCTCGGGCAAGACCACCACGATCCGCATGCTGTGCGGATTGCTGCGCGCCACGGAAGGCGAGGGCACGGTGCTCGGCCACGACTTCCGCACCCAGCCCGAAGAGATCAAGCGCGAAGTGGGCTACATGACCCAGCGCTTCAGCTTCTGGGAAGATCTCTCGATCCGCGAGAACCTGGACTTCGTGGCCCGCGTCTACGAGCTGCCGAATGCGCGCGAAGTCGTGACGCAGACGCTCGAACGCCTCGGCCTCGTCAAGCGGCAGGAACAATTGGCCGGCGATCTCTCGGGCGGCTGGAAGCAGCGCCTCGCGCTCGCCGCCTGCATGTTGCACGCGCCCAAGATGCTCCTGCTCGACGAACCGACCGCCGGCGTGGACCCGAAAGCGCGCCGCGATTTCTGGGACGAGATTCACCGGCTCTCCGGCGAAGGCCTCACCGTCCTGGTCAGCACGCATTACATGGACGAGGCGGAGCGTTGCGACCGCATCGTCTACATCAATCTCGGCGACGTCATGGCGCGGGGCACGGTGGCGGATGTCATCGCGCAGTCCGGTCTGCACACCTTCATCGTCGAAGGCGATGGCGCCCGCGCGCTCGCGGGCAAGCTGCGCGGGCTCCCGGGCGTCGAGTTCGTCGCCTTCTTCGGCGCGGCGCTGCATGTCAGCGGCAAGGACCGCGCCGCACTCGACCGCGCGCTCGCGCCCTATCGCGCGCAGCCTGGCCTCACCATTCTCGAAACGCCCCCAAACCTGGAGGACGTCTTCATCCAGCTCCAGGAAAAGGGCAGGGGAGACTACGCGTGAGTTCACGCTTCTCCCTTCGCCGCGTCTTGGCCGTGCTGATCAAGGAGACGATCCAGCTCCGCCGCGACCGGCTGACCTTCGCGCTCATCCTCGGCGTGCCGCTGATGCAGCTTCTGCTGTTCGGCTTCGCGATCAACAACGATCCCAAGCATCTGCCGACCGCGGTCACGATCGCCGATCCCGGCACCTTCGCCAATTCCATCGTCGCCGCCCTGCGCAGCTCCGGCTATTTCGACGTCATCGCAGCGACCAACGATCCGGCCGTCGCGCGCCGCCTGCTGGCCGAAGACAAGGTCTCTTTCGTCGTCGAGATCCCGACCAATTTCAGCCGCGACCTCGTGCGCGGCGCCCAGCCCGAGATCCTGATCGAAGCGGACGCGTCCGACCCGGCCTCGGCCTCCAACGCGGTCGGTGCGCTGGGCGACATCGCGAGCAACGCGCTGCGCGACGACCTGACCGGCCCGCTCGCGATCCGCGCGCCGCCGGCAGCGGGCTTCACCGCGGTGATCCACCGGCTATACAATCCGGAGATCATCACCCAGTACAACATCGTGCCCGGCCTGCTCGGCATCATCCTGACGATGACGATGGTGCTGATGACCTCGATGGCGCTGACCCGCGAGCGCGAGCGCGGCACCTACGAAAACCTCCTCGCCATGCCGACGCGGCCGCTGGAGATCATGATCGGCAAGATCGCGCCGAACATCTTCGTCGGCCTGGTCCAGGCTGCGCTGGTCCTCGTTGCCGCGCGGTTCGTCTTCGGCGTGCCGATGCTCGGCTCGCTCAGCCTCCTGCTGCTTGTGACGATTTTGTTCATCGCCGCCAATCTGGCCGTCGGCTACACTTTTTCGACCATCGCCGAGAGCCAGCTTCAGGCGATGCAGATGATGGTGTTCTTTCTTCTCCCCGCGATCCTTTTGTCGGGTTTTGCGTTTCCGTTCCGGGGAATGCCCGTCTGGGCGCAATGGATCGGCGAAGTCCTGCCTGTGACACATTTCCTGCGGGTGGTGCGCGGCATCCTGCTCAAAGGCAACGGCCCGGTGGAGATATGGCCCGATGTCTGGCCGCTCATTCTCTTTCTGTTCGCC
>Ga0265314_10001619_pt1 | contig 24696 bp, 21 predicted proteins | sample 4126metaG_FD_203106 | JGI IMG/M metagenome (GOLD analysis project Ga0265314, IMG submission 203106) | Rhizosphere microbial communities from Carex aquatilis grown in University of Washington, Seatle, WA, United States - 4-1-26 metaG | ecosystem: Host-associated > Plants > Roots > Rhizosphere >... | reverse complement strand
ATACCTATAAGATGACGGAGCGCATCCGCCGCGTCGATGCGAACAACCTGCGCCGCGAGATCACCTTCGAGGATCCCAAAACGTGGACCAAGCCGTGGACCGTTCTCATTGAGATGGGGAAGAGCCCTGACTCTCGCCACATGATCTTCGACTCGGCCTGTCACGAAGGCAACTACGGCATGACCGGCATCCTCGCCGGCGCCCGCGCCGAAGAAAAAGCCGCGAAGAAATAGTCTAGAGTCCGAACTGCCGCAAGTGGTGGTCTGCGTGGCGGAAGCCCCACACGTGCCACTCGCTCTCCGTCAGGGGGCCAAATATCGGATGCGGGTGGCCTTCCAGAGGTCTGAACGCATCAATCGTGCGAAGCAGTTCCGCCAGATCCCGATCCCGCTCCGCCGGTTTGGTGCCGTCCAGCTCTTGATCGGCTTCAGGAACCGTCTTCACCCCCTTCGGCCAAGTAAGCGGAGTGTGCAGCGCCACCAGCCTCACAACGGACCGGCTGATGAAATTGTCGAGCGCCTTTGGTTTTCGCTCGCCTGACGATATGCGGTAGGCATCGGTCAGGTGGCAAACCATCTGGTGCGGAGTCATCCGGCCCCATTTTCGCGGCGTCCCGGGAGTCAGGCGCTCGATGCGTTGGCGCACGGCGGCTTTGGAGGCTGGATGGGCTAACGTGCTCATGGGGCCATTATAAAAGCAATCCGAAACCGCGAACCGTTCTCTTCGACGTAACCAACGCATCTTCGACTCCGCTTGTTACGAGGGCAACTACGGCATGACCGGCATCCTCGTCGGCGCCCGTGCGGAGGAAAAGCCTCGAAGAAGCAACCCCCACTCAGCGCATGAATCCAAGGGACACAGTCTAACGCGAACTTGAGAAGTCCGGTTACCTTCCGCCATCGTAGGTTAGCGCGGAAAACACGGAACATCGTAGAATGGAGCTCGACCCTATGAAGGATTCAGCTAACATCTTCGAGCGAGTTTACAACGGCATGAGCGCATTGTGCGGCAACGGTGCGCTGTCGGAACGTCTCGAGCGGGTGCTCCAGACTATAGCGCCCCTCCGGGCGGACGAATTCCCGGAGGCCATGCGCAGTGACTTCATCACTCTTCAGGAGGGCATTATCGCTGCCCGAAAACCTGGAACCACGGATGAGGACCGCGAACGCCTCTCGGAGGACTGCCTGAGGTTATACACGAAGGCCGCGCGTCTGGAAGGAACCTTGCAAAACATCGTTGGCGGAGGATAGTCCGGGGCAACGACGGCTTCATCTCAATTCAGGATCCAGCGAGAATTGGAGGGCTTCACGCTTGATTTACTCGACGGAGACCGCGTCGCAACTGGAGCTTGTGTTGATGTGGTCCGTAGCTCTCTTGCAGACAGCTCTGTTTGCCTACGTCTGGTTTCGGGTTCTAACGCATTCGAGGCGGAGATCCGCATAACTGCAAGACTATTTCATCCCGACGATTCTTCCACTTACCGAATCCACCCATACCACCACGCCCGCCTTCCCCTTACCCTGTTAATCGAGGAGATCGAGCGCTCGCTCATCAGAGGGCTGATCCAACAGGGCGCGGCATACTAGTCACCGCCGCTGCATCGTTTTCGTATGATGGGTGTCCCGCCGGGACATAATCCGGTCCCACTCCGTGCGGGTTAAAACGGAATCGGAAGGCCTTCTGAAACTAACTTCGAGATCGTGCAGACGGGATATACTCGACCCATGCGGACCCCACGCCGCCGCGGATGCATCACGCAGCTATTCGGGCTCGTTACCGCTAGCCGTTTTCAACGCGCTCCTTTATATCCGAGTACGCCTGCTCGATGAGCCTGCTTAGCTCCACGGCGTTTGTGGCCGTTCCCGGTCGCAGCTTCACATGGCGCATGAACTTCCCGGTGCCTTGCAACAAGCGCGCCGGATCCGGCAGCGCTGCGCCCTGAAAGAATCCCACGTTCACGTGCGAAGTGAAGACATTTACGTAGCCGAAGGGTGCATCTCCCAGACATGCAACCGGACAGCCGTCGTGAAGCAGCTCCCGGACTTCGTCCCCGCATTTTCGCATCACCTCAAACCACTGCTTTGCGATCGATCCCAACTCGCCAGCATGTTCTTTCATCCACGCATCGATAGCGGGATCCCGCTCGACCGCGCCGTTGAAGCGTAGCAACTCGGAGCTGGCAAGTTTCATTTCGCCGCGGGCCCCTTCGGCGCAGCTGGAGCCGACTCCAGCACCTGCACGAACAAATTGTCGATGTCGCGCAGGATCACCGCGCGGTTCCGACCCAAATTCACCGGCTGCCCGCCCGCCGATACAACCGTCGCCCCCGCCGCTGTTAGAGCCTTCACTACCGCGTCGAAATCGCCGACGCGAAGCCGCAGCACGCCCGACCCCGGATCGTGAATCGCCGAGTGCACCGCCTTTCGGTCGGCATAATTGGGCGCCGTAAAGTCCACCGGAAACGCATCTCCCGGAACCTCCAGCCTCGCCAGTCCCCGTGCCGCGGTGCCGGCGCCCGTAAATCCGAGGGCGTCCCGATAAAACCGCGTGGTCCTCTCGAGATTCTCCACCGTGACGCCGAGCCGCAGGGCACTGGTGGGCGGCGCGAGCTCCACGAAAATTCCATCTGGATCGCGAACTACCGCGGTTCCGACTCGGCTCGCACTGATCCACTCCAGCCCCTTAATCCGAGACAGCCGGGTTTTCGTCGCTTCCACATCCTGCACCGCCAAAGTCAACGTGATCGCCCCGGGGTCGAAAAATCGGGGCTGCACCGGGGTCGCATTCAAGCCCTCAAACTCCACGATCTCCACCGCCATGTTCGACCCCGGAATCTTGAAGCTCGCCACGCGGCTCTGCGCGCCCGGAGCGTCGTACAAGCTCGAAACCACCGCATTCGCCGAAAACGCGTGCGGCCCCGGAGCGCCGGTCATCTCCAGCCCCAGCCCGTCGTGATAGAACTCAATCGACCGGTCCAGATTCGACACGACGTGGATGAAATTTCCCACCCCTAACACGCCCTGCCCCATCAGGACCGTCGACGTGAGAAAAAACGCAGCGCTGATTAGTTTCTTCATGGCGACTCCAGCTTTCCCGACCAGTATACTGCGGGTAGGTTCATCAAATAGCCGCACTGGAACGAAGCCGTGTAAGCTGGTTGTGAAGTTCAGGAAACGGAGCACACCATGGCGATCACTCGGCGCGATTGCGGAAAAGGTTTGCTTGGTCTCGCGGCGTTGGCGTCTGGTCCCGTGCAATCGGACGCACAGGATACCGCCGTTCCTCCGCAAGGCGTCGGTCAACGCTTCCGTCATCTCTCCTACAGCGACATCGGCGGCCGGCCCGATAGCGTTCAGGTCATGCTCAACCGCCGGCATCTTTATGTCGGCCACATGTTCAGCAACGGAGTCACGATTCTGGATGCGGCCGATCCGCGCAAACTCAAGCCCGCTGGCTTCTTCACCGGCGGCGACTTTACCCGGACCCATCACCTTCAGGTTTCCGATGACCTGCTCTTGCTCGCCAACGGCGCGAATATCGTCGCCATGCAGTCTTACGACAACATTCGCGGCTATTTTGAGAATGCGCTGGCCGACAGCATCACCAACCGCAAGAAGTTCCGATCGGGCCTCAGCATTCACGATATTTCTCGTCCCGCCGAGATGCGGGAAATCGCCTTTCTCGAAATGCCCGGTCTCGGTATCAATCGCCTGTGGTGGACCGGCGGACGCTACGCTGCGATTGCGGCGCATTTCGATGGGTTCACCGACCACTTTCTGTGCATGGTCGACCTCCAGAACATCACCAAACCTGAAATTGTCGGGCGCTGGTGGATGCCCGGGATGAATCGCGCGGCTGGCGAGCCATCGACGCTCGCGCCTGGTCGCCGCGTTGCCCTGCATCACATGATTACGGCCGGGAATCGCGGCTACGGCGCCTGGCGTGACGGCGGTTTCACGGTTCACGATCTCAGCGACCCAGCCAATCCGAAGCTGATCTCGCACATCAATTGGTGTCCACCGTTTCCCGGTGGCACCCACACTCCGCTTCCCCTGCCTGGCCGCAAGCTGGCCGTCGTTGCCGACGAAGCGAACGCGGAAAAATGTGCGAAGGGCATGTTTGCCACCTTCATCGTGGATCTGCGAGCCGAGGAAAGTCCCGTGCCGATCTCCACTTTGCCCGCGCCCAAGGAGCGGGACTTTTGCGGATTCGGAACCTTCGGTCCGCACAACTTGCACGAAAACCGGCCCGGCACGTTTCGCAGCGAGGAGACGATTTTCGCCACCTACAACGTCGCCGGCGTCCGCGTCTTCGATATCAAGGACGCATTCGCGCCCAAGGAAATCGCCTCCTGGCTGCCTCCCGCCCCCAAGAAGCTGATCGATCCACGTCCTAACGTTGCCCTCGCCGCGAAGTCCGCCGATATCCTGGTCACCGCCGATGGGCTCGTCTATGTTACGGATTGGAACGCGGGCTTGAACGTACTGCAATACGAAGGCTGAGCGACGTTTGCCTAAGATGGGTGTTCTGCTTGCGTTCGGCAGCGGCGCCGCGGCGCTCATTTACGAAATCGTCTGGTTCCAGCTCCTGGAGTTGGTCATCGGCTCTACCGCCGTGTCGCTCGGCATTCTCCTCGCCACATTTATGGGAGGAATGTGTCTCGGCAGCCTGATCCTGCGGCGCCTGCGCTTGTATGCGCTCGAGCTCGGTATCGCCATTTGCGGAATCCTGGTGTTGTTCCTGATGCCTTTCGTAGGCAGCGCCTACTCGGCCGCTGCGTGCCTTCTGCCTCCGACTCTTCTCATGGGCGCGACGCTGCCTGTCCTTGCTCGTCACGTCCAATCGACTGCGGATGACGCTTCAGGAATGGGATTCCTCTACGCTGCGAACATCGCCGGAGGAGTGTTCGGCTGTCTCCTTTCCGGCTTTTATTTGTTGCGCGTATACGACGTGGCCACCGCGACTTACGTTGCCGTAGCGATCAACTTGACCGTCTCCGCGCTCGCGCTTGTTGCCCTCACTCGCCCCGCTTCCGATCCCAGCCCCGCCCGTCAGGGCGGGGATTCAGTCATCTACCTCGCCATCGCGCTCTCTGGACTCTGCGCCCTCGGAGCCGAAGCGATCTGGACCCGCACGCTCAGCCTGCTGTTTGGCGCCTCCGTTTACACGTTCGCCATTATCCTGGCTGTCTTTCTCACCGGTCTCGGGATCGGCAGCGGCATCGGGTCATTGCTCTGCCGAAGTCTCGCGCAACCGCGACTCGCATTAGGCTGTTGCCAGTTGCTCGCTGCCGTCGCGATCGCCTGGACCGCGTACAGCATCTCCGCATCGCTCCCGTACTGGCCCATCGACCCGTCGATCTCTTCGAACATCTGGTTCAACTTCGAGCTCGACCTCGCGCGCGCAATTTGGGCGCTGCTTCCGCCGACCCTTCTATGGGGCGCGAGTTTCCCCTTGGCGCTCGCGGCGTCCAGACCAGATACGCGTGAGCAAGATCCTTCCAGGTTGTTTGCTCGTATCTATGCGGCCAACACGATTGGCGCCATCATCGGAGCGCTTGGCGCGAGCCTGCTTCTGGTCGCCTGGGTGGGATCGCAGCGCACGGAGCAAGTGCTCATTGCCGTGTCGGTCATTTCGGGCTTGTTGCTTCTGCCCCGGCGATGGTTGGTTATGGCGCCCGCTGCGCTCTTGGTTTACACGGTCCCTCCGATATCGAAACTGCTGATCGCTTACGGCCGCTACGCCGCCACCTGGGCCGGCAAGAGTGAAATCGTCTATGCAGGCGAAGGCATCAACTCATCGGTTGCTGTCGCGAAGTTTCCAAACGGAACTCTAACGTTTCACGTCGCCGGCAAGATCCAGGCTTCGAACGTCGCGCGCGACATGCGCCTACAGCGCATGCTGGGACACCTCACGACTCTAACCGTGGCCAATCCTCGCTCTGTCCTGGTCATCGGATGCGGTGCGGGAATCACGGCAGGCGCTGTGGCCATCGATCCAAAAGTGGAACACGAGATCATCGTGGAAATTGAACCCTTAGTCCCGCAAGCCGCCGCGAAATACTTCAGCGAGCCGAACTTCGACGTCCTCCACAACCCCAAAGTCCAGCTGCGCATCGATGACGGGCGCCACTACGTTCTGACCACGAAGGAGCACTTCGACGGGATCACGGTCGATCCACTGGACCCATGGGTGAAGGGCGCGGCGAATCTGTACACCAGAGAATTTCTCGAGGCGATAAAGCAGCACCTCAATCCCGGCGGCGTCGTTACCATGTACATCCAGCTCTTCGAGACCAACCAGGATGCGGTCAAGAGCTCCATCGCCACATTCTTCGAAGTGTTTCCGAACGGCACCATTTGGGGCAACCCGTATCAGGGCCAGGGTCATGACATGGTTCTGCTAGGGCAACTGCCGGAAAGTAATGAGATCCCGCTCCGAATCAATCTGGACCAGATGGAACAGCGCGTCGGCTATCGCGACGACTCCAGCAAGATGCCGCAATCGCTCGCCGAGGTCGGCATGAACTCGCCGGTGGATCTGTTTGCGACCTACGCGGGCAGGGCACTCGATCTCAAACAGTGGCTGCAAGGCGCCGCGATCAATCGCGATCGGAATCTGCGTATGCAATATCTGGCCGGAATCGGACTAAATGCCGACGACAGCGCGGCCATCTACGCCGGCATGCTCGCCTACCGGAGCTTTCCCGAGGATCTCTTCTTCAGCGCCGAAGGCCGCGTCGACTCGCTACGGGAGGCGATTCGCCGTCAACGGTGAGTGCCCGCAGGAGCCGGGCCAGCCTTCATGGCACGCGAGTGCGTACAACGCGGACGGATCCCGTTCGCGTATCTCGCCCTTGCTGCCTCTCAGGATGACGGGCAAGTCCTCGATCGCCGGCTGCGCCCTCGCGAACGTTCCTGTGCCGCTCGTCAGCGTACTCAAATTCTGGCAAGCTGCCGCAAACCCAAGCTCGCACCCTCGGCGCAGAGGCGCTGCTGCGCCCGCGGGATCGGCCCGGCGAAGATCCTCGCCCGACCGCGAGAGTGCGATGTGCAGCAGACCGGCTTCGTTGCACGCCCAGCCCGATCCTCGATCGCAGAAGCTCGTCTCCAAATCGGCAAGGTAGGGGCAAGCGTACGCGCGGCCATCCTCGCAGGCTTGCCGCCAGAACGGCAGCCACTGGCCCGGATGACTGTCGCCGACACCTTGGGTGGCACTCATCCCCGCGAAGATGACCGCCCAGATCGACATATACGCGAGGTTGCGTTGCCGTATAGTCAGCGAACGCCCGAGCGTGAACCACTGGCCCGCAACGCGATCGATCCACTTGGCCGACAGATTTAGGAGCGGGACTTGCAACAGCTTGTCATAGAACGTGGGCATTCCCGCGCTACCCAGCAACTGGTACAACCAGACAGCGCTCAGTCCGTAGAGCGATCCGCAAATAATCCGTCCCAACTCCGTGCGCGGCGATGTTGCGGGATCGTTGAACAGCAGGTGCATTCCCAGGAAGACTGAAATCGGAATATACGAGTCGTAGAAAAAGTAGATGCCTGTCGCGGCGAAGTACAGGCGGCCGAACACGTAGGTCGACACTACGGCCGACATGGTCATCGTCGTCACGCCGAAGAGAAACTGTCCCGGCATCCCGAGGAGAAACAGCACCAGGTACATGTGCGGCGGATAGAACTGCGTAGTCGCGATGCTCTGGCCCCAGGTGATGTCGCTCTTGCCGGCGGCGAGCAGGAACAAGGCAACCACCGCGAGCGGGAACGACGACGGATTGAAGATGTGTACACGTCGGCCGTCCCTCGTCCAGCGAATCAGCTCCTTCGCCGCCAATCCGAGCGCGACGATCATGAACTGCAGGTAGAACCAGTCCGGCTTGAACCACAGGAACAGATTGATGCTGATGACGACGGGAAACGGAGCGAAGCCGAGAGTGTAAAGATCGCGCCGCGACCACACGAGCAGCATGTCGAAAGCGTATGCGAAAACCAGTTGCGCCAGGATGAACGGCGCAAACGCGTAAACCGGAGGCCAGTACCAGCCCCAGTACGACAGCAGCGAGCCCTGAATGCAGGCTTGCAGGTAGTGTTGCTTCTTGAGGACCACCTCCACGGAAAACGTTCGCCCGCCACGCCGGGACCACACGAACAACACCGCATCCCACGCGCACAACAGAGCCGAGGCGCCCAGAAACACCGCAAACGTTTTCGGATTCCCGTGGACCAAAGGGAGGAATGCCAGGCCAGCGAGTCCGAGCGCGAACGCAAGCGGCAGAAGTAGCTTCTGCGCCACGATCCCTTACTTGCCGCCCTTCAACTGCGAATACACCATGCTGACGAACCGGTCGGCGCTGGTTCCCGCACCGGCGGGCAACAGTCCGCCAGGGACCTTGGCGTCATAGGGCGCCGTTACTTTCGCGGCGAGAACTTCCTTCTCGCTCTTACCCTGGTTGATCATCTGCTGCACCTTCGCCTGAACGCCGAGGATCATGTCGCGGTAGGGAATGATGTCCGCGCGGTTGATGTTGGTGCCGTGGCCGGGAACGAGCTTGGTGTTCGGACCGGCCATCTTCATCGTGAGGTCGAGCGCTTCGAGTGCACCCTTCAACGTGCCGCCGTTATTGGTGTCGATGAAGGGATACCCGTAATTCCGATAGAAGTCGCCGATCATGATCACGTCCGCATTCTCGAACCGGATCATCGTGTCGCCGCCGGTGTGGGCCGCCCGCACCGGGATCAGGTCGACGACTTCTCCGTTCAAGCGAAGCTTTACTGGATCGCCCATTCCGTAAGTAACCACGGGAAGCCGCGCGGGATCTCCCGCGGGAGCTGGGTTGTTACCAGGTGCCGCCAGCCGCGCCGGTGGACGTAGCAGTTCCTCGCGCAGTTCTTCTCGCGCAAACAGCAGCGCACCCGCTCTGACGAAGTACGCATTGCCGGCCGTGTGGTCGGGATGCACGTGCGTGTTGACCAGAAAACGAATGGGCTCGGAGCTGATTTTCCGGATCGCGGCCATCACCTTGTCGGCGATTTGCGCGTACTGGGAATCGACCATAAAGATTCCATCCGGTCCGGCGAGTATGCCGATTCTGCCGCCCGCTGCGTCCTCATGGCCGGGATCGGCTCCCGCCGAACCGGAGAGCATATAAAGGTTCGGGCCGATTTTCTCCGTCAGGATTTCGATCTTGGCGTAGTCGATTCCCTGCGCCCAGGCGCTCAAGGAAACGGCGACGGTGGCCATTGCCAGAAGGGAAGACTGCATTGCCGGTCTCATCGTCTTGCTCCTCATCATACGGCGGCGGAGCCGCAATCTCCCCAGATTGTCTCACCTCCGGCAAGATCCGGTGTGGCGCGATCAGGCAGCGCGTTTTTCAACAACCACGAAGGTGATGTCGTCAATTTGCGGCGTGCCCTGAGTGAATTCCTCGATGGCCTTCAAGAGCTTCTGCTCCAAGGCGGCACTTCCGGAGGAAGCCTCTTGCCGAATGAACTGCAGCAGTCGTTCCTCTCCGAACATTTCGTGCTGCCGGTTTTCCGCGTCCGTCAAGCCGTCGGAATACACCACCAGAATGTCTCCTTCGCGGAGATGGAGCGGGCAGGATTGGTACGAAGACGAATCGAACATGCCGAGCACAAAAAGGTCGGAGACCAGCCGTTCGATCTTGCCCGTGGCCGAACGGAACAAGTACGAAGGATTGTGTCCAGCGCTGATAAATTGCCCGCAGCCGTCGGCGTTCAGGAGAAAGAGGAATAGAGTTACGAACTGATGGGGAAGCGATTTTTCGCACAGCAATCGATTGACCCGATTCAGAACCTCTTGCGGTTCGGTCCCCGAATGGAATTCCATGCTGAGAGCGCCCAGGACCATCGAACTCAGCAGCGCCGCGGACATCCCCTTGCCCGAGACATCCGCCAGAACTCCCATCCATTCGCCCGAGCTCAGTTGCAGAAAATCGTAGAAATCGCCGCCCACATAGCGCGTGGGATGGTTGAAAGCATGGATACGGAAATTCTCAAACTGCGGAAGGCAACGAGGCAGCAGGCTTTGCTGAGTTTCTTGCGCTAAAAGCAACTCCTGCTCGCTCTTCTTGTGCTCCTCCAGGGTCTTAAGCCGAATCACTTCGCGACTGGCTTCCAGCTCCCGGACGGTTTTCTCCAGCACCATGCTGTGGTTTTTCGCCCGGAGGTGCAGTAGGCGCACTTCCAGAATGTTGTGGACCCGCGCCCGGAGTTCAGCCAGGTCGAACGGTTTACTGACGAAATCCTTGGCGCCGGCTTCGAGCGCACGCAGTTTGTGATCCGGCTGCGCGGTGATCACCAGGACCGGCAGGTAGTCGTCCCCTTCGATTTCCTTCAGGCCTTGCATCACCTGAAATCCGTCCATGCCGGGCATCTGGAGATCCAGCAGGATCAGGCTGTAACGGTTCTGGCGGTAGAGTTCGCAGACCTCGTTCGGATCGGTTGTGGATGCGACGCACGTGTAGCCGGCGACGCGCAGCATGCCCTCGAGCAGCTGGACATTGGCTTCCTTATCGTCAACCACCAGGATTTTGGCGTTCAGAATATCGGCCGCGGTGACCATGGATTTACTTGCTCGTAACGACCTCTTGCGCCGCGAATTCCAAAGCCACTTCCAGAGTTTCCATGAACTCATTGACCTTGATCGGCTTGGTCAGATAGCGGAAGAATCCAGCTTCCAGACCCTTCTCGACGTCGCGAGGCATCGCATTTGCACTCAGTGCGACCACGGGAATGTGCGCAGTTGAGGGATCTTCCCGCAGGACTTTCAGAGCTTGGATACCGCTGATGCCGGGAAGGTTGATGTCCATGAGGATCACCTCCGGCTGGTTGGCGCGCGCCAGTTCGATGCCCGTATTTCCGTCTCTTGCACTCAGCAGACGCATATCCGGACGGCGCGCGATGAGTTGCTCGACCAGCTTCAGGTTGGCCGGGTTGTCCTCCACGTAGAGCAGTGTGCGCCGCGGTGCACCCGGCCGGACTTGCGCACCGGTAATCGACGGGGCCTTCGCCGTGTCCGCTCCCAGTTGTGGCTCAATCGTCGAGTTCAGTTCGAACCAGAACACGCTTCCTTGACCGACCGTACTTTTGACGCCGATCACGCCTCCCATCAGTTCCACCAGCCGCTTGCTCATCACCAGGCCGATGCCTGTGCCTTCCTCGGTGCTCCGTTCTTGCCCAAGACGATTGAAGGGTTGAAATAGCTGCCGCAGCATGTCTGGAGGCAAGCCCGCACCCGTATCCGTGACACTGATGCGAATACGCGAGGCGGTGCTTCCTTCCGGTGGGCGCAACACGCAGTCCACCACAACGGTTCCATTCGCCTGGTTGTATTTGATGGCGTTCGAAAGAAGATTAATGAGGACTTGTTTTAAACGGGTACGATCGGCATCCACAAAGTAGGGGCAACCGGTCGGCGGAAAGGTCATCGTGATGCCCTTCTTCTGCGCCTGCGGGTCAATCATCGCCTCGCACTCGAGCATGACCTCGCCCAGCGACGTCGGCTCCCTGGACAGCGCCAGTTTGCCGGACTCGATCTGCGCGAGATCTAGAATCTCGTTGATCAGCTGCAGCAAATACCATCCCGCGTGAAGAATCTGATCGATGCTGGCCGCTTGCGAGGGCGTTGGCGGTGGGGAATCGGAGCTGATGAGCTGGGCGAAACCAAGGATCGCATTAAGCGGCGAGCGAAGCTCATGGCTCATGCTGGATAGGAAATCCGATTTCGCAAGGTTGGCCTTTTCGGCAGCGGCCTTGGCTCTCTCCAATTCGATATTGTTTTCCTGCAACGTACGCTCAAAGCGTTTGCGTTCCGTGACGTCGCGCGCCGCGGCGAATACGCCCTGCAGTTTCCGGTCGCGATCGTGGAAGGTGGTCGCGTTGTAGGAGACCACGGTTTCCTTGCCATCTCGTGCGCGCGCGGTCAGTTCGTAATCGGTGACCTTGTTACCGCTCAGCACCCGCTTGATGCCCGCCTCGGCCAGGTCCGGATCCGTGAAGTAGTTCTTAAACGGCGCGCCGATCAGCTCATCGCGTGTGCAAGCAGTGAGCGCCTCCATTTGCTTGTTGACGTCGGTGATGATGCCTGCAGGATCGGTGGTCATCAGAGCGTCGATGTTCGATTCGATGAGGGAGCGGGTGTAGAACTGCTGATCGCGCAGGCGCTGGTCGAGCTGTTTCTGCTCGGCTTCCACTTGCTTGCGCGCGGTGTTATCGGTGCCGATCAACAGATAGCCGATGATGCCGCCCAGATCGTCGCGCAGCGCCGTGACCGATACGACCGCCGGAAATCGGCTGCCATCCTTTCGGATGTAGGTCAGCTCGTAAATATCTTCGATGCCGCGCGAGGCCTTGAACGCCAAGGCGTCGAAACCCGGCGTGATGGTGGTCGCCAACTCATGGCTCAGCGCTTTGGCGCGTACGATTACCTCCTGTGGATCGGAAATGTCGGCGGGAGTGATTCTATCCACCACTTCGATGGCCGTGTAACCCAGCATGCGCTCGGCGCCCACGTTGAATAGTTGAATGACGCCTTTTTCATCGGTCGCAATGCTCGAAAAGTTTTCGCTGTTGAAGATCGCGCTTTGCAGGGCGCCGGCTTTGAGCAGTGCTTCTTCCGCCTGCTTGCGCGCGGTGTTGTCGGTGCCGATCAGCAGATAGCCGATGATCCCGCCCAGATCGTCGCGCAGCGCAGTGACCGACACGACGGCCGGAAATCGGCTGCCGTCTTTGCGGATGTAGGTCAGCTCGTAAATATCTTCGATGCCGCGCGAGGCCTTGAAGACCAGCGCCTCGAAGCCCGGCGTGATCGGAGTGGCCAACTCGAGGCTCAACGCTTTGGCGCGCGCGATTACTTCCTGCGGATCGGAAATATCGGCGGGAGTGATCTTATCCACCACCTCGATGGCCGCATAGCCCAGCATGCGCTCGGCGCCGACGTTGAATAGTTGGATGACGCCCTTCTCATCGGTCGCGATACTCGAGAAATTGGCGCTGTTGAAGATCGCGTTTTGCAGGGCCCCGGTTTTGAGCAGCGCAGCTTCGCGCCGGACCTCGGTGACGACGTCCACTGTCCCGGCGGTATTCTCGGTCATGGCTGGATCTTCGTATTGCACAGGCATGGGCACACTCCGTCGAGCTACTTCCCAGTGCACGAGTAGCGCCAACTACGAATGTGAACTGGGAACGCGCCGGGACGCGCCTGGGCAGTAACGTTATTTGGTCACATGCCCATGTATGGTCACCGGCTGAGGGCCGGGGAGGAAGTCTGTAGACCGTTATGCTACAAAGGACTCCCAGGAGGTGAGGATGCGGGCATACTTCATCGCTCTTTCTGTTGTGCTTGGGGCGATCTTACCGAGTCTCGCCGTGCCTCAAGGCCTGGTGACCCAGCGCAATCTGTCGCTGCCGATGGCCAAGACGATTGCCGAAGCAGCGCTCGCCGCGTGCAAGGAGAAAGGTTTCAACACCGCCGTGGCTGTAGTCGACCGGGCAGGCCAGGTGATGGTGATCCTGCGCGATGAACAGGCCACTGCGCAGCAAGTGGAGATGGCCCGCCGCAAGGCTTACACGGCGCGCATGTTCCGCACCAGCACGCTCGAGTTTCAGAAGCGCACCAGCGATCCAGCGTATGCGCCGCAACGCGAGCTCCCTGACATCCTGGCGCTGGGCGGAGGCGTCCCCATCCAAATTGGTAACGGCGTGGGTGCCGACGTTATCGGGGGTGTTGGCAGCTCCGGGGCCAATCAGGATAACGATGATGCTTGCGCGAAAGCCGGTGTCGCCAAAGTGGCGGAGCTCTTGAAGTAGTATGCTGTATGGCTCAAGATCTTTCATTGTTTCTCACCCAAACCATCGAACGCGAACTGCCGAGTCTGCGCACATTTGACGATGTACGCGCGTCCATCGCGCGAGGCCCGGGTAAGTGGTCCGGCAAGAATAACCCGGTCACGTTGAGGTTCGTGATCGAGGATTATATTCTGCACATGCAACACCACATCGATCAGCTTCTTGGCCGGGAACACGTCAGGTCCTATCCCGGAGCGACCGCTAGGGACTAACGGCCCGTCTCCGGCTCATTCAAGGTGGCCATGATCGCATGTGCGATCGCGGCGTCCGGCGTGTCAGATGCTTTCGTGCCAGAGAAAAGCTTGTAAATCCTGACTGCGAGGGCGGCCAAGTGCGCTGGATGAGTTGGTAAGCTTCCTTGCGGGAAGAGGTCCCCGTTCTTCTGCAGGAAGGCAGCCGCGTCCTTCACAATCCTATGTTCCGTGCGGCTCTCTTCACTTTCGTAATGAAATACCCAGGCCTTGACGCGCTGCGCGATATCCGCCTGAGTCTTCTGGTCAACCGGAATGCCGGTCGCGGCAAGAACCCGGCAATCATAACGGCGGCAGGTCTGAGGGCGATCTTCATAAATAGAGCATTTGTTGTCGACCAGCATGGGGCAATGCCCCTTGTCGTCGTAACCCATGAGCAAATGCCCATTTGGCAGGCCGGGGGCGGCGAACAGCAGTGCGCGCGGAATCCGCTGGATGGTTTGCGTTTCTTCAGGTTCGATATGGATGAACATCGACGAGCGGCAACACGCCGTGCAGGTGCCGCAGGGCACAGCCGATCCGCCTTTTCCCGATCGCAACGAAGCCTCCGCGCCACGAAGCCATTCGGAAAAGTTGCCGGCAGGTACCATCACCTGATTTTAGCCTCCCGCATAATATGGCTCGCCGGGATAGCGCGCTAATTGTGTGTCCTCTTGGTGGCGGCCTCGCAAGAGAGGGATGTGCTTAAATTTTGTCTTTTGACCTGCGATGGCAGGATCGGACTTTTCTCGCTGGCCTGTTAGCGTGATATCCTCACGCCCATGTACTACCCGCGCGGATACCGCGCACCCTTTCGTGAGGTCCGAGGGACTCGGTGCAACGGGTTCGTTGTGAAACATTTTGGCGTTTCCCTGTGACCGAGTCGAAGTTAGTATTTGGCGAAGGCGTTGCAGTAGTTCTTATCTCCATCGGTGTTTTTCTGCTCCTGTATGCCGAAGGTGAACGTCGCGTTGCTAGCGGCATCTTTGCTTCTCTAGCGTTTGATATTCCAATGATAGGCGCGGTTGTTTGCCTGTCTGTGGGAATCGTTCTGTGGTTCATCATCTGGGCGAAAAGGCGCAAAGCGAACCGAGAACATTTGAAGTAGACCGTGCGCCTGCGGGCCTTCAACCTAGGGGCACGGATTTAGCGCACTACCGCTCGCCGATAGCGCCGAAAAGCATGATAGTTTGAAGGAAGCATGGGGCAGCTCAACTCCGTCGCTTTGTTACTTATCTTCGTTGCCGCGGCGACGCTGTGTTACCGGCGTTGGATGGTGGACGCGCTGATCGAAGCCATCGACGAAATTGCCAACAACTTTCGGGGCGGCGGTCCTCCGACTCCCATGCATCCCTCGCTGGCGAATGACAGCGCTTACCTTCGCAGGCGCTCTCACAAGATTGGGAAGTAGCTTCTAAGCTGGACCGGCGGCGGAATTGGCGTTATGATCCTTGTCAGCTTAGGAGGAACATGGCCAGCTTTTGCTCGAAATGTGGAACCCCGGCAGGTGGCCGGTTCTGTCCGTCATGCGGAGCGGCGACCGGCGGGCCAGTTCCGCCGGCGATCCCAGTCGGTGCGCCAGCATCTTCGGCGGGGACCAGTTCGGCCACCAAGGTCATCTTGATTGTCGTCGGAGTGGTGGTCTTCCTCGGCGCGATCGGCGCGGGCGGTTTGGTCTACGTCGGTTATCGCGCCAAGCAGAAGCTCGCTGAACTGAAGCGAGAGTATGGGACCACGGGAGAAGCGCCGGGCAGTTTTTCATCGGGTGCGACAACCAGCGCCCGAGTTTTTTCGCCATCGAAAGGGAATGGCTGCCGGTTCCTGGAAGGGCAGGAAGCGGCTGGGATTCTCGGCGTTGCGGTGGATCGCGTGGAATTCGCCGAAGACGGACCAGATGGCAGCGAATGGTGCCGGTTCTGGATCAACGCCGAAGAGCGGAAACGCCTGGAGAGAGCGGAGATCGTATCCGGATTCAACGCGGTCGGCAAGGGCGATGACAAGAACGCGACTGCGGGAGCCGAGAAACTCATTGGCGGCGCACTGGGTGCCCTGATCGAAACAAACGGCGACAACAAAGATGCGGATTACGCGTTCAGCATTCAACTCTGGCGCAACGGCGGGAAGTCGCAGTGGGAGAAGCTGGAATCGGCCAAGTCCAATGTAAAGGGCATCACGGGCGTCGACTTCGGAGATCTGACCGGGACTCAGCAGGTGGAGGGCGTTGGCGATCGGGCGATGGTGCTGCCCGCTGGGCACTCGATCATGGTCCTCAGAGGCGACACGTTCTTCTTGCTGGGTTTCCAACAGTTTGTTCCCGGCAGGGAGAAGACCACCGCGCTGGCGCGGACCGTCGCGGGGCGCTTGTAGCGGTTCGTTTACCATGAAAGGTATTCGAAGGCCCTTTTGGTAGCACGTGTCGATCGACTTGTCTGGCAACAATCGGCGCTGATCATAGCCGCCGGCTCCGCCTTCGCTCTGGCGATTGTCCGAGCCTGCTTGCAATCCATCACGGTTGACGAAGCGAACACGTACTTCTGGTGGGTGCGCGCGTACTATCCGTGGTCTCCCGCTTCGAATAACCACGTCCTGAACTCGCTGCTGATGTGGGTTTCGACACATGTCTTCGGGACGTCCGTACTCGCCGTACGCTTGCCAGCGTTGATTGGCGCGGCCCTGTACATTTTTATCTGCTATTTTCTATGCCGGAGCATTACGGACCGGTTCAGCCTTCAATTCCCGGTTTTCGTTTGTCTGATCTTCAATCCACTGATTCTGGATTTCATGGTGGCTGCACGAGGCTATGGGCTCGCGAACGCTTTTCTTCTGGCGGCGATTGCGATACCGGTCTGGCATCACCAGACGGGCAGTGTTTCCCTGCGGAAATCCTGTGCTTTGGCGTCGCTGGCGCTGGGCTTGTCATTTCTCGCGAATTTCTCCTTTGCGTTCGTGGATGTAGCAGTGTTTTTCGCGCTTGCCGTTTGGGCGTTGAGCAGGCGCGGCACGGATTCCAAAGTCCGGATTCTCGGCGTCTGCGTACTACCCGGCCTGTTTGTCGCGCTCCTGATCGGCAGCTATCCGATCATTCACATGCCACGCGAGGACCTGTGGATCGGGACGCATTCCCTGCGCGAAATGTGGCGCAGCTTGATCGAAGCTTCGCTGTATCAACTTGATCCGCGGTTTCTGGGTTCCCAATACTACAAGGCCTTGAATTCCTTCAAGCCGCGCGTTCTGCCTTATGTTGGCGTATTTTGCATCTGTCAGCTAATAGCGTCGATGGCGGATGGCTCCTGGCTTCGCGAGTCGAGCGAGTCGCGCAAGCGATGGCTGGCGTGGCTCACGGCTGCGCTTGCCGCAATCGTCGCCTTGGCCGTGTTCTTGCACTGGATTGCATTCCGATTCGATAACTTGCCCCTGCCGAAGGCGCGAACGGGAATCTTTCTGCTGCCCTTGTGCACCCTGATCGCCGCGGCCATAGCCGCATCGCCCGCCCGTTCGCTGGTTTCGCGGTGGCTGCGCCGAGGAACCACCGCGGCATTCTTCTGCGCGGCTTTCTATTCCCTGTTATGCCTGCGCGTGAGCTACTTCGAGGAATACCCGTGGGACCAAGATGTGAAAGACGTGTATGGCGTTCTGGCGAGACTGAACCATAACAACGGCGTTACGGATGTCGCAGCGAGCTGGATGTATCACTCGCCGCTGAATTTCTATCGGGTCGCATCGGGGAAGGAAACGTTTCCCGAGTTTACGTTAGCGGAGGAGCCTCCGCCTTCCGGCAAAGCGGTCTATATCCTGCAAGCGCCGTATGACCAGCAGTTCATCGCTAAAGAGAAACTAACGGTGATCTACCGAGGCAAATCGACTGAGGTTGTTGTGGCGGTGAAGCCCCTTCGCTGACGGCTCAAATCCCGTATAATAGCTGCGGGCAGAATGCTTTACGAAGAAAGGGGGCGGCATGTTTGACCGACACCTGAGGCACTGCTTGCTCGCGCTAACCGCTTTCGCCGGGGTCGCGATGGCGGCCGGCACAAGCGATCTGCGACTGCTGGACGCTGCCAAGAACCAGGACGTAAAAGCGGTTCGCACGCTCCTGAGTCAAAAGGCAGACGTCAACGCGCGGTCCAGCGACGGATCGACGGCACTGCTTTGGTTGGCGCACTGGAACGACGCGGAAACAGCGGATCTGCTGCTCAAGGCGGGCGCGGATGCGAACACGAGCAACGACTTCGGCATGACACCGCTGTCCCAGGCCTGCACCAACGCGAGCTTCGAATTTGTCCGCCTGCTTTTGAAGTCGAGCGCGAATCCAAACACGGCGATCGCCACCGGCGAAACTCCGCTGATGACCTGCGCGAAGACGGGTAACGTCGACGCGGTGCGTCTGCTGGTGGAATACGGCGCCGCGGTCAACGCGAAGGAGCCAGCGCAGAACCAAACTGCTTTGATGTGGGCCGCCGCCGAACGTCATCCGATCGTGGTCAGAGAGCTTATGGCAGCCCATGCGGATCTCAAGGCCCATACCAAGGACGGGTTCATGCCGATCCACTTCGCCGCGCGGGTCGGGGACCTCGAGAGCGTCCAGTTGTTCCTGGCCGCCGGAATGGACGTGAACATCCTGACGCAGCCCGGCGATGGAGATGCGCCAGCTCCTGCTGCGGGAGGCGGTCGGGGCGCGAGGACGGCGGGCGGGGCCGGCGGCTTTACTCCGTTGCTGGTCGCGACCCTACGGGCCCAAGTGGACGTCGCGCTATACCTCTTGGATCACGGCGCCGATCCCAACAATCAGGCTGCGGGCTTTACGCCCCTGCACTGGGCGTCGACCACATGGGAAGGCTACGCCGCGAATCCCGTGTATGGCTTCGAAGATCCGATGTCGGGCATTCCGGATCGTCAAGCCAAGCTGCGGCTGGTGAAGGCTCTGCTGGCCCATGGCGCGAAGGTGAACGCGCGGATGACCAAGCGCCAACCATCGTTCGCCACCGGATACACGGACGCCGTCGGAGCGACTCCATTATTGCTGGCCGCATCGGTCGACGACGTGGAGATGATGCACATACTTCTCGACGCGGGCGCCGATCCCAAGGTCACAACTGCAACCAATGCGACAACGATCATGGCGGCGACGGGCCTGAACCATGGCATCGGTGAGTCGCTGGTTACCGAGGAACAGGCGCTCGATGCGGTCAAACTTCTGTTGGATCTCGGGATCGACCCGAAAGGCGAGACGACCGTCGGCGAGAACGCCTTGTTCGGACCAGCCTATCGCGGGTGGAACACCCTCCTGGCGCAACTGATCGACCTGGGCGTGAACGTGAATTCCGTCAGCAAGGCGGGCACGACGCCGTACCGCGCGGCGAATGGTCAGGGCGACCGGCTCGGGGGCGTCCTCGTGAACAAGGAAGGCGTGGATCTGCTGCTGAAGCATGGCGCGGATCCGACACTAGGAGTCGTCTGCGAGTCCCAGAATCGGTGCCGCGAAGTGAAGTAAGGAATCCCATGACACGCCACGGTATACACGGAATCGCGATTGTCTATTTAGCGCTTTTCGCCGCCGTGGCTTTCGGTTTTCAGGACACTAAACCGCCGACTCCCGCGGGCGAGCTGGTGAACAAGTACTGCGTCTCCTGTCATAACCAAAAGCTGAAAATGGCGAACCTCATGTTGGATCGTGCGGATTCGGTGCAGGTCGCCAATTCGCCCCAGGCGTGGGAAAAAGTCATCGTGAAGCTGCGAAGCCGTGCGATGCCGCCTCCGGGTATGCCTCGTCCGGATAACGCGACCTACGATTCGGTCGCCGATTGGCTGGAATCGGGAATCGACAAAGCGGCTGCCGCGCACGTGAACCCGGGACGGACTGCCAGCTTGCATCGTCTTAATCGTGCCGAGTACGCCAACGCCGTGCGCGACCTGATCGGGGTGGAAGTGGACCCGCAGGCGATGCTGCCTCCGGATGAACAGGCGTTTGGGTTCGAGAACAACGCGGAAGCGCTTTCGATGCCGCCGGCATTGTTAGACCGGTATGTATCCGCAGCGGCGGCCATCGCGCGCCGGGCCGTGGGCGATCCGAACATGCCACCGGCGTTCGTGCGCTACGGCGCGATGAAAAATAATGCCAACGATCAGACGTATCTTAGCCAAACGGAGCGTCTGGGCGAGGACTTTCCTCTGGGAACGAAAGGTGGCGTCGCCGCCCGTCATTACTTTCCCGTAGACGGGGAGTATGAGTTCAAGATTCGTCTGCAGCGGGCCTGGAGTAGTCCCATCCGCGGGCTGAACGTGGAGAATCATTTCGAAATCCGCGTGGATGGAGTGCGCGTGGCGCAATTCACGCTGGGCGGAGGAAAAGCGCCCACGCCGACGTTTGAGTACGACGGTGACGAAGCACTGCATGTGCGCATACCGGTGAAGGCCGGCCTGCGTCAGGTCATGGCGACCATGCTTAAGTCCGATGATGTGGAGCCGGAGGGCGGTGGCCCGGACCGAATTTCGCCTTACAGTCGCAATTCCGACAACGCGAACTCGTCCATCGCCATCGCATCGTTGCTGATCGGCGGCCCCTATAACGGTAAAGTGCCGGTCGATTCGCCCAGCCGCCAGCTGCTCTTTGTATGCAGTCCCTCGAATATTGCGGAGGAAGCTCCCTGCGCGAAGAAGATCGCGTCCAACCTGGCTCGTCGAGCGTATAGACGCGCAGCTACCGATGACGACGTGCAGACGCTGCTCGCGTTCTACAATCGCGCTCGCGCCACTGGAAGCTTCGACGACGGGATTCGCTCGGCGCTGGAGCGCGTGCTGGTGAGTCCGGATTTCCTTTTCCGCATCGAGGCAGATGCCGCAGGCATCGCTCCGGGCAGCGTCTATCGCATCTCCGATATCGAGCTGGCTTCGAGATTGTCATTCTTCTTATGGAGCAGTATTCCGGACGACATTCTTCTAGACCTGGCTATTCGCGGCAAGCTGCATGAGCCGACGGTGCTCGATCAACAGGTTGCGCGCATGTTTGCGGATCCACGCGCGCGTGCTTCGCTGGTCCAGAATTTCTTCGACGATTGGCTGCAGACTCGCAACGTATGGCTGCTCAATCCGGATAGCACCAAGTTTCCTTGGTTCGACGACAACCTCCGTACCGCGTTCGTAACTGAGACGGAGCTGTTCTTCGACGCTCAATTGAAAGAGGACCGCAGTATCCTCGATTTGTTGACGTCGAACGAGACATTTCTGAATGAGCAGTTGGCGCGGCATTACGGAATTTCCGGGATCTATGGGAGCCATTTCCGGCGCGTAAAGCTCACCGATGAGAATCGCTTCGGGTTGCTGGGCAAGGCCAGTGTGCTGGCCGTTACGTCGTATACGACGCGCACTTCGCCGACGATACGCGGCAAGTACCTGTTGGAGAATATCCTGGCCGCGCCGATGCCCGCGCCTCCTCCCAATGTGCCGCAGCTTGAATCGAGCAACAAAGAAGGCAAGCCGATGACCGTTCGGGAAATGCTCGAAATGCATCGGGCGAATCCCACGTGTGCGAGCTGCCACAAGAACATGGATCCGCTGGGGCTCAGCCTCGAAAATTTCGACGCCATCGGGCAGTGGCGCACTACGGATTCCGGCCGCGCCATCGATGCGTCAGGCGTGCTGCTGGACGGGACGAAAGTCGACGGGCCGCGCCCGTTGCGGCAAGCCCTTCTCGTCAAGAAAACGCAATTCGCCACCGCCGTCACCGAAAAGCTGTTGACGTACGCCCTGGGCCGCGGGCTTGAGTATTATGATGCGCCCGCGGTTCGCGCGATCGATCGCGCGGCGGCTGCGGATGGGTACAGATGGTCGTCACTGATATTGGCGACTGTAAAGAGCGCGCCGTTTCAAATGCGCACGGCGGGGCAGCGATAAGGGGAAATATGTTCCTTACGAAGAAGGCCATTTCACGAAGAACAATCCTTCGCGGAGCAGGCGCGACCGTTGCATTGCCGCTGCTCGACGCCATGATTCCGGCTTTTGCTCCCGCCGCGACCACTGCTCCTGTGAAGCGCTTCGGTGTCGTCTACCATCCGAACGGCGTGATCTACGACAAATGGCTGCCGACGGGTTTCGGTACCAATTACGAGCTTTCCCCCACGTTGAAAGGACTCGAGCCTTTCAAGGACAAGTTGATCGTGATCACGGGCCTGTTTAGCGATCAGGCAGAGCCGCTCGGCGACGGCGGCGGCGATCACTCTCGCGCGTGCGGCAGCTACCTGACGGGCGTGCACGTGAAGAAATCGGACAGCATCCTTGAGAATGCCGTCTCCATGGACCAAATCGCCGCCAAGGCATTCGAGCGCGACACGCAGCTCTCCTCGCTGCAGATGACGGCCGACGAAAACAGCCTCCTGGGGTCCTGCGATCTGGGGTATAGCTGCGCCTATAGCAGCACGGTCTCGTGGCTGACCCCGACGTTGCCGCTGATGGCGGAAAACAATCCGCGCGTGCTGTTCGAGCGGATGTTCGGCTCGAGCGATAGCACGGACGCTCACGTGCGCGCGGCACGCCTCAAGCAGGACCGGAGCCTGCTCGATTCCGTGAATGATCGCGTGAGCCAGCTCCAGCGCAAGCTTGGAACCGCGGACAATCGCAAGATGGATGACTATCTCACGGCACTGAGAGATGTCGAGAGGCGCATCCAGAAGGCCGAGGAGCAGAGCTCCAAGCAATTACCAGATGTGCACCAGCCGGCGGGAATCCCGGATAATTTCGTGGATCAGGTTCGATTGTTATACGACTTGCAACTGCTGGCTTACCAGTCCGACCTGACACGGGTGACCACATTCCTGTATGGCCGCGAGCAGACAGGAAGGCCCTATCCGCAGATCGGCGTGCCGGAACCGCACCATCCGCTCACCCATCACCAGAACGACCCGGTGAAGATGGAAAAATGCACGCGCATTCAGCGGCATCACATTGAGCTGTTCGCCGAGTATCTCGAGAAGCTGCGCAACACGCCGGATGGCGATGGCTCGCTGCTGGATCATGTGATCCTGCTTTTTGGATCCGGCATCAGCAATAGCGATCGGCACACACATGGTCCGCTGCCAACGTTCGTGGTGGGCGGCGGCGCGGGGACGCTGAAGGGCGGCCGCCACCTTATCTATCCGGAACACACGCCGCTTACGAACCTTCAGTTGACGCTGCTGAATAAGCTGGGAGTGCCGGCCGAAAAGCTCGGCGATAGCACCGGACAGTTCAAAGAGCTATCTGAGCTGTAAGGACGGCCTCACGGCCATCTTCGGGTCGATGGCACAGGACTGATGAATCCTATCAATCGTGCTGATGCACGCCGATCCTAATGTATGCAATTCGAATCGTGTGGGCCGCGTACCTCCCGAAGCTGCACCAATTCGGTCGGGCGGGAGTGCATGAAATGCATGCAATCGTGTGGTATGCTGGCTGGGACTTGAGGGGGTGCCCCGCCGAAGGGGCGTTTCGGGCGTGACGAACATCGACTTGAAGCTGCTGGCCGTCGTTACCGAGTTACACAAGACCAGAAGCGTCTCGCAAACCGCCGAAAATCTCGATTTGAGCCAGTCCGCCATCAGCATGAGCCTGGCGAAGCTGCGCAAACATTTTAACGATCCATTGTTTGTTCGGACTTCGTCCGGCATGAATCCGACCCCGCACGCCGTGGAGCTCATCAGCTTATTGAAGAACGCTGAAGACATCCTGCAAACAGCCCTCGATCTTCATGTAGTATTCGACCCGTTGACCTCCGATCGCCGGTTCAACGTGTATTCGACGGACATCGCGCAGGTTACGTTGATGCCGCGTCTCATGCAGCGTTTGAAAAAGGTAGCTCCCAGCGTTGGAATCGATCTGCGTAGGATCTCGGAGGGCACCCCAGAGTGCCTCGAATCTGGTCAGGCTGACTTGGCTGTAGGATTCATTCTGCCTATGGGGGCTGGCTTCTGCCAGCAGAGGCTGTTCAAGGAAAAGTTCGTCTGTGCTCTTCGGCGCGACCATCCCAGGGTTGAAGATTCCTTGAGCATTGATCAGTTCCAGGACGAAACTCATCTGGCGATCACTACGTGCGGAACGGCTCACGGCGTGGTCGAGAAAACGCTCGAAGCGAAGAACATACGGCGCAGAGTCGGGCTGGCCGTTCCTAGCTTTCTTGGGATCGTGTCGATCATTACGACATTGGACTATCTGGCGGTTCTTCCCGAGCAACTCGCTCGTCATTTTGCGAGCGCGGGCAATATTAAGGTGCTTCCTTTACCTTTTAGTATGCCCAGCTACTACATCGTGCAGCATTGGCATGAACGATATACGCAAGATCCGGCCAGCAGGTGGCTCCGGTCCGTGATCGCCAACTTGTTCCTGTCCTCATGAATGTAGCGGCCATCGTGGTTTGCATACGTCAAGCGGTAATCTGAATTACAATATGTTCGCTAAGGAGACCTTATGAAATATCCTCTTACCGGCTATCACCACATCACGGCTTGCGCGGGCGGGGCGCAGGAAGACGTCGATTTCTTCACGCAGGTAATGGGTTTGCGGATGGCCAAGCAAACCGTTCTGATGGACGGGTCCATTCCCATCTATCACTTGTACTACTCGAACGC
>Ga0265314_10001617_pt1 | contig 24710 bp, 24 predicted proteins | sample 4126metaG_FD_203106 | JGI IMG/M metagenome (GOLD analysis project Ga0265314, IMG submission 203106) | Rhizosphere microbial communities from Carex aquatilis grown in University of Washington, Seatle, WA, United States - 4-1-26 metaG | ecosystem: Host-associated > Plants > Roots > Rhizosphere >... | reverse complement strand
ACGTGAAACCTGTGTCCGGCGCCCCTACATGCGGCGGAGGGCCCGGTCGAAACCGTGCCTGCAGGTCCCCGAGACGGCGGCGGGGAGACGCGCTCCGAATGGATGGGGCGGCGTTACTTCCGCGTTATTTCCAGGGTCAATCGGCCATGCGGCGTACGAAGCCCGTCCTTCCGCGATGCCTTGGGTTGGCGTATGATTCGGCCTCGGTCCGCGGGGCTGCCCGGCTCGGGTGTTGCCAAAGAAAACCGTTTAAAATCATGATATTTCAGACTCCATTCGACGTCATCGTCGTCGGTGGCGGCCACGCCGGCACCGAGGCGGCGCTCGCGTCGGCGCGGATGGGTCGGCGCACGTTGCTCCTAACCCACAACATCGAAACGCTGGGCCAGATGTCGTGCAACCCGTCGATCGGCGGGATCGGGAAAGGGCACCTCGTCCGCGAAGTCGACGCGCTCGGCGGCGCGATGGCGCTCGCCACCGACGAAGCCGGCATCCAGTTCCGGACGCTCAATTCCAGCAAGGGACCGGCCGTGCGCGCCACGCGCGCGCAGGCCGATCGGGTGCTCTACCGCCACGCGATCCGTTCGCGGCTCGAGAATCAGCCGAACCTGACGCTTTTTCAGCAGCCGGTCGACGATCTCACCGTCGAGGACCGCGACGGTGCGCCGCGCGTGACCGGCGTCGTCACGCAGATCGGGCTCGTCTTCGAAGCCGAGGCGGTGGTGCTGACGACGGGCACGTTCCTGTCCGGCCTCATTCACGTCGGACTCGAACATTACGAGGCCGGCCGTGCCGGCGATCCGTCGGCAAAGACGCTCGGTGCGCGGCTGCGCGAGCTCAACCTGCCGGTCGGGCGCCTGAAGACCGGCACGCCGCCGCGGCTCGACGGCCGCAGCATCGATTTTTCGGTGCTCGAAGTGCAGCCGGGAGACGATCCGGAGCCGGTGATGAGCTTCATGGGCGCGCGCGCGATGCATCCGCGCCAGCTGCCGTGCTGGATCACGCACACCAATGCGCGCACGCACGAAATCATCCGCGGCGGCCTCGACCGCTCGCCGCTGTTCACCGGCGTGATCAAGGGCGTGGGCCCCCGCTACTGCCCGTCGATCGAGGACAAGGTCGTGCGCTTCGCCGAGCGCGACAGCCATCAGATCTTTCTCGAGCCCGAAGGCCTCGCGACGCACGAGATCTATCCCAACGGGATCTCGACGTCGCTGCCGTTCGACGTTCAGCTGGCACTCGTGCGCTCGATGCGGGGTTGCGAGCATGCGCACATCCTGCGACCCGGCTATTCGATCGAATACGATTACTTCGATCCGCGTGGCCTGCACGCGACGCTCGAAACCAAGGCGATCCGCGGACTCTTCTTCGCGGGGCAGATCAACGGCACGACCGGGTACGAGGAAGCGGCGGCGCAGGGGATTCTCGCCGGCATCAACGCGGGCCGCTTTGCCGCAAACGAAGACGGCTGGTGCCCGCGCCGCGACGAAGCGTATCTCGGCGTGCTGGTCGACGATCTCGTCACGCGCGGCGTGAGCGAGCCCTACCGGATGTTCACGTCGCGCGCCGAATATCGACTGCAGCTGCGCGAGGACAACGCCGACCTTCGCCTCACCGAAGAGGGTCGCCGGCTGGGTGTCGTCGACAACGCTCGCTGGGACGCGTATGCGCGGAAGCGCGATGCCGTCGCGCGCGACATCGAGCGGCTCAATTCGACGTATGTGAATCCCAACGTGGTCGCGACGCACGATGCCGTGCGCGTGCTCGGCATGCCGATCGAGCGCGAGTATTCGCTCGCCGAATTGCTGCGCCGGCCGGGCGTCACCTACGCGGCGCTCGCGACCATCACCGCCGCCGGCACCGCCGTCGATGACGCCGTCGTGGCCGCGCAGGTCGAGACGTCGATCAAGTATTCGGGCTACATCGATCGCCAGCGCGACGAGATCGTGCGGCATCGCGCGCAGGAGACGCTGCGACTGCCGGCCGACCTCGACTATGGCAGCGTGCGCGGCCTCTCGACGGAAGTGCAGCAGAAGCTCAACCAACACAAGCCCGATACACTGGGCCAGGCGGCGCGCATCTCGGGCGTCACGCCCGCGGCAATCTCGCTCCTGCTCGTGCATCTGAAGCGCGGGCAGGCGACGCCGCCGCGCACGCACACGCCGTCGAAGCGGCGCTCCGCGTGATCGCCGCGATGGACCTGGAACACGGGCTGCGCGAGCAGGCGGCGGATCACGGCCATGCGATCGACAAGATCGCGCGCAACAAGCTGGGAGCGTTCCTGCGCCTCCTGGCAAAGTGGAATCGCACCTACAACCTCACGGCGATCCGCGAGCCCGAGCAGATGGTCACGCATCACGTGCTCGACGCGCTGTCGGTGCTGCCGCATCTCCCCGCGCGCGCCGGGTTGCGCGTGCTCGACGTCGGCAGCGGTCCCGGCGTGCCCGGCATCCCGCTGGCGCTCGCGCGCCCGGACGCGCAGTTCGTTCTGATCGACAGCAGCCAGAAGAAGACTGCGTTCCTGCAGCAGGCGGTGATCGAGCTCGGGCTCGCGAACGTGGAGGTCGTGCACGAGCGCAGCGAGGACTACACGCCCCCGGCGCCGTTCGACGTCGTCATCTCGCGTGCCTTCGCCGATCTTGCCGGCTTCGCGGCGTCTGCGGGACGGCATCTCGCCCCCGACGGCCGCCTCTACGCGATGAAACGCGAACATCCGGCGGATGAAATCGCGCGCCTGCCCGCTTCGTATCGCGTCGTCGCGACACCCGCGCTCAAGGTGCCGGGACTCGACGCCGCGCGCCACCTCGTTATCATCGCCGCAGCCTGACGGAGAACGGATTGACCCGCATCATCGCAATCGCGAACCAGAAGGGCGGTGTGGGCAAGACCACGACCGCCGTCAACCTCGCGGCGTCGCTCGTCGCGATGAAGCGGCGCGTGCTGCTGGTCGATCTCGATCCGCAGGGCAACGCGACGACCGGCGCGGGCCTCGACAAGCGCTCGTTTTCCGCCACCGTGTATCAGGTGCTGCTCGGCGAGCGCAGGATCTCCGACGTGCGCGTTGCCTCGCCGTCGGGCGGCTTCGACCTCGTGCCGGCAAACCGCGAGCTGGCCGGTGCCGAAGTCGAGCTGGTCGAATTGCCCGAGCGGGAAATGCGCCTCAAGGACGCGCTCGCGGAAGCGCTGCAGTCGATGCGCGCGGCAATCACCGAAGTCGCGCAGGAATACGATTTCATCCTGCTCGACTGCCCGCCGTCGCTGTCGCTGCTGACGCTGAACGGCCTCTGTGCCGCCGACTCGGTGCTGATCCCGATGCAGTGCGAGTACTACGCGCTCGAAGGACTGTCCGATCTCGTGCAGACGGTGAAGAAGGTGCGTGCGCACCTCAACCCGCGCCTCGAGATCGAAGGCTTGCTGCGCACGATGTACGACCCGCGCAACACGCTTGCGCAGAACGTCGCCGCCGAGCTCGAGCGTCATTTCGGCGACAAGCTCTTTCGCACCGTCGTGCCGCGCAACGTGCGGCTCGCCGAGGCGCCGTCGCATGGCATCCCGGCGCTGCATCTCGACCGGAACTCGAAGGGTGCGCAGGCGTACCTCGCGCTCGCGGGCGAGATGCTTCGGCGAATGGAAGCTGCCGGCGCCGCCTCCGGCGCGCCTGACGTCGCCGCCGCCTGACCGAGCCCCCGGAGAAACACACATGATCCGACCCAAGGGACTCGGCCGCGGTCTCGACGCACTGCTGGGCGGCGCCGACGAGGTTCCGGCGCAGGAATCGCTGCAGACGCTCGCGATCGATCGCATCCGTCCCGGCAAGTACCAGCCGCGCACGCGCATGGATGAGGCGTCGCTCGCCGAGCTCGCGAGCTCCATTCGCGAGCAGGGCATCATGCAGCCGATTCTCGTGCGCCCCGTCGAGGGCTCTCGCTTCGAGATCATCGCCGGCGAACGGCGCTGGCGCGCAGCGCAGCGCGCCGGGCTCACCAGCGTGCCGGCGCTGGTGAAGGTGGTGCCCGATCAGTCGGCGCTGGCGCTGGCACTGATCGAGAACATCCAGCGCGAGGATTTGAATCCGCTCGAGGAAGCGCACGGGCTGCAGCGGCTGATCGACGAGTTCGGCCTGACGCACGACGCTGCCGCGAAAGCCGTTGGCCGTTCGCGCAGCGCCGTGACGAACCTGCTGCGCCTGCGCGAGCTCGCAAAACCCGTGCAGGAATATCTGTTGTCCGGACAGATCGACATGGGACACGCGCGCTCGCTGCTGAGCCTTGCGGCCGGACAGCAGGTGGCCGCGGCCGCGCGCGTCGTCGCGCAGGGACTGTCTGTGCGCGAGACCGAACGCCTCGCGCATCGCATGGCGCATCCGGGCAAGCACAAGGCGAAGAGCGGCGCGCGCGCTGCCGATCCCGATCTCGTGCGGCTGACCACCGAGCTGGCCGATGCGCTCGGGGCGAAGGTTGCGATCGAACCGGGCAAGGCGGGCGCCGGTCGCGTCGTCATCGCGTATTCGAGTCTCGATCAGCTCGACGGAATCCTTGCCAAACTACGGTAGCGCAGCGAAGTGGCTCGGATCGCGAAAGGCCGCCCCTGCATTCAGCGCGGGCGAAGTCGGCGGCGGCCGCGACGTGACGATGCAGCCACGATTGCGTCCATCTGGCGCAACGAACGCCGGAGGTGGCCACCAACCTTCATCGCCGTGCCCGTCGCCGACGCGATATTCGATGACGGCTTCGCTTACGCCAGCTGCCTCAGCATCGTCTCGGCGTCGGAGACTTCGAACTTGCCCGGCGCCTCGATGTTGAGCGTCTTCACGACGCCGTTGTCGACCAGCATCGAATAGCGCTGGCAGCGCGTGCCCATGCCGCGGGCATTGAGATCGAGCTCGAGTCCGAGCGCCCTGGTGAAGGTCGCGCTGCCGTCGCCCATCATCCGTACCTTGCCGCCGGATTTCTGGTCGCGCGCCCATGCGCCCATCACGAACGCGTCGTTGACCGACATGCAGATGACGTCGTCGACACCCTTCGCCTTCAGCTTGTCGATGGCGGCGACGAAGCCCGGCACGTGCTTCGCCGAGCACGTCGGCGTGAACGCTCCCGGCAGGCCGAAGATCACGACCTTCTTCCCGCGCGTGAGGTCGTCGACCTTGAATTCGTTCGGGCCGATGCTGCAGCCATTGCCTTCGACTTCGACGTACTCGGACAGTGTGCCAGCCGGCAGCTTGTCGCCCACCTTGATCGTCATGCGCGCTCCTCGCGGTTTGATTGAGTGTGATGCGGAACCTTGGAGAATCGCAGCCTTCGCGTGCGATTTCAACCCCTCCCTCTTGCCGGGTTTGCGCGTCCGCGGTAGCTTTGCCGGCTCGACCGATCCGGAGGACGATCATGGCGACGGGAACCAGGAAGGGCGCGAGTGCTGCGCGCCGCACGAAGGGCGCGGGGCTGTTGATCGCAACACGCAAGGGCCTCTGGACGCTCGCGAGCGATGCCGCGCGGCGGACGTGGAAGCTCGCCGGCCCGCAGTTTCTCGGCAACGTCGTGCATCACGCGGTGCAGGACCCGCGCGACCGGAAGACGCTCCTCGTCGCCGCGCGCACGGGCCATCTTGGCCCGACGGTGTTCCGCTCCACCGATCGCGGCCGGACCTGGAAGGAAGCAACGACGCCTCCCGCGTTCAAGCCGGGCGGCGCGCGCAGCGTCGATCACACATTCTGGCTCACGCCGGGCCTCGCGTCGCAGCCGGGCGTCTGGTATGCGGGTACGTCGCCGCAGGGGCTCTTCCGCTCGACGGACGGGGGCGCGACGTGGGCGGGTGTCGACGGGTTCAACGAGCATCCGAAGCGCAAGGACTGGTGCGGCGGCGACCAGGACGGCACGCCGGACGGCCCGAAGCTCCACTCGATCCTGGTCGACCCGCGCGACGCGAAGCATCTCTACATCGGGATGTCGGGCGGCGGCATCTTCGAATCGACCGACGCGGGCGGCAACTGGCATCCGTTGAACCAAGGCGTGCGCGCCGACTTCTTCCCCGATCCGTATCCGGAATACGGGCACGACCCGCATTGCATGCGGATGCATCCGCTGCTGCCGGATCGCCTCTATCACCAGAATCACTGCGGCATCTACAGGCTGGACCGGCCGGCGACGCGCTGGACCGACATCGGCGCGGCGATGCCGAAGTCGGTGGGCGCGATCGGGCTGCCGATGGTGCTGCATCCGCGCGACCCGGATACGCTGTGGGTCTTCCCGATGGACGGGACGAGCGTCTGGCCCCGGGTGTCGCCCGGCGGCAAGCCCGCGGCGTACCGCTCCGTCAATGGCGGAAGGACGTGGCAGCGTCAGGCGGCGGGCTTTCCCGCGGCGCAGGCATGGTGGACGGTGAAGCGCCAGGCGCTGACCGCGGATGACGCCGCCACCGTTGGCGTGTACTTCGGCACCACCAGCGGCGAGGTCTGGGGCAGCAGGGACGAGGGGCGCACCTGGAAATGCCTCGCGCGGCATCTGCCGGAGATCTACGCGGTCGAGTCCACCTAGTGCGCGCGGGCCAGAGCCGGAGCCAGGGCGAATGAACGTTCGAATTCCCGGACTTCTGCTGTCGTACACGAACGGCGCGAAGAACGTCGAATTGCGCGTTGCGCCGGCCGCGCCGACGCTCGCGGACGCGCTGGAGGCGCTCAACGAGCGCTATCCGGGAATGCGGTTTCGCGTCGTAGACGAGCAGGGCGCGGTTCGGCGGCACATCAAGATATTCGTCGACGGCGTGCTCGCGCGCGACCTCGCAACACCCGTTCGACCGGAGGGCGAGCTGATGATCGTCGGCGCGCTGACCGGCGGATAGTCCGGGCGCAAATCCGACTGAAATTGCGGGCCTTTGTCCGCGCCTGCACCGCAACATTTCATTGCGGAGCAGTGCGGCAAACCGTTATAATTTCGCGTTTGCTTTTGCCCGAAGCGCACTCGCGGAAAACGTGTGTGCGCACCGCGTGCTTCCCCCGCTCAAGACCCGGCCCATCCGCACCGTTTTGAGGTGGCAGGTCATCGTCACGGCGGTGGCCGTGGCCATTGGGGGTGCGGCGGCGGGAGTGCCGGGCGCAGTGTCCGCGCTTCTGGGCGGCAGCGTGAATCTCGCGGCAGGCGTCACGTACGCATTCCTGCTGGGGCTGGGCCTCGGCAGCACGCCGGTGCCCGGCGCGGGAACGACGTTGATCGCGCTGTTCCGGGCCGAAGCGGGCAAGGTGATCGTGATCGTGGTCGGACTCTGGCTTGCGCTCACGGCGTACGCCGACGTCGTTCCATTGGCGGTGATCGCGGCGTTCATGGCGACCGTGATCGTGTTCAGCATGGCGTTTTTCGTGAACGACAGGGAACCCGGGAAGCAAGGCGATGGCTGAAGGCACCGAACTCAATCCCACCGAGTACATCCAGCATCACCTCACGTTCCTCGCCAGTCCGGTCAGGGATGGCGGCGGATTCTGGACGCTGCACTGGGACACGCTGCTGACGACGGTCGCGCTGGGCTTCCTGACGCTCGGGTTCCTCTGGCTCGTGACCCGCAAGGCGACCTCCGGCGTGCCGTCGAAGACGCAGGCGTTCGTCGAACTGGCCGTGGGTTTCGTCAACGGCGAGGTCAAGGGGATCTATCACGGCGAGAGCAAGATCGTCGCGCCCATCGCGCTGACGACGTTCGTGCTGGTCCTGATGATGAACGCGATGGACTTCCTGCCCATCGACATCATGTCGTGGCTCTACGAGCACGTGCTGCACCAGCACACGTGGCGCGGCGTGCCGACGGCCGACGTGAACACGACTTTCGCGCTCGCCCTGTCCGTGTTCGCGATGATGATCTACTTCAGCATCAAGGTTAAGGGGCTCGGCGGCTGGCTCTACGAGCTCGTCTCGACGCCGTTCGGGCTGAAGCCGCTGTGGATCGCGCCGCTCCTCGCCGTCTTCAACCTGCTGTTCCAGCTTGTCGAGTATGTATCGAAGCCGCTTTCGCACTCGCTGCGGCTCTACGGCAACATGTACGCCGGCGAGATCATCTTCATCCTGCTCGGGATGTGGGCCGCCACCGGATTGGCCGGCATCGCGTTCGGCGCGCTGCTCAGCCTCGGCTGGTCGATCTTCCACATCCTGATCGTCGTGCTGCAGGCCTACATCTTCATGATGCTGACCATCGTCTACATCTCCATGGCGCACGAGCATCACTGATTTTCCGCTTCGCCACACCGTTCACCCTGCTCAAGAAAGGATAGACATGGACCCGCAACTCACCGCAACGATCCTGGCGTACTCCGGCATCGGCATCGGCCTCATCATCGGCCTCGGTGCCCTGGGCGCCTGCGTCGGCGTCGGCATCATGTGCTCGCGCTTCCTCGAAGGCGCCGCGCGCCAGCCCGAGCTGATGCCGCAGTTGCAGGCGAAGGTGTTCCTGCTGCTCGGCCTGATCGACGCGTCGTTCATCATCGGCGTCGGTCTCGCGCTGTGGTTCGCCGTCGCGAACCCGCTGCTCGGCCAGCTCAAGTAGGGTGCGTGCCGGACATCACTTGACCGAGGGAAAGCCATGAACATCAATTTCACACTGTTCATGCAGGCCATCGCGTTCTTCGCGTTCATCATCTTCACGGCGAAGTACGTTTGGCCGCCGCTGATGCGTGCGATCGAGACGCGGCAGAAGGACATCGCGGACGGCATCGCCGCCGGCGAATCCGGGCGGCAGAACCTCGCGAGCGCCGAAAAGCGCATCGCTGACATGCTGACCGAGGCGAAGTCGCGGAGCTCCGAGATCATCGCGCAGGGCGAGAAGCTCAAGAGCGAGACAATCGACGCCGCCAAGGCGGACGCGAAGGCGGAAGCCGACCGCATCCTCGCCGCGGCGAAGGCCGAAATCGGCCAGGAGCTGTCCCGCGCAAAGGAAGCGCTGCGCGGGCAGGTCGCCGACCTCGCTGTCGCGGGGGCCGCGAAGATCCTGAAGCGCGAAGTCGACCCCAAGGCGCACGCCGACCTTCTCGCGGCGATCCGGCAGCAGCTCTGACGGAACCGCGATGGCCGAACTGACGACGATTGCAAGGCCCTACGCCGAAGCGGCGTTCCGGCTTGCACGCGAAGGCAACGCGCTGCCGGTGTGGTCGCAGATGCTGCGCCTTCTCGCCGCGGTGACCGCCGATCCGAAGGTCGCGGCGGCGCTCGACAACCCGCGGCTCACCGCGGGCGACAAGGAGGCGCTGCTGCTCTCGCTCTGCGGCGACCGGCTGGACCCGCAGGGGAAGAGCTTCGTGCGCGTGCTGGTCGAAGCCGATCGCGTCGGCGTGGTACCGCAGATCGCCGCGCAGTTCGAAGCGCTGAAGGACGATGCCGACGGCCTCGCGCGCGCACGGGTCGACAGCGCGTTTCCGCTCTCGGACGCCGAGCTCGCCGAGCTCAAGGGCGCGCTGGAGCGGCATTTCGGCAAGAAGATCGAGACCTCGGTCAACGTCGATCCGGCGCTGATTGGCGGCGCCCGCATCACCGTCGGCGACACCGTGGTGGACGGCACGATCGAGGCGCAGCTCTCTGCGATGGCGACCCATTTGCGGGCCTAACCGAAACTACGATGACGCCGGCGGAATCCACCGCCGGCGCGCCGCGAGGACATCATGCAGTTGAACCCTTCTGAAATCAGCGAACTCATCAAGGCCAAGATCCAGAACCTGGACACCGGCGCCGAAGTGCGCACCCAGGGGACCGTGGTCTCGGTGACCGACGGCATCTGCCGCGTGCACGGGCTCTCCAATGCGATGGCCGGCGAAATGCTGGAGTTTCCGAAGAACACCTTCGGCCTTGCGTTGAACCTCGAGCGCGACTCGGTCGGCGCGGTGATTCTCGGCAGCTACGAGCACATCACCGAAGGCGACACGGTCAAGTGCACGGGCCGCATCCTGTCGGTGCCGGTCGGTCCCGAGCTGATCGGCCGCGTCGTCGACTCGCTCGGCATGCCGATCGACGGCAAGGGTCCGGTCAACGCGAAGGAGACGGACGTCATCGAGAAGGTCGCGCCGGGCGTGATCTGGCGCAAGTCGGTGTCGCAGCCGGTGCAGACGGGACTCAAGGCCATCGACTCGATGGTGCCGGTCGGCCGCGGCCAGCGCGAGCTCATCATCGGCGACCGCCAGACCGGCAAGACCGCGGTCGCGATCGACACGATCATCAACCAGAAGGGCAAGGACCTCATCTGCGTCTACGTCGCGATCGGCCAGAAGGCCTCGTCGATCAAGAACGTGATCCGCAAGCTGGAAGAGCACGGCGCGATGGCGTACACGATCGTCGTCGTCGCGACGGCGTCCGACTCGGCGGCGATGCAGTACATCGCGCCGTACTCGGGCTGCACGATGGGCGAGTACTTCCGCGACCGGGGCCAGGACGCCCTCATCATTTATGACGATCTGACCAAGCAGGCGTGGGCGTACCGCCAGATCTCGCTGCTGCTCCGCCGTCCGCCGGGCCGCGAGGCGTATCCGGGCGACGTGTTCTACCTGCACTCGCGCCTGCTCGAGCGCGCGGCGCGGGTCAACGAGGAATACGTCGAGAAGTTCACCAAGGGCGCGGTCAAGGGCAAGACCGGCTCGCTCACCGCGCTTCCGATCATCGAGACGCAGGCGGGCGACGTCACCGCGTTCGTGCCGACCAACGTGATCTCGATCACGGATGGCCAGATCTTTCTCGAGACCGATCTGTTCAACGCCGGCATCCGGCCCGCAATCAACGCCGGCATCTCGGTGTCGCGGGTGGGCGGCAACGCGCAGACCAAGATCATCAAGAAGCTGGGCGGCGGCGTGCGCCTCTCGCTCGCGCAATACCGCGAGCTGGCTGCATTCGCGCAGTTCGCCTCCGACTTGGACGAAGCGACGCGCAAGCAGCTCGATCGCGGCCGCCTCGTCACCGAGCTCATGAAGCAGCCGCAATATCAGCCGCTGCAGGTGAACGAAATGGCGGTGACGCTGTTCACCGTGAACAAGGGCTACTACGACGACGTGCCGGTGGAAAAGGCGCTGGCGTTCGAATCGGCGCTCCGCGCGTACCTCAAGAGCAAGTACGGCCCGCTGATGGAGAACATCGAGAAGACCAAGGATCTTTCGGCCGACGACGAGAAGGCGCTCACCGCCGCGATCGAGGACTTCAAGAAGAACGGTGCGTATTGACGTATTGAGGTAGCGGGGGCGCGCGGCAGCTTTACGACGAACCGCATCAAAGGCTAGATATGGCAGGCTCAAAAGAAATCCGGACCAAGATCAAGAGCGTGCAGAGCACGCGCAAGATCACCAAGGCAATGGAGATGGTCTCGGCCTCGAAGATGAAGAAGGCCCAGGACCGGATGCGCGCGTCGCGGCCCTACGTCGTGCGCGCGCTGCAGATCGCGATGCACATCGCCAAGGCGAACACCGAGTACCGGCACCCGTTTCTCGCGCGCCGCGAGGCGGTGAAGCGCGTCGGCGCGATCGTCGTGACGACCGACAAGGGCCTGTGCGGCGGCCTCAACACCAACGTGCTGCGGCTCGTCCTGCAGCAGCACAAGGAATGGCGGGCGAAGGGCGTCGACATCGACTACGTCGCCATCGGCAACAAGGGCCTCGGATTCCTGCAGCGGATGAACGCCAACGTCATCGCGAGCGCGACCCAGCTGGGCGACCGCCCGCACCTCGACCGGCTGGTCGGGCCGGCCAAGGTGCTGCTCGACAAGTACATGAACGGCACGATCGACGAGGTGCACGTCTACTTCACGACGTTCATCAACACGATGAAGCAGGAGGCGCGGCACGGCACGATGCTCCCGATCCCCGAGGAGTTCCGCACGCCGGGCGCGGGCGAGACCTTCCGCGCCGACACGCAGGCGGGATCGTGGGACTACATCTACGAGCCCGACGCGAAAGAGCTGCTAGACGCGATGCTGCGCCGGTATGTCGAGGCGCTGGTGTTCCAGATGGTCAACGAGAACATGGCCTCCGAGCAGTCGGCGCGCATGGTGGCGATGAAGGCCGCCTCCGACAACGCCGGGACCATCATCGACGAGCTGCAGCTCATCTACAACAAGACACGCCAGGCCGCCATCACCAAGGAGCTCGCCGAAATTGTCGGTGGAGCGGCCGCGGTATGACCGAATTGACCTAGCAGAGCGAACTTCGAGGACATCATGAATCAGGGAACCATCGTTCAATGCATCGGCGCCGTCGTCGACGTCGAATTCGCGCGCGACCAGCTGCCGAAGATCTACGACGCGCTCAAGATGGACGAGATCGGGCTGACGCTCGAGGTCGAGCAGCAGCTGGGCGATGGCATCGTGAGGACGATTGCGCTCGGCTCCTCGGACGGCCTGCGCCGCGGCATGACGGTCGTCAACACCGGCGCGCCGATCTCGGTCCCGGTCGGCGGCAAGACGCTCGGCCGCATCATGGACGTGCTCGGCCGCCCGATCGACGAGCGCGGCCCGGTCGATTCCGAAAAGACGATGTCGATCCATCGCAACGCGCCGTCGTTCGACGAGCTCTCGCCGTCGCAGGAGCTGCTCGAGACCGGCATCAAGGTCATCGACCTCATGTGTCCGTTCGCCAAGGGCGGCAAGGTCGGCCTCTTTGGCGGCGCCGGCGTCGGCAAGACGGTCACGATGATGGAACTCATCAACAACATCGCGACGGCGCACTCGGGGCTGTCGGTGTTTGCCGGCGTCGGCGAGCGCACGCGCGAGGGCAACGACTTCTATCACGAGATGATCGAGTCGGGCGTCATCGACAAGGACGACCTCTCGAAGTCGAAGGTCGCGATGGTGTACGGCCAGATGAACGAGCCGCCGGGCAACCGGCTGCGCGTCGCGCTCACCGGCCTCACGATCGCCGAGGACTTCCGCGACGAGGGCCGCGACGTGCTGCTCTTCATCGACAACATCTACCGCTTCACGCTGGCCGGCACCGAAGTGTCGGCGCTGCTCGGCCGCATGCCTTCCGCCGTGGGCTATCAGCCGACGCTGGCCGAGGAGATGGGCCGCCTGCAGGAGCGGATCACGTCGACCAAGACCGGCTCGATCACGTCGATCCAGGCGGTGTACGTGCCCGCCGACGACCTGACCGATCCGTCGCCCGCGACGACGTTCGGCCACCTCGACGCCACCGTCGTGCTGTCGCGCGACATCGCGTCGCTCGGCATCTATCCCGCGGTCGACCCGCTCGACTCGACGTCGCGCCAGGTCGACCCGAACGTGATCGGCGAGGAGCACTACAATACGACGCGCGGCGTGCAGTCGGTGCTGCAGCGCTACAAGGAACTTCGCGACATCATCGCGATCCTCGGCATGGACGAGCTCTCGCCGGAAGACAAGCTCGCCGTGTCGCGCGCGCGCAAGATCCAGCGCTTCCTCTCGCAGCCGTTCAGCGTCGCCGAGGTGTTCACCGGGTCGCCGGGCAAGTACGTGTCGCTGAAGGACACGATCAAGGGCTTCAAGATGATCGTCGACGGCGAATGCGACGCGCTGCCCGAGCAGGCGTTCTACATGGTCGGCACGATCGAGGAAGCGTTCGAGAAGGCGAAGACGCTGCAGTAGGCGGACACCCCATGACCCACACGATCAAGGTCGACGTCGTCAGCGCGGAGGAGCAGATCTTCTCCGGTGACGCGGAATTCGTCGTGCTGCCCGGCATCATGGGCGAGCTCGGCATCTATCCGCGGCACACGCCGCTGCTCACCCAGATCAAGCCGGGTGCCGTGCGCATCAAGATCCCCGGCCAGGCGAACGAGGAGCTGGTGTTCGTGCAGGGCGGCTTCCTCGAGGTGCAGCCGACGCACGTCACGGTGCTCGCCGACACCGCGATCCGCGCGCACGACCTCGACGAGAAGGCCGCGCTCGAAGCCAAGCGCGCCGCGCAGGAGTCGATGCAGAACAAGACGTCGCGCGAGGAACTCGCGCAGGCCGAGGCCGAGCTCAGCATCGCGGTCGCGCAGCTCGAGGCGATCCGCAAGCTGCGTCACCGCGCCTGACGCGGCGCATCGCGGCGCGCCGAAGGGCGGCTCCCGCCGTCCTTTTGTTCGACCTCGTCTGGTGGCAGGCGGCGTGACGTTGGCGTACGATGTTGCATTGCAGCAACGCGTTCTCGAGCGCTCTTGCCCATCGCGATCTCCGGCGGTCCCCTGCCGCTGATCGCGCCGCGCGTTAATCCGATCCGACAATGTCACAACTTTCCAACCGCACGTTCGACGAGATCAAGCTCGGTGCGATCGAGACGGCCAGCCGCACGCTGACCACGCCCGACGTCGAGGCGCTGGCGCTCGCGGCCGGTGACGTCGAGGGCTTCCACCTCGAAGGCGGCACGGCGGAGGACCGGATTTCCGCGCAGGGCGCGGCCGCGGTCGCGCTGGTCGCCGGGCTCCTCAACCGCCGCCTGCCCGGACCCGGCAGCGCGATCATCGGCACCGCGTTCCGCTACACCGGCGCCTGCCAGGTCGGCGACACGCTGACGGCGACGGTGACCGCGAAGGCCAAGCACAAGCGCACGCACACCATCGACTTCGCGTGCACGTGCACGAACCAGCACGGTATCAAGCTGGTCGACGGCATCGCCATCGTGCAGGCGCCCACGGAACACATCGCGTACGCCGACGTTGCGACGCCGCAGTTCATCCTGCGCCGGAACGACGGGTTCGCGAAGCTCTTCCGGCAGTGCGAAGGGCTCCCGCCCATCACCTGCGCGATCGTGCATCCGTGCGATCGCGACTCGCTGCTGGGACCGATCGAGGCCGCGAAGCGCGGTCTCATCGTGCCGGTGCTGGTCGGACCCGAGGCGCGCATTCGCGCGGTCGCGCGGGCGGAGAATGTCGACCTTTCGCCCTACCAGATCGTTCCGGTCGAGCACAGCCACGCGGCGGCGGCGAAGGCGGTCGAGCTCGCGCGCGCCGGCAACGTCGATGCGCTGATGAAGGGAAGCCTTCACACCGACGAGCTGATGGGCGCCGTCGTGTCCGGCGCGACGGGCCTGCGCACGGCGCGGCGCATCTCGCACGTGTTCGTGATGGACGTCCCGACCTACCCGCGGTTGCTGATGGTGACCGACGCCGCGATCAACCTCTATCCGACGCTCGAGGACAAGGTCGACATCTGCCAGAACGCGATCGACCTCGCGCACGTGCTCGGAGTCGCCAGGCCCCGGGTCGCGATCCTGTCGGCGATCGAGACGATCAATCCGAAGATTCCGAGCACGCTCGACGCCGCGGCGCTGTGCAAGATGGCCGACCGCGGACAGATCGACGGCGGCATTCTCGACGGGCCGCTCGCGTTCGACAACGCGATCTCCGTCGACGCTGCGCGCACCAAGAAGATCGGCTCGCCGGTCGCGGGCCGCGCCGACATCCTCCTCGTGCCGGATCTCGAAGCGGGCAACATGCTGGCGAAGCAGCTGCAGTACCTCGCCGGCGCCGATTCGGCGGGCATCGTGCTCGGCACGCGCGTGCCGATCGTGCTCACGTCGCGCGCCGACAACGTGCGCACGCGTCTCGCGTCGGCGGCGGTGATGAAGATCGTCGCCAACGAGCGGCGCGCCCGCCTGATCCCGAAAGACTAGGGCACGGGCCCTGGCCGGACGCGTCAGGCGCGTGCGGCGAGCTGCTGCTCGGCCAGCGTCACCCAGTAACTCGCGCCGACCGCGAGCGCGTCGTCGTTGAAATCGTAATGCGGGTTGTGCACGTTCGGCGTGTCCGGGCCGCGTCCCGCGCCCAGCCACACGTAGCAGCCCGGCTTCGCCTGCAGCATGAATGCGAAGTCCTCGCTGCCCATGTTCGGCACGGGATCGGTCTCGACGTTGGCGGCGCCGACCACCGCGCTGGCCGCGGCGAGCGCGTGCCTCGTCTCCGTCTCGTCGTTGACGGTGGCCGGATAGCGGCGCTCGTAGCGCACCGTCGCCGTCATCTCGAACATCGCCGCGATGCCGGCCACGATGCTGCGCATCCGCTGCTCGATTGTGTCCTGCACGTCGGGCTTGAACGTGCGCACGGTGCCGCGCAGCACGACCTCCTGCGGTATCACGTTCCACGTGTCGCCGCCGTGCACCTGCGTGATGCTGACGACGCCGGCGTCGAGCGGATGCAGGTTGCGCGAGACGATCGTCTGCAGCGCGGAGATCGCGTGCGCGACGAACAGCATCGGATCCTTGCCCGTGTAGGGCATCGCCGCATGAGCGCCCTTGCCGGTGACGACGATCTCGAAGATGTCGAACGCGCCCATGAAAGGGCCGGCGCGCAGCGCGAAGGTGCCGAACGGCTTCTGCGGCCAGTTGTGCATGCCGTAGACGGCGCGCATCGGAAATCGCTCGAACAGCCCTTCCTCGACCATCACGCGGCCGCCGCCTTCGTTCTCCTCCGCAGGCTGGAAGATGAAATACGCGGTGCCGCCGAGCTTCTTCCGGCGCGCGAGCGCGGCCGCCGCGCCCAGAAGCATCGCGGTATGGCCGTCGTGGCCGCACGCGTGCATCTTGCCGGGCACTTTCGATGCGTGCGTGACGCCGGACTTCTCGGTGATGTGGAGTGCGTCGAGGTCGGCGCGCAGGCCGATCGCGTCGCTGCCATCGGCGGCTGCGGCGCCATGTCGCAGCACGCCGACGACACCGGTGCCGGCGAGACCCGTGTGGACCTCGAGGCCGAGCGAAGCGAGCTTTTCCGCGACGAATGCGCTCGTGACCTTTTCCTCGAACGCGGTTTCCGGATGCGCGTGGATCCGGTGCCGCCACGCCTTCATGTCGGGGACGAGCGCGGCAACTTCCGGGACGAGCTTCATCGGGGCTTCTCCTCGCAGGCGCGGCGGGCGGCAGCAGGTGCCGGCCGGGCTTTGATCCAAGCTTAACATCGTGCCTGCGGGCGCCGCCACGTGCACGGCCGGCGGTAAAATGGGCCATCGTCGGGGAGACGGGAATGAACACCGCGAACAACAAGAACAGCTTCGACCTCATCGTCATCGGCGCGGGCATCAACGGCGCGGGCATTGCGCGCGACGCCGCCGGACGCGGCCTGTCGGTGCTGGTCGTCGAGCAGGACGACATCGCCGCGGCGACGTCGCAGTGGAGCACCAAGCTGATCCACGGCGGACTGCGCTACCTCGAGTACTACGAATTCCGGCTCGTGCGCGAATCGCTGTCCGAGCGCGAGGTCGTGCTGCACCAGGCGCCGCACCTGGTCCAGCCATTGCAGTTCGTGCTGCCGCACGAGCCGCACCTGCGGCCCGCGTGGATGCTGCGCATCGGCCTCTTCATGTACGACCATTTTTCCCGCCGCGTCACGCTGCCGGGCTCGTTCGGCGTCGACCTCGCGGCAACGAAGTGGGGCGCCGGACTGCGCCGCGACTTCCGCAAGGGGTTCGTCTACGCCGACGCCCGCGTCGACGACGCGCGGCTCGTCGTCGCCAACGAGATGTCGGCGCGTACGCTGGGCGCCGACGTTCGTGTGCGCACGCGTTTCGCCGGTGCGCAGCGCGAGGCGACGCCGGACGGGCAGCGCTGGCGGGCGACGCTCGTTCCGCGCGATGGCGGCCCGGCCGAGGAAGTGACCGCGAAGGTGATCGTCAACGTTGCGGGCCCATGGGTGAAGGTCGTGCGCGACACGGTCAGCGCGACGCCGTCGCGCGAGAACGTCCGCCACGTCAAGGGCAGCCACATCGTCGTGCCGCGCGTGCACGCCGAAGACCACGCGTACATCCTGCAGAACGCCGACAAGCGGATCGTGTTCGTGATTCCGTTCGCGGACAAGTATTCGCTGATCGGCACGACCGACGTTCCGGTCAGCGAATTCGAGCATCCGGAGATTTCCGGCGACGAAATCGAGTATCTGCTGAAGCTCGCCAACACCTATCTCGAAAAGCCGCTGACGAAGGCGGACGTCGTGTGGACGTTCAGCGGCATCCGTCCGCTCTACGACGACGGCCAGTCCGATCCGTCGGCGATCACGCGCGACTACGTGCTGAAGCAGGACGGCGCCGAGACCGGCGCGCCGCTCCTGTCCGTCTACGGCGGCAAGATCACGACGTATCGCCGGCTGGCCGAGCACGTGCTGGAGCAATTGCGGCCCTCGCTGCCGGCAATGGGCCCCGCGTGGACGCTCGACAAGACGCTGCCGGGTGGCGATCTTCCGGAAGGCGGCATTGCGGGATGGGTCGCCGAGATGCAGCGCCGCTATGCGGGACTTTCGCCGGAGCTCGTGCGCGGAATCGCGCGCCGCCACGGCTCGCTTGCGCCGACGGTGCTGGGGGACGCGACGAGCGCCGCGGATCTCGGCGAGGATTTTGGCAACGGGCTGACCGCGCGCGAAGTTGCGTATTTCGTCCGTGAGGAATGGGCACGCAGCGCCGGTGATGTGCTGTGGCGCCGGAGCAAGTGCGGCCTTGGGATGAGTGACGCGCAGTGCGCCCGCGTGGCCGCGTGCGTCGCGCAGGCGGTCGTGGCGCTCGCGTGAAGGCAGACGCGCAAGCCGCGATGCAGCCGCTCGTCGCGATGCCCGATGCGGTGCGGCGCGGCATCCGCGGCGTGCTGATCGACATCGACGACACCCTGTCGACGCACGGCCAGATTACGGTCGACGCGTACGCGGCACTCGGCCGGATCAAACGTGCCGGCAAGCTCGTCATCCCGGTGACCGGCCGGCCCGCCGGCTGGTGCGATCACATCGCGCGCATGTGGCCGGTCGATGCGGTCGTCGGAGAAAACGGCGCGTTCTACATGCGCTACGACCGGGACGCGCATCGGCTGGTGAAGCACTACGTCGTCGACGCGGCGACGCGGGCGTCGAACCGGGCGCGTCTCTCCGGCATCGGCGCACGAATCCTGGCCGAAGTGCCGGGAAGCGCGCTTGCCTCCGACCAGCTCTATCGCGAGGCCGACCTCGCCATCGATTTTCGCGAGGACGTCCCGCCGCTGCCGGCGACCGCGATCGACCACATCGTCGCGCTGATGGAGGCCGAGGGGATGACGGCCAAGGTGAGCTCGATCCACGTCAACGGCTGGTTCGGCAGCTACGACAAGCTGTCGATGGTCCGGACGCTGCTGGCCGAAGTCTTCGCGACCGCCCTCGATGCCGAGCGGGAGCGCTTCGTATTCGTCGGCGATTCGCCGAACGACGCGCCGATGTTCGCCTTCTTCGCGAACGCGGTCGGGGTCGCCAACGTCCGCGCATTCGCGAGCCGGATCCCGACGCTGCCCCGCTATGTGACCGATCGGGCGGCAGGGGCAGGCTTCGCCGAGCTGGTCGATTTCCTGCTTCAGCCCTAGTCGGCGCCCCCTTCGGCAGGAACGGCGGCGCGCGACGCAGACAGTGTGTAGGTGACAGCGAGCGGCAGCGCGCGATGCTTCGCCCGTCAATTGTCATGTTTATATCAGGGGTTTCCCAGCCGCAAGGAGTGAGTGTTCACTATCACGATTGGCCTTAATCGGCAGGGCATTCTATGCAACCAACCCGCGGCATGACCACGCCGCCGCTCCGCGCGCGGAGATGCAGCGGGGCTTCCAGACGACAGGAACGATATTTGCATCCTTAAGGGCCTTTGATGGATATAACCGGGTGACGGGGCGGCTGTTCCGCAGGTCAACTTCACGGCAGTGCCGCGCACCCATGGGCGAGGAGGCAAGGCGATGATCCGCTTCGGCTTTCACATCAGGACCCGGACAGGACACAAGGTCGAGAATATATCGATCGTCGCCGCGACCCAGTCGGACGCGGAACGCCGGCTGCGGCAGATGTACCACCACTGCGAGATTCTCGAGTGCAACACGCAGGCCGTGCCGCGCCATGTCGACACTTTCGACATGTCCGGCATCCTCGGCATGCTGAGCGCGGTTCCGGCGGGCGCCCCCCAGTCCGCCCAGGTTTTCCGGCTGCGCGACAAGACCGGCACGCACTGACGTTCGACCCCCCGTTCGCCGCCGGCGCGCCGCGCCATCGGCTGACGACGCGCGCCCCGGACGCGGCGCGCCCATTCCCGCGAATCGTCCTCCGCGCGGGCCGCATGGCCTGCCCTCGCCGTCGCGTTGTCGTATCATGTAACGCCGTTCGCCGCCGCTCGTTTCACTCTCACTCCCCGTGGCTTCGCAACCTCTGCAGATCGTGGTGATGGCCGCCGGTCAGGGCAAGCGCATGCATTCGGCGCGGCCCAAGGCGCTGCACGCCCTCGCCGGCCGCCCGCTGGTCGCGCATGTGCTCGCCACCGTCCGCGAGCTGGCCCCGCGGGCGCTCTGTCTCGTCATCGGCCATGGCGCCGACGCCGTGCGCGCGGAACTCGCAGCGCCTGATCTCACCATCGTCCTGCAGGATCCTCCGCGCGGCACCGGCGACGCGGTGCGCGTCGCGCTCTCCGCGTTGCCGGCGGACGGGGTGACCCTGGTCGCCAACGGCGACTGCCCGCTCATCCCGGCCGCCACGTTCGCGCGACTCGCGGCACGAGCCGGCGCCGGCCGGCTCGCCTTGCTGACTACGCGCGTGGTCGATCCGACGGGCCTCGGTCGGGTCGTGCGCGACGACACCGGCGGCGTGCGGGCGATCGTCGAACAGAAGGACGCCTCGAGCGCCGAGCGTGCCATCGACGAGATCTATACGGGCGCTCTGGCCGCGCCGACGCAGCTCCTGCAGCGCTGGATCGGCGCATTGCGCGACGACAATGTGCAGCGCGAGTTCTACCTGACCGACATCGTGGCGCAGGCCGCAGCCGAGGGTGTCGGCGTCGAAGCCTGCACAGCCGAGAACGCCGAGGACATCCTCGGTGTCAACGACCGCGCGCAGCTCGCAACGCTCGAGCGGATCGTGCAGACGCGCATCGCGCTGCGGTTGATGCAGGCGGGAACCTCGATCGCCGACCCGGCGCGCATCGACGTCCGCGGCACGCTTCGCTGCGGGCGCGACGTGCACATTGACGTCGGCTGCGTATTCGAGGGCGCGGTGGCGCTCGGCGACGACGTCACCGTCGGTCCGTATTGCGTGGTGCGCAACACGACGCTCGGCGCGGGCACACACGTCGCCGCGTACTCGCATCTCGACGGCGCGACGGTCGACGCCGGCGCCCGGATCGGCCCCTACGCCCGCCTTCGTCCCGGCGCAGAGCTTGCCGCCGACGTCCACATCGGCAATTTCGTCGAAGTGAAGGCAAGCCGCGTCGGCAGGGGATCGAAGGCGAATCACCTCGCCTATATCGGCGACGCGACGGTGGGGGCGAACGTCAACGTCGGCGCAGGCACCATCACCGCCAACTACGACGGCGTGAACAAGCACAGGACCGTGATCGGTGACCGCGCGTCGATCGGATCGAATTGCGTGCTGGTGGCGCCGGTCACCGTGGGCGATGACGCCACGATCGGCGCCGGCAGCACGCTGACCGCCGACGCGCCACCGGACGCGTTGACGCTCGCACGCGCGCGGCAGGTCACGCTGCCCGGCTGGAAGCGCCCGACGCGGAAGGCGAAACCGTGAGCCGTCGCGCGCGCCTGCCGCTCCATGCCGCCGCGGCGCACTGACAGGACGCAAATCCCATGTGCGGCATCGTCGGCGCATCGTCCACGCGCAACGTCGTCCCCATCCTGATCGACGGCATCCGCCGGCTCGAATATCGCGGCTACGACTCGACCGGTCTCGCCGTCATCGACGGCACGGCCAGCGCGCCTTGCCTCACGCGTCTCGTCAGCACGGCCCGGGTCGCCGATCTGGCCGACCAGGCCCGCAAGAGCAAGCTCGACGCCGTCACCGGGATCTCGCACACGCGCTGGGCGACGCACGGCAAGCCGACGACCGACAACGCGCATCCGCACACGTCGCACGGCGAAGTCGCCGTCGTCCACAACGGCATCATCGAGAACTTCGAGACACTGCGCGAGCGGCTGATCGCGCAGGGCTACAGGTTCAACACCGAGACCGACAGCGAGGTGATCCCGCATCTCGTCCATTCGCACTGGCACGGCGCGGGCGGCGGCGACCTGCTGCGCGCGGTCCAGATGACCGTCGCCGAGTTGCGCGGCGCCTATGCCATCGCGGTGATCTCGACGCGCGAGCCGGGCCGCATCGTCGGGGCGCGCGCCGGCAGCCCGCTCGTCGTCGGCATCGGGGCCGACGATCATTTCCTCGCCTCCGACGCGGCGGCGCTGCTTTCGGTGACGCAGCGCTTTGCGTACCTCGACGAAGGCGACATCGCCGACGTGCGGCGCGACAGCTGGACCATCTACGATGCGCGCGGCGAGCGCGCCACGCGTCCCGTGGTCACGATCGAGGCATCGGCGGCGGCGGCCGAGCTCGGTCCCTACCGGCACTTCATGCAGAAGGAAATCTTCGAGCAGCCGCGCGCCGTCGCCGACACGCTGGAGGGGCTCACCGGCATCGATGCAGCACTGTTCGGCGCAGACGCCGCGCGCACGCTTGCCGAGGTCGACAGCGTGCTGATCCTCGCCTGCGGCACGAGCTACTACGCGGCGCTCGTCGCGAAGCAGTGGATCGAGTCGATCGCGCGCATTCCGTGCACGGCGGAGATCGCGAGCGAATATCGCTATCGCGACAGCGTGCCCAACCCGGCCGCGCTCGTCGTCGTCGTCTCGCAGTCGGGCGAAACGGCGGACACGCTTGCTGCGCTGAAACACGCGCAATCGCTCGGGCACCGGAACACGCTCGCGATCTGCAACGTTGCGACCAGCTCCATGGTGCGGCAGACCGCGCTCACGTACCTCACCCGCGCCGGCACCGAGATCGGCGTCGCGTCGACGAAGGCGTTCACCACGCAGCTGGTCGCGCTCTTCCTGCTCGCGCTGGTCCTCGCGAAGCTGCGCGACCGTCTCACTGCCGAGGAGGAGGCGCACTGGCTGCGCGGCCTGCGGCATCTGCCTGCGGCGCTGCAGGCGGCGCTGGCGCTCGAGCCGCAGGTCATCGCGTGGGCGCAGCGCTTTGCGGCCAAGGAGGACGCGCTGTTCCTCGGCCGCGGACTGCACTATCCAATCGCACTCGAAGGGGCGCTCAAGCTGAAGGAAATCTCGTACATCCACGCCGAGGCCTACCCCGCGGGCGAGCTGAAGCACGGGCCGCTGGCGCTGGTCGACGCGTCGATGCCGGTGGTCGTGATCGCCCCCAACGACGCGCTTCTCGAAAAGCTCAAGTCGAATCTGCAGGAAGTGCGCGCTCGCGGCGGCGAGCTCTACGTCGTCGCGGACCTCGACAGCCATCTCACGTCCGGCGAGGGCATTCACGTCATCAGGCTGCCCGAACACGCGGGCCAGCTCTCGCCGATCGTGCACACGATCCCGCTGCAGCTCCTCGCCTATCACGCGGCCGCCATCCGCGGCACCGACGTCGACAAGCCGCGCAATCTCGCCAAGTCGGTAACGGTGGAATGATCGCATCGTCGTCGCCCGTCATATGGCGGGCTGGATCCGCAACTGCAACAACGTGGGGAATTCAGCATCGGAGTTTCGCTGCAAGTGTGGGTTCATTTCGAAGTCAACCGGGGAGAATCGAATGATGCGTTCAAGAACAGTGCGCTGGGTTTGCGCCGGATTTGCCGTCCTGACGAGCGCAATGGCAGGATTCGCGCACGCGGCGTCACCGGACGAGGCTGGCATTCGCGCACAGACCACGAGCTGGGTGAAGGCCTACAACGGCGGAGATGCGACGGCCGTTGCGGCGCTCTATGCCGAAGACGCGCTGCTGCTTCCGCCGGGCGCTCCCGGCGTAAGCGGCCGGCCGGCGATCCTCGCGTTCTTCACCAAGGACATCGCCAACACGAAGGCGGCCGGGGCGGTCTTCGTCGTCGATCCCAAGACCGATGTCGGTGTCTCCGGCAGGATGGGCTGGGAATCGGGCACGTACAGGGCGACCGTGAAAGGCGCCGTCGTCGAGACCGGGAAGTTCCTGTCGGTCTCCCGCAAGAAGGACGGCAAGTGGCTCTACCTCCGCGATACGTGGAATGCCGATGCGCCGCCGGCTCCTCCCGCGCCCGCGCCGGTCGCGCCGCCTGCCGCGAAGAAATAGGCAGGGCTCCGCCGAACTGCGGAACGTGCGTGCAATCGCGCGCACGTTCCGCGGCATCGATCCATGAATCATCCTCTGCCACGGCCGCGCGCCTGCGGCGACGTCACGGACGGGGTTCGCAGCCGTCGGCGATGGAGTCACCGGGCGAGTCGCGCCGTGCGGACTCGACGGACGAGGGAGACGGCAGCGTGAATGGCATCTATCAGGTCACGGGCGAGGGCTACCTCGAATTCAGCGCCGGATTGTTCGAGCAGTGCATGCGCGAATTCCTGGACGACCCGACGCTCACGGTGACCTCGTCGCGTTACCTCGGCGAAGTCGGCGTCACCGCGACCACGCGCATGAAATACGAAGGCGAGCGCGACAAGCTCCTCGGCCTCTTCCATTACGAGATCTCGTATCGCGCGAAGGGCGATCCGAAGACGATCGAGATCCTGGTGAAGTCGAAGACCGACTATCGCGAGCTGGTGCAGCGACTCGCCGACGTCCTCGTGAAAAGCGGCATCGGGATCGACGGCGTGGCCGGTCTCCTCGCGCGCACCGAGCTCTACAACACGCACATGAAGGAGATCAACGTCTTCCGGATGCAGCGCACCGTGCCCGCCGTGGCGCGGATTCTTCCGACCGTCTACGGCACCTACGTCGACGTTGCGAAGCAGCAGTATCTCGTGCTCGAGGAATTCCTGGCGGATGCGTACGTGATGAAGGACTACCGGGACATTTCCTGGT
>Ga0265314_10001615_pt1 | contig 24736 bp, 26 predicted proteins | sample 4126metaG_FD_203106 | JGI IMG/M metagenome (GOLD analysis project Ga0265314, IMG submission 203106) | Rhizosphere microbial communities from Carex aquatilis grown in University of Washington, Seatle, WA, United States - 4-1-26 metaG | ecosystem: Host-associated > Plants > Roots > Rhizosphere >... | reverse complement strand
CTTCCTTATCGCAACTGCCCGAGGCCAGGGTCTGTCCGTCGGGGGAAAAGGCCAGCGCCCAGACAGGCCGGTTGTGGGCATGGAAGGTGGCGACATGTCGGCCGGTGGCGGCTTCCCACAGCTGGGTGGAGTTGTCCAGGCTGCCGGTGGCGACCAGGCGGCCGTCGGGCGACACCGCGAGTGAGCTGATGTTGAGTTTGTGCGCGCGAAATCCGAGCCGCTGCTTGCGCGTGGCCACATCCCATGCCTCCACCTGACCGGAAGGCAGCCCGACATACATGGTTTTTCCATCGGACGACATCGCGATCGTGGGCGTGGTGACCATTGCACCGCCATTGATACCGTCGCGGGCGCTGGAAATTTCACAGGTCCTGCAGACGGCTCGAGTCTCCGGCTGGTCGGCGACCAGGGCGACCCGCTCCTTGGAGGTCAGCGGATCGACCTGCCAGTTCGCGAAGCTGGTGTGGGGGCGGAGCGTTTGCTCGGGCTGGCGGCCGTTGAGCACCCAGCGTTGCACGATGCCGTTGTATCCTTCGCCGAGGATCGAGTTGCCATCCGGGGAAAACGCGACGGTGCGGGCCTCCATCGGGAACGTGGCCACGGTTTCGATGGTATCGCTGCGCCAGACTTTGATCGTGCCATCCGCCGCCGTGCCGGCGAACAGCCGGCTGTCGGGGGAAAAGGCAATTCCGGGGGTGCGGTCGATCCATTGTGGCCCACGGAGCAGGTGGGGCATGACTGTGGGCAAGGTGCCCGAGTGGGCCGGCCAGACCATCGCCGTCTCGTCTTCGGCGCCACTGACCAAGCGCTTCCCGTCGGGCGAAAACGTCACACACCGAATGGTCGAAACGTGGGTATTCAGGTTCTCACGCTCGGCCCACGTGGTGGCGTCCCAGATCTTGAGGAAGCGATTGTTGCCGCCGGCGGCGAAAGTCTTCCCGTCGGGGGAATAGGCCAGGCCCCAGACCGGGTCTTGGAATGCCTTGAAAGTGTTTTCCAGCGCGCCGTGCTCCACCTCCCAGACTTTCAGGACGCCATCGAACCCGGCGGTGACCAGGTGGGAACCATCGGGCGACAACGCCACCCCGATGACCGGGCGCGGATCGATCAGGGCCGCTACCTGTCGGTGCGTCGCGAGATCGATGACCAAAATGCCCGGGTAGGGACGGCCGGGAGGGCTGGCGACAGCGGCCCGGCGTCCGTCAGCCGATACGGCGACGAAGACATCGGCCGGCAGCTCGAACCCCGGTTCGGGCGCGCCGCCCTCATCCAGAGGGCGCAGGAGGGGAAGCTTGTCGCGGCCGAAGACAACCACATGTTGGCCGTCGGGCAGCGCGGTGATCAGGGTTCCGCTGTTCGCAAGCGCCCGGGTGACCTGGTGGTCGGCGAGGGTGAGTCGCCAGATGGAATTGTCGGGCCGGCTAAAGACCAACTGCATGCCGTCGGCCGTAAAGCCCCCGGCGCACGCCACTCCGTCAAGCGACAGAAGTTCCTTCATCGTGCCTGCATCCCAGACCTTCAGCATCCCATCGAGGCTGTGGGTGGCGATGTGCGCGCCATCCGGTGAAAAGAACGTCGCATTCACGACATGCTTGTGTCCGCGCAGGGTGGCGACGGCATCGGCCTGCATGTTCAACCAAAAAAAACGCCACTCGAATCCGCGGAAATCCTGCTCGCCTCGTTTGGGGCGCGACTCCGTCAACCCCGCCAACGATCCTTGCGGATCGACGTGGGTGCCGGTGATGGAGTATCCGTTCGCCAGCACTTGCATGTTGGCGGCGTAAAGATCCTTCTCGGCTTCCCGCAGGGCGGTCTGCTCCTGTGCGCGCGCTCGCTCGATGCGTCGGGCGGAATAATAAAAATTCAGCGAAGTCGCGGACAGGGCGAGCACGACGACGGCGGCGATCGCGCCGCCGGCCGCGAAAATCAGCCGGTGGCGGCGGACCAGTTTTTGGAGCAAATAAGCCGTGCTCGGCGGACGTGCCAGGACCGGCTCGTTACGCAGATGCCGCTCGATATCGGCGGCGAGGGCGCCGGCGGTTTCGTAACGGCGGGCGCGGTTTTTTTCGAGCGCCTTCATCGCGATCCAGTCGAGATCTCCGCGGAGGAGCACGGAGAGTTTCGCGGTGTCGGTGCCGCGCAGCCTGGCCAAAGCGGAGCCATCGACGTTGGTCAAAGTGCTCAGGCGGGTGGAGGGCCTGGGCGGCTCGACCTCGCGGATCATCCGGCGCATCTCGTCGAGACCAACCTTCGTGAGAGTCTGCGGGTCGAACGGAGGCTTGCCGGTGAGCAGCTCGTAGAGCAGCACGCCGAGCGAGTAGATGTCGGAGCGGGTGTCGATATCGAGGCCGCTCATCTCCGCCTGTTCGGGGCTCATGTAGGCGGGCGTGCCGATGAACTGCTCGAAGGCGGTGAAAACGGTGGCGTCGGTGAGCCGGCCCAACGTGGCCTTCGCGATGCCGAAGTCGATCACCTTGGGCACAGGCACGCCGTCGTGGAGTGTGACCAGAATGTTCGAGGGCTTGATGTCGCGGTGGATGATTCCCTTTTGGTGCGCGTGCTGGATCGCGTGGCAGACTTGGTTGAACAGATCGAGCCGCTGCGCGGTGGGGAGATTGTTTTCGTCGCAGTATTTCGTGATGGGCACGCCGCGGACGAGTTCCATGACGAAGAACGGCCGGCCCGTTTCCGTGGCGCCGGCGTCGAGGACCTTGGCGATGTTGGGGTGGTCCATCATCGCCAGCGCCTGCCGTTCGGCCTCGAAGCGCGCGATGACGGCCTTGGTGTCCATGCCGAGCTTGATGACTTTCAGCGCGACGCGGCGGCGGACGGGCTCTTCCTGTTCTGCCATGTAAACGACGCCGCAGCCGCCCTCGCCGATTTGCTGGAGGAGTTTGTAGCGGCCGATCATGTCACCGGCTTTTTCCCTGGGGCGGGGCGAGAACGCGGCGACCGTTTCGCCGTAGTCGGCCGCCGGCGTTTTCATGAAACTGTGCGCGTCTGGGTGATGGCGAAGCAACGATTCGACGGCGCCGCGAAGTCCGATGTTGCCGGCGCAGGCTCGATCGAGAAATGCGGCGCGCTCGGCCGGCGGCAGGGAAAGCGCGCGGTCAAAGATTTCTTCTTCGTCTTGCGATGGGGAGTTCATGACTGGATTGGTTTGGCCTCACCCTCATAAACGAAATTTTACGCCCGAAAGGATCAGCCGGCGCGAATTTCCCGATAAAGCCACGTGCGGGCGTAGGCCCACCAGCGTTTCGCCGTCGGTTCGGAAATACCGAGCGCCTGGGCCGCCTCTTCGTTGGTGAGGCCGACGAAATAGCGCAGCTTCACGAGATCGGCTTTGGCCGCATCGTGCGCAGCGAGCTTTTCGACCGCATCGTTGATCGCGAGCAGGCGGTCATCGTCTTCGGTGGCGGCGATGGTGATTTCGGCGAGGTCGATGCGCTGCTGTCCCCCGCCGTGGCGGCCAGCCTGCCGGCGGCGGGCGCGGTCGATCAGAATGTGGCGCATCGCCTCGGCCGCGGCGGCGAAAAAGTGCGAGCGGTTCCGCCAGCGGGGCTGACCATCGTCGCCGAGCCGCAGCCAGGCTTCGTGGACGAGCGCGGTCGGCTGGAGCGTGTAGCCGGCGCCGCCGCCGGCCATGCGGGCCGCGGCGAGCTTGCGAAGCTCGGCATAGACGAGCGGCAGCAATTGGGCGGCGGAGGAGCCGGCGGCGCTTTCGGTTTCCGAAGGCATGAGTTGGTTGTTCAGCCTCCACCGTTCGGCGCCGCGAAATCCGGCGGCGGAGCGTAGAACGAAAATTCGCCGCTCATGCCGTCGATGGCGGAGCTGCCGAGGTGGGCGCAGCGACCGGCGAGGCCGAGCGTTTGCACGGCGGATTCGCTGAGGAGCGCGACGGTGTTGAATTTCTTCGCGAGTTTTTCGTTGCGAAAAAGAAAGTTCACGTCCTGCCCGCTGAGCTCCTCGCCGCGATCGCTGTGCGTGAAGAGCACGGAACCCTGGTGGACGACGACGCGAAACGCGAGCGGGCTGCCGGTTCGCCAGGCCTCGATCGCGCGCAGCGCAGCAAGCGTGGCGTCGGGCGTGGCCGATTCGCAGAGCCAGTAGGCGAAGATCGCGTCGCCCAGATAGCCGTTGATGCGGCCGCCGTGGCCTTCGACGAGCGGGCGCATGCCGGCGATCCAGGTTTGCATGCGGCGCAGCGCGGGTTCGCTGCCGAGGGATTCGTTGAGCGCCGCGAAACCGACGACGTCGATCAACAACAGCCAGCAGGTGCGTTCGCTGACCTGGTCGAGCCGCACGGTGGGTTCGAAGCCAGCGGGTGCGCTGGCCGGTTCGAACTGGCGCGTGCAGCGGAAACGCAGCTTCACGTCGCCGATGCGGATTTCGTCCGCGTCGCGCACGACGACGGGGTGGGTGACGGCGGCGCCGTTCAAGTAGGTGCCGTTGCGACTGTGCAGGTCGCTTAACGTGTAGCCGGCGGCGTCGGCTGCCAGGACGGCGTGGCGGCGCGAGAGCGACGGCGCGTCAAGCACGAGATCGTTGTCCGGCAGGCGGCCGATGGCACAGCGCGCCTCGAGCCAGAAAAGTTTCCCGTCCGGCAATTCCAGCCACGATTCAGCGAGCGCGGGTGAGGCGGGCGGGCTCATGCGGGGGAGGGAAATGGGCGAGAACGAAGAAGCGTTCCGATTGTGGCTGGCGGGCGGAAAGCCTGTTTGTGCGCACGTGGTCGGTGACACGCAACCCAACAATGCGGCGGATGGCATCCGGCGGCGGAAATGGACTGGCGTTTCGGGGTGGCGCCCGCCCATCGTTTCAATATGAAAAACTCGCATCTTCGCGGCTTGTTCGCGACAGCCATGCTGTTCGTTTCGGTGGCGATCGTCGCCGCGCAGCAGCGACCGTTCGAACTCGAGGATCTGCTCCGGCTGCACCGCGTCAGCGATCCGCAGGTTTCGCCCGATGGGAAATCCGTGGCCTACGTCGTCACCGATCCGATCAAAACCGAGAATCGCACCAACAGCGACATCTGGCTTGTGCCGCTCGCGGGCGGCGAGCCGCGGCAGCTCACGCGTTCGCCGAAGGCCGATTCGAACCCGCGCTGGTCGCCGGACGGAAAATGGATCGCGTTCGAATCGAGCCGCGACGGCGAGGCACAGATCTGGATGCTGGCGGCGAGCGGCGGCGAGGCGCGGAAGCTGACCACGCTGGCGACGGAGGCGGCGCAGCCGGTGTGGTCGCACGATGGGAAGAAACTCGCGTTCGTCTCGGCGGTGTATCCGGAATTTTCAGCACGGCCGTTCGCGGAGTCGGACAAGCTCAACAAGGAAAAACTCGATGCGCGCGCGAAGAGCAAAGTGAAGGCGCGCGTTTTCACGCAGCTGCTCTACCGGCACTGGGATTCGTGGGTCGAGGACAAGCGCCAGCATCTGTTCGTGATCGGCGTGAACGCGGACGGCAGCGCGGCGGGCGAGCCGCGCGACGTGACGCCAGGCGAGAACGACGCGGTGCCGACGTCGGACACGTTCAGCGCGGGCGACGAGTTCACATTTTCGGCGGACGACTCGGAGTTGATTTTCACCGCGCCGCCGATGCCGACGCGCACGCAGGCATGGAGCACGAACCACGACATCTGGTCGGTGAACCTCGCGACGGGCGAGCGTCGCAACCTGACCGCGGACAATCCCGCCGCCGACGGTGAGCCGCGCGTCTCGCCCGATGGCCGGCTGCTCGCGTATCGGGCGCAGGCGCGGCCGGGTTTCGAGGCGGATCGCTGGCAGCTCTGCGTGCTTGATCGCGCGAGCGGCGCGCAGCGCAGTCTGACGACAGACTTCGACGCCTCGATCGGCAGCATCATGTGGGCGCCCGACGGGAAATTCATTTATTTCGATACGGACGAAAACGGCTCGCAGCCGATCTACCGCGTGGCGCTGGATGGTAGCGCGCCGGTGCGCGTCGTCGCGGGCGGAACGAATTCCGGCGTTGAGGTGACGCCCGACGGGCGGATGCTGGTGTTCACACAGGCGCGACTGAATGCGCTGCCGGAAGTCTTCACCTTCGTGTTCGGCGCGACCGCGCCACAGCCGCTCACGCACACGAATGCCGCGCTGCTCGCGCCGATCGAACTCGCCGCGCCCGAGTCGGTCACGGTTCCGGGCGCGGGCGGCACGCCGATCCAGATGTGGATCGTGAAACCACCGCATTTCGATCCGGCGAAGAAATATCCGCTCGTGTTCTGGGTGCATGGCGGGCCGCAGGTGCCGTGGAGCGACGGCTGGTCCACGCGCTGGAACGCCGAGCTTTGGGCCGCGCAGGGCTACGTGCTCGCGCTGCCGAATCCGCGCGGCAGTCCCGGCTTCGGCCAGAAATTCGTGGACGAGATTTCGCACGACTGGGCCGGCAAGGTGTTCGACGACCTGATGGCGTGCCTCGGGTTTCTCGAGCGGCAGCCGTGGATCGATTCGTCGCGCATGGCGGCGGCGGGCGCGAGCTACGGCGGCTACATGATGAACTGGTTCGAGGGGCACACGGACAAGTTTCGCACGATCGTCGTGCACGACGGTGTATTCAACTTTTGGTCGATGTATGGCACGACCGAGGAGGTTTGGTTCGACGAATGGGAACACGGCGTGCCGTGGGAAACGCCGGACTACGACAAGTTTTCCCCGCACCGCTACGCGGCGAATTTCAAGACGCCGATGTTGATCATCCACAACGAACTCGATTTTCGCGTGCCGATCAGCGAGGGGCAGCAGCTCTTCACGGCGCTGCAGCGGCGAGGCGTGCCATCGAAATTTCTGTCGTTCCCCGACGAAGGCCACTGGGTGCTGAAGCCCGCGAACAGCGAGCTCTGGCACCGGACGGTTTTCGACTGGCTCGCGGAGTATTTGAAAAACTGAGGCGCGCGTCGGTTTGCGCGCTAGCTGGCGGCGATGAGGTGCAGCAGGTCGTCGGGGTGCGTTTTCTCGCGGTCGGTCTTGAGATATTTCTGCCCGCCCTGCGTGAGCACGACCAATTTTATCTTGCGGCCGTTTTCGGTGACGAAGAACTCGTCGGTTCCGGCCTCGATCGCGGCGATGGCGGCGGCTTGCGAGAGGTTCCAATGCGAGTGATCGGAGTTCACGCCGCCGATGGTTTCGACGCGTTCGAGCGGGTCGTTGCTGTAGGCGCGATTGACGGATGAGACGGCACGGAGGCGGTAGGGCAGTGACATGATGGAAGAAAGATTTCGGATGCTTGGCAGGCGCTGTTACCCGCCAAGGTAGCCCTGGCGCGCGCGATTGGCGACGGGAATGCGCACCCGGCGGCGAAGTCCGCCCAGGGCCGGCGCTTCCGGCAGGAATGTTGAAGAGCGGCGGAAAATACGGCTTGGGTTTCACGCGAACCGCATTTGGCGATCGCGCGTCGCGCAGATGCGCGGCGCCGGCTCGGGAATAGTTCGACACTGGCGAATCGCCGACGCATAATCGTCACACGTCCAAGTCGAAGGCCGCGAGCGCGGCCGCAATTCTGTTCAGTAACCATAAACCCGAAAAAAATATGTCGAAGACCAAAAACACGAAAAAAGAGACCAAGAAAGCGCCGCAAAAAACCGCCAAGCAAAAGAAGCAGGTGAAGCGCGAAAAGAAGGCGCGTTGAGCCCCGCGGCCCCACGCGGGGAGATTGTGACGCGTCGCGAGCGGCCGTGTTCGCACGGTCGATTTCGGCGGGCGGGCGCAATGCTCCTTGCGTTTGGCCGGGCTTCGGGCGACGGTGGGGTCTCGTAGTAGCGTTAGATGACAGTGGCTGGTGAGTCTTCAGGTGAGCTTCAGGTTCAGGTGATGATTCGAAACCCGATTTCCCGGGAACACGCTGACAGCGGACGAAGCATACGAACCATCATCCCATGAATTCCAAACTCTACGTCGGCAACATGTCGTTCAAGACCTCCGAGGCCGATCTCCGTGACGCCTTCGGCAAATTCGGCACGCTCACCGACGTTTATATCGCCAACGATCGCGAGACGGGCCGCCCGCGCGGCTTCGCCTTCGTGACCTTCGCCACCGAGGAAGAAAGCAAGCTCGCCATCGAAAAAATGAACGGCGTCGATCTCGACGGCCGGCTGCTCAACGTCAACGAAGCCAAGCCGAAGGAGGCCATGGGCGGCGGCGGTGGCGGTCGCAGCTTCAACAGCCCCGACCGGCGTCCCGGCGCGTTTCAGGCGCGTTATTGATACGCTGCTCGCGGCGGCTTACGAATTTCAGGCGGGATGCCTTCGGGCGCCCCGCCTTTTTTGTGCGCGGGCCCTTCGCGGCACACGGCCGAGCGTGTTCGGCGACTCACGGACTTCGGCGGCGAAACAGCGAGGCGATGAAGAGCACAAGGAAAATAATGAAAAGCACCCTGGCGATCGTCGCGGCCGCGCCGGCGATCACGCCGAAGCCGAGGATGCCCGCAACCAGCGCGATGAGGAGAAAAACGATCGCGTAGTTAAGCATGATGGCGGAGTTCGAATCACGATCCCGAACTGCGCAGCACGCCGGCGAGGCCGGCCAGCGCGGCCACGAAGCCGCCGATCAGGAGGCAGATCGTCTTGGTGGTCGGCGAGCCGGAGAACAGCCGGGAGAGCCCCGAGCCGACGGAATCCGACGCACTGATGCCCCAGATAATTAGAATGACACCAACGACGAGCAGGGCGAGCGAGAGAAGTTTGTTCATGGCGGTTGGGATCGAGCGGGCGGTTCAGGAAGCTTCCGCCTCCTCGGTTTCGAGCTGGGCCCGGAGCATCCAGGCGGCTTTTTCGTGCCGCTCCATCAGGCCGGTGAGAAAGTCGGCGGTGCCGGCGTCCTTGAAGCGCGCGGTGCAGGCTTCGCTGTCGGCGCGCAGTTGCACGATGAGATCCTCATGCAGGGCCAGCAACTCGGAGAGCATGTGCTCGGCGGGCAGATCAATGCCGGGATCGGCCGACAGGCGCGCCGCTTTCGTCAGGTCCGCCCAGTTGCCGCGCGCGCTGACGCCGATGGCGCGGGCGCGCTCGGCCACGTCGTCGATCCACTGCGCGATCTGTTCATACTGCGCCTCGAACTGCTTGTGCAGGCTGAGAAATTCCGGGCCGGAGACGTTCCAGTGATAGTCGCGCGTGGTCGCGTAGAGCACCGTCTCGTCGGCGAGGAGAAGGTTGAGCATCTGGCCGACTTCGAGGCGGTCTTCGTCGTTCAATCCAATGTTGGTTTTCATGGTGGGCTGATTTTTCCGGTTCGGGTTCGGCGGGACGGCGCGTCGTTACGGCTGCGCATCCCTCGACACGTGGTGCCGGGCGTGGTTCGCAACGCCGGGTGCGGGTTGCGTGGGGATCATGCGCCGGCGCGAGGCCGCGTTGGCCGAGGCCGTCGGTTTGGTCACGTCGTGCAACAGCAGGGGCTTTACGCCGCTGACCGGGGCGCTGTCGCTTGCGGAACGAATTACGATTTTCGGGTGCATGAGGATTTCAGAATTGTTTCGCTAGGATGACTCGCTTCGCTGGCGTAAAAGAGTGCGCGACCGCTCACAGGCGGTCGCGCAGTTGTTCGTGGGAGATGGATATTTTGTCGTTCAATTCCTCACCAGCATGTCGTTGGTCACGGACTTCGTGCCGCGGACGTCCTGGGCGAGTTTCGTGACGAGGGATTTCTCGGCGTCGGAGTTGGCGTCGCCGCTGACGTGGACCACGCCGTCGTTGGTGGTGACCGTGGTCTTGAGCGCGCTGGTGGATTTGTGGCTGAGGAGCGCGTATTTCACCTGGGCGGTGATGGAGGCGTCATCGATCTTCTCGCCGACGGTCGGGCCCGGGGCTTTCTCACTCACGACGAGGTCGTTCGTCACCGTCTTCACGCCATCGATATCCTTGGCGTAGGCGGTGGTCAGTTCCTTTTGCGCGATGTTGTCCGCCGTGCCGGTCAGGACGACGGCGCCGTCATTGACCGTGACGTTGGTGTTGGTCGCGCTGACGTTGGCCTTGACGAGAAGGCGGCCGCGAATTTTCAGGGCCATCCACGAATCGGAATGCTCGGGGTAGGTGGAGAGGACGGTGATGTTGTTTTGCACGGTCGTGACGCCGGGAAGATTCTCCACGGTGTCCTCGGCGAGCGCCTTGTCGGCGGTGTCCTGCACAGTGCCGGTGAGCGTAACGACGCCGTCACGGGCCTTCACCTTCACGTGATCCTCGAGGACGGTGCGATAATTGTAGGAGGCTTTCGCCGCATCTTCGATTTTGCGATCGGTGGCGGGCGAGGCGAGCAGGGCGATGGGGCCGGCGATGAACACGAACAGGGCTGACAGTTTTTGGATTTTCATAAGTTAGACGGCGTCAATTTACGCCGCCCGCGCCGCCGCCGCTATGGGGCGGTGACCTACCCCATGCGCGCCCGGACCGGCCGGCGATCCGCAGCCACCCGGGCGAACCTTTTCCAAAATAAATTCAGAGTGCGCGCCAGGAGGTCTGCTCGAAGCGCGCGAAACCATTTTGATTCGCGAACGCGATGAGCTTGGGCGTGCCGTCGATGCGCAGCCTCTTCAAGAGGTGGCCGCGATGTTCAGCGGTCGGTTGGCGGAAATCAGGATAATCGGTGGAACGGTGTGGTCTGGGTCGTGTTAGCGCCTGGGCGGGTTTCTTGCGGGCGTAATCCGTTCGCTTTTGAAGTGAACCGGTTTTAGCCTGCGGAACTCGGCTCAAACGCGGTCGCGATCACCGCGAACGATCTCGCGCGCCGAATTTTCCCATGCAAAAAACCAAAAAATCCGTCGCGAAACGCTTTAAGCTGACGGGCACCGGCAAGCTCGTGCGCCGCACGCCGGGATTCCGGCACCTCCTCGCGGCGAAGAGCACGAAATCCAAACGCCGCGCCTCGCGCGACAAGCTCGTCGCGCCCGGCCACGCCGCGCCGCTGATCCGCTGTCTGCCGTTCGGTCTGTAAGCACAAAGTCCGTCGGAAGCGATCATGGGCTCGATCGGGATTTCTCGGCCGAAATTCGACCTGACCGTGCGCGTGGGTTGCAGCCTCGCGTATGAAGTCACGGGCACGGCGTCGCTGCTCCTCAACGTCAAGCCGCGACCTAACCGCGATCACGCGGTGATCTTCGAGGCGCTGACGCTGGGCAACAATCTGCGCGCGGAGGAATTCACCGACAGCCACGGCAACGCCGTCTGGCGCGTGAAACTGGCGCCGGGCACAAACTCCTTCCGCCACGACGCGATCGTCGCGGCCTCGTCGCAACCTGACAACCACGACCTTGCGCCCGCCGTGCCGCTCGCGCCGGGCGATCTGCCGCCGGCGGTGCTGCGCTACACGCTGCCGAGCCGGTATTGCGACTCGGACAAGTTGACCAACTTCGCCTGGGAAAAATTCGGCCAGGTCGAGCACGGCCTGCCGCGCGTGAACGCGATCAGCCAGTGGCTGCACGACAACATCGAGTATCGCTACATGTCCGGCCGCGCGGATCTTTCCGCGTGGGATGTGTTGCAGCGCGGCTACGGCGTGTGTCGCGATTTCGCGCATCTCGCGATCGCGCTGAACCGGACGTTCAACCTGCCGGCGCGCTACGTCACCGGGCATCTGCCCGACATCGGGTTTCCCGATCCGAACAACCACATGGATTTCCACGCCTACGCCGAGGTTTATGTCGGCGACCAGTGGTTCACGACCGATGCGCGCTTCCATGTGCCGCGCATCGGTCGGATCAAGGTCTCGTGCGGGCAGGATGCCGTGGACGGCGCGTTCTCGACGATCTACGGCGGCGCGACGCTCACGTATTTCCAAGTCTGGGCCTATCAAGTGGCGCGCGGCACGGTCGGGGTCGGCGACCCGCTCGATTTTTCGCGGCGGCTCGACAACTCGTGGACGGTGCGGACCGAAGCGCCGTATTCGATTAACGAATAGTGGCGCGGGCGCCCAGGCTACCGTTGGAGCAGCGTCTCGATGTCGCCGAGCGTGACATGCCCGCTCGCTTCCGCGAACGGCATCGCGGTGCGCACCTGGGCTTCGGTTGCGCTGCGCAAGACGGATAAACCGAGGAGCTGTTGCGGCACGTCGTTCTTGCGGCAACCCTCGACGAAGATGTCGAGGGCACCATTGGTGGCCTCTTGAGTCGGCGTGACCGGATATTCGCGATGATACATAAATGGGTCGCATGCGGTGCGAAGTGGGAACGTGGCCGCGCCGAATGCGCGTTTGGTCTGCCCGCGCCCGCCACGCCACCTCGGCGGGCGACGCCGTTGCGCTGGCGCGCAACAAGCGGGATGCGGGAAGAAATTCGCGGGAAACTCAGTAATCCATTCCGCCGCCCTGCGGAGCCGAGGCGACCGCGCTCTTCGCGTCAGGAATCTCGGTGATCATGCACTCGATGGTGAGCAGCAAGCCCGCGATCGAGGCGGCGTTTTGCAGCGCCATGCGCGTGACCTTGGTCGGGTCAACCACGCCGGCCGCGACGAGATCCTCGTATTTGTTGGTCGCCACATTGTAGCCGTTGCTGCCCTTGGCCGCGGCGACCGCAGCGGCGACGACGGAACCTTCGACACCGGCGTTGGCGCAAAGCATGCGGATCGGCGACTCGATGGCGCGGCGCACGATTTGAGCGCCGATCGCCTCGTCGCCCGCGAGCTTGAGGGCGTCGATGACCTTGGCGCAGCGGAGCAGTGCAACACCGCCGCCGGCGAGCTTGGCGAGGCGTTCCTGAAGTTTTTCGCGATCGTAGTCGGAAGTGGTCTCGTCGATCTCACGGCGGATTTGTTTCACGCGGCTCTGGATGTCGGCGGATTTGCCGCCGCCGGAGATGATGGTCGTGTCGTCCTTGCCGACGGTGATGCGCTTGGCGCGGCCGAGGTCGGCGACGGTGATGTTCTCGAGCTTGAGGCCGAGGTCCTCGGTGATGCACTTGCCGCCGGTGAGGATCGCGATGTCCTCGAGCAGGGCCTTGCGGCGATCGCCGAAGCCGGGGGCCTTGACGGCGCAGACGTTGAGGATGCCGCGCATTTTATTGATGACGAGGGCGGCGAGCGATTCGCCTTCGAGATCCTCGGCGATGACGAGGAGCGGCTTGCTGCTCTTCGCGATGATCTGGAGCAGCGGCAGCAAATCCTGCAGGCTCGAAATTTTCTTTTCGTGGATCAGAATGTAGGCGTCCTCGAGGACGGCCTCCATGTTGTCGGCGTCGGTCGTGAAATACGGCGAGAGATAACCCTTGTCGAACTGCATGCCCTCGACGACGTCGAGCGTGGTCTCGATGGACTTCGCTTCCTCGACCGTGATGGTGCCGTCCTTGCCGACCTTGTCCATCGCGTCGGCGATGATGTTGCCGATGGTGTCGTCCGAGTTGGCGGAGATGCTGGCGACCTGGCGGATTTCCTCGCGGTCGCCGACCTTTTTGGAAATGCGGGCGAGCTCGGCGATGGCGGCCTCGACGGCCTTGTCGATGCCGCGCTTGAGGAAGATCGGGTTCGAGCCGGCGGTGACGTTCTTGAGGCCTTCCTTGAAGATGGACTCGGCGAGCACGGTGGCGGTGGTGGTGCCGTCGCCGGCGGCGTCGGAGGTTTGGGAAGCGACTTCCTTCACCATTTGCGCGCCCATGTTTTCGTAGGGATCGGACAGCTCGATCTCCTTCGCGACGGTGACGCCGTCCTTGGTGATGGTCGGCGAGCCGAATTTTTTGTCGATGACGACATTGCGGCCCTTGGGGCCGAGCGTGACTTTGACCGCGCGCGAGAGGAGCTCGATGCCGCGGAGGATTTTGTGGCGAGCGGTCTCGTCGAAGATGAGTTGTTTGGCGGGCATCGGATAGGTGGGAAAACTGGCGGTGAAAAATTAAGAGGCGGGCGGCTCAGACGAGGACGCCGAGGATGTCGTCCTCGCGGACGAGCGTGAACTTCCGGCCGTCGAGCTTCACCTCGGAGCCGCCGTATTTGGCGACGAGGACCTTATCGCCAACCTTGACCTCGAAGGGCGTGATGACGCCGTCCTTGTTTTTGTGGCCGGTGCCGAGCGCGATGACTTTCGCCTCCTGCGGTTTTTCCCTGGCGCTGTCCGGGATGATGACGCCGCCGCGCACCTGCTCTTTTTCTGCGTCGAGATGCTCGATGAGAATGCGGTCGCCGACGGGCTTGATGGTGGAACGGGCCATGTGGGTTTGGATTTTGGTCAAAATGAAAGGGCGGGCGAGGGTCAGCGGGCGGCGGCGATTTCCTCGGGCGTGGCCAGCTCGTAGCTGATCTTGCCCTCGGCGATTTCGCGCAGCGCGGTGTCCTCGGCGGAAAGTTTTTCGAGCGATTCGACAAGCGCGCGATTGCCGCGCCGGAGCTGCTTGACGCGGCGGGACACGACGTTCACGAGGATGTTCGGATCGTCGATGACTTTGAGTGCGCTTTGGAGGTAATCGTCTCTCATGGGTGGAGTGGTTGTGGAGCGAGTCGGGTGAACCTGATGGCGGATGCCGTGGATTTCCTGTCCAACCGAGTGTTTGGCTGGATCAAACATTCTAGAACAGGGCACTCGCGAACGCGAAGTATATCGCTCCCCGTGGCGGCCGGATCGGCCAATCCGTTCGCGGGCCATGCCATTGAAGCGATTTTCGCGATCGCGGTCAGCGTGAGGGCGCGCGTTGCGTGAGCGCCCGCGAACCGGCGGGCGATGCTGGCAAAAATGAAACCATCGTGAAGTCAGCCCGCTGACGGGGCGTCGGACTGCGCGATTTTTTCGCGGAGGTGGGTCACGCGGAGTTTCGACTCGGAGTTGCGGACGGCCATCGCGTAGGCGGCGGGCTCGCCGACGAGGAAGACTTTTTTCCGGCCGCGCGTGATCGCGGTGTAGATCAGGTTGCGCTGGAGCATCACGAAGTGCGCCTTCAGCAGCGGCACGATCACGACGGGATATTCGCTGCCCTGCGATTTGTGGATGCTGATCGCGTAGGCGAGGCCGAGGTCGCCGAACTCGCCGCGCTCGAAGGTGTGGCGCTCGCCGTCGAAATCGGCGTCGAGGGTGAAGGCGTTCGGATCGACGGCGACGACCGTGCCGATGTCGCCGTTGAAGACGTTTTTGTCGTAGTTGTTGCGGAGCTGAATGATTTTGTCGCCGGGGCGGAACTCGGCGGCGGGGGCGCGCAGGCCGCGCGCGTGGGGATTGAGCGCGGCCTGGAGCTGGGCGTTGAGATTCGCGACGCCGGCGGTGCCCTTGTGCATCGGCGCGAGCACCTGCACGTCGTTGACGGGATCGAGCCATTTCCAGTGGCGCGGGATGAACTCGGTGCAGAGGGCGATGATTTTGTGCACGCAATCATCGGCGTCGGTCGCGGCGATGAGGGTGAGGTCGCTCCACGGTTGGGCGTTCGCGAGGTCGGGCACGGTCGGCGGCAGCGACGGATCGCCGGCGTTGATCGCGTGGGCGGTGGTGACGATGCCGCTCTGGTTTTCCTGGCGGTAGATGACGGAGAGGCGCGTGACGGGAACGCGTTCGGTCGCGATCAGATCTTTCAATACGTTGCCGGCGCCGACGCTCGGGAGCTGGTCGATGTCGCCGACGAGGAGCAAATGGGCGCGCGACGGCACGGCTTGGAAGAGCGCGGCGGCGAGGCGCGTGTCGAGCATCGAGGCCTCATCGACGACGAGGAAATCGGTGGCGAGCGGCGTGGACTCGTTGGCGACGAAGCCGCCGCCAGCGGGGTCGTATTTGAGGAGGCGGTGAATCGTGGAGGCGAAGCCGCCGGTCGTCTCGGCGAGGCGTTGCGCGGCGCGGCCGGTGGGCGCTGCGAGGTGGACGCGGACGCGCTTCGCCTTCAGGATTTCGACGAGCGCGCGGAGGATGGTGGTTTTGCCGGTGCCGGGTCCGCCGGTGAGAATGGTGAGCTTGTGCGTGAGCGCGTTTTTCAATGCGACGCGCTGCAGCTCGTGAAATTTGAAGCCGGCTTTTTGCGCGGCCCACTCGACGGCGGCGTCGGCCTTGATCGGCGGGAGGCCGCTGGCGACGCGGATGAGGCGGGCGACGACGGCGGCGATTTTTTGCTCGGCGCGATCGAGGGCGGGAAGCTGGAGAAGAGACGCGGGCGGCGCGTGGCGGACGAGGTCCCTGCGCTCGACGAGCGCGTCGAGGCGGGCGGCGATGTGGTCGGTGGAGGTTTCGAGGAGATTGGCGGCGAGGCCGACGAATTCGTTTTGCGGACAGGCGGTGTGGCCCTCCTCCTGGAGCGTCTCGAGCGCGTAGATGATGCCGGCGTCGAGGCGGGGCGGGGCGTCGTTGGCGAAGCCGAGGTTGATGGCGATGCGGTCGGCGGTCTTGAAGCCGATGCCATCGATTTCGCGGGCGACGCGGTAGGGCTCGGTGGTGAGGATGGTTTTCGCGGCGGGGCCGAAGTGCCTGGCGATCTTCACGCACTGGCCGGGTGTGACGCCGTAGGTTTGGAGAAAAATGTAGAGTTCGCGCTCGGTGCGTTTTTCGTCCCACGCGGATTTGATCGCGGTGGCGCGTTTTTTGCCGATGCCATCGACGTCGCGCAGGCGCGCGGATTCCTCGCTGAGGATGCGAAACGTGTCGGTGCCGAACGCATCGACGATTTTGTTGGCGTAAACTTTGCCGATGCCGGGGACGAGGCCGCTGCCGAGATATTTGCGGATGCCATAGACGCTCGACGGCAGTTCGCTTTTGAAGGCGGCGACCTTGAACTGTGCGCCGTGCTGCGCGTGATGCGTCCACTCGCCGGTGAGGTGGAGCGTCTCGCCGCATTCGACGCCGGGGAGCGGGCCGACGATCGTGACGGGCTCGGCGCGCTCCTTCGCGGCGGCCGCGGCGGGCGGCAGTTCGGGGCGGAACTCGGCGATCGTGTAGTGGTTTTCCTCGTTGAGAAAAACGATGCGTTCGACGACGCCGGTCAGCGTTGCGGACGGATGCTGCGGAGCGGCGGCCACGAGGGAATATTAGGAGAAATGTCGCGGCTCAGGCCTGCTGCCAGTCCTCAATCTTCAAGCCGGGCACGCGCTGAAATTCGCGCACGTTGTGCGTGACGATCGTTGCATTTAGGCGCAGGGCTTGCGCGGCGATGAGCAGATCGTAGGGCCCGATGGTCTCGCCACGCCGTTCGAGCCGGGCTCGCAACCGGCCGAACTCTACCGCATCGGAATCGTTGAAACGCTCGAAAGGCAGACGGGAGATGAGATTATTGACGCGGCGCCACTCTCTGGTCTTGAACGTCCCAGGCGCATCGGGGCGGTTCGCCACCCTGGCGACGCCGTAATGCAGCTCCGCGACGACGATCGCCGAAAGGCGGAGCGCCGGAGCGGCCTCCAGCCACCGGTCAATCAGCGCCGCGTCCCGTCCCCGCAGGAATCTCACACAGGCATTGGTATCGGGCAGGTAAATAGTCACAGATCGAGGTCGCGCGGCACATCGTTGCCCGAGGGAGGCGGGATGTCCGGAAAATCCGGGCACGATCCTGCCAGCTTTCGCAGCGCCCGCCGCAGCTTCGCGGGATCATCTTTTTCCGGCATAACCAGAACGCCGGATCCAGTGCGACGCAGATGAACAGTCTTTCCCGGGAAACGAAACTCCTTCGGCAGCCGGATAGCCTGTGAACCGCCGGTGGTAAAAAGTTTGGCGATTTTGGTCATGTAGCTACCGTGTAGCTATGCCATGGCGGCGTCAAGGCCGATGGCGACCGGTTCCAGAGCGGTTTTCCGCGGCGACGCAAACCGGTGTTGCGCGGCGGCGCGGGATCGCTGTGCTGGGGGCATGGACGTATCCGTCGGCTCGCTGCTCCCGATCATCCAGGCTTCGACGACGCCGGTGATTCTGATTTCCGGCATGGGGCTGTTGCTGCTGACGATGACGAACCGGATGGGCCGGATCATCGACCGCACGCGGGGCTATGTGGTGGAATTGCGCGAGGCGGAGCCGGCGCAGCGGCGAAAGCTGGAAATCCAGCTCGAGCTGACGTGGCGGCGGGCGAAGGTCGTGCGGCTGGCGCTGACGTTCGCGACGACGAGCATGCTGCTGGCGGCGGGGCTGATCGTGGTGATTTTTGCCGGGACGATCCTGCACGCCGACGTGGGCGGGTTGATGCTGGTGCTGTTCGCCGCGGCGATCGTGTCGGTGGTGGCGGCGCTCGTGATGTTTCTGCGCGATATCTTCATGTCGCTCGCGGCGCTGCAGCTCGAAGTGCAGCAATCACGCGAGAAGTAGACGGCGTGTTTACAGGCCGAGTTCGCGGGCCACGGCGAAAAGGTCGGGGAAGACTTTGGTGGCGCCGGCGGCGGTGAGCTGGGCGGCGTCGTGCGTGCCGGTGGTCACGCACCAACCCGGCAAGCCGGCGTTTTTCGCGGTGGCGACGTCGTAGGGCGAGTCGCCGATGAGGAGCGCGGTGGCGGCGTCGGCGCCGAGTTGCGCGAGGGCATGCGCGGTGAACTCGGGCTGCGGCTTGATCCAGGGCGTGTCGGTCGCGCCGAAGATGCCGCGCAGGAGCGGCGCGATGCCGAGGTGGGCGCAGACAAGGCGCGAGGACGGGCCGTGCTTGTTCGTGAGGACGGCGAGCGTGGCGCCGCGGGCGTGGAGTTTTTCGAGCAGCTCGCGGGCGCCGGGCATGAGTTTCACGTCGTCGAGCATCGTGGCGTCCCAATACGGCCGGTAGATCGCGAGGGCGGCGGCGACGAGCTTCGGGCCGACGAGCCGCTCGACGGCCTGGTCGAGGCCGCCGCCGACGGCGGCGCGGACCTCGGCCAGGGTCGGCGCGGGCAGGCCGAGCTGGCGCATGGCGTAGGAATGGGCGCGATGGATCGCGGCGAAGTGATCGACGAGCGTGCCGTCGAGGTCGAAAAGAAAGGTGCTAAACGGGAGCATAAAAAATTGCGCCGGCGGGAAGCCGGCGGCGAGGCGTGGAGATTTGGTTTGGCGGCGGGGCATGTCACGAGTGAAGTTGGGACATGGCTGCCTTGCCGGAACTTCGGAATGCGCGCGTGTCGGACCGACTCGACGGCAACAAGCTCGAAGTTTCGCTGGCGGGCGTCTGGCGGATCACGGAGCCGCAGCCGTCGTGGAAGGATTTGCTCGCGGGGCGAAACCCGACGCGCGTGCGGCTGCGGGTCGAGGAGGTCGAGCGCTGGGACAGCTCGCTGCTGCTGTTTTTGTTCGACGTGCAGCAGTGGTGCCGGGCATCGGGGGCGTATTGCGACATCGACAGCCTGCCGGAAAAAGTCCGCGCGCTGCTGGCGCAACTGGCGGCGTCGCACGAGACGAGCGTGCCGTTCGACCGCTCGCAGAGTTTTCTCGACACGGTCGGAACGGCGACGCTGGACCTGACGCAAAAGACGCGGGCGATCTCGCAGTTCGTGGGCGAGTGCGTGCTCGGCGCGGGCAAGCTGGTGAAGAGCCCGCACAAGTTTCGGTGGCGCGATTGCGTCGAGGAAATGCAGGCGTGCGGCGCGATGGCGGTGCCGATCGTCAGCCTGATCAGTTTTTTGACCGGCGTGACGCTCGCCTACACGGGCGCGCTGGTGTTGCGGCAATACGGCGGCGACATCTACGTGGCGGATTTGATCGGGCTCGCGGTGGTGCGCGAGATGGGCGCCGTGATGACGGCGGTCGTGCTCGCGGGGCGGACCGGCGCGGCGTTTGCGGCGACGCTGGGCAACATGAAGGCAAACGAGGAGATCGATGCGCTCGAGACCCTGGGCATTTCGCCGGTGAATTTTTTGGTGCTGCCGCGGCTGCTGGCGCTGGGTGTGATGACTCCGCTGCTGACGCTTTACGCCAACGCGCTCGGCATCCTCGGCGGCATGGCGGTGTCGCTCGGCGTGCTCAACATCCCGCCGACGGCCTACTGGATCGAGACGGGCACGGCCGTGAGCCTGAGCGACGTGGCGGTCGGCGTGTTCAAGGCGGTGGCGTTCGGGCTGATCATCGGGCTGTCGGGCTGTTTGCGCGGATTGCAGGCGGAGCGGAGCGCGGCGGGCGTCGGGCGCGCGGCGACGTCGGCGGTGGTCACGGCGATTCTGCTGCTCGTGGTGGCGGATGCGGTGTTTGCGGTGCTGTTCAACGTGGTCGGGTGGTGAGCGAATTCCTATGACGCGAAGGGAAACACGATGAGCGCGGGTGAAACGAGCGACCGGCCGGCGATCGAGGTCGCGGGGCTCGAGTGCGGCTACGATGGGCGCGTGGTGCTGAAGGACGTCACGTTCAGCGTGCGGCGCGGGGAGATTTTTTTCGTGATCGGCGGCTCGGGCTGCGGGAAAAGCACGCTGCTGCGAAACATGATCGGCATTCAGACGCCGATGGCGGGCGCGGTGAAATTTTTCGGGGAGTCGTTCACGGAGAGCGATGCGACGCGGCGGCGCGAGTTGCTCAAGACCTTCGGCGTGCTTTACCAGGGCGGGGCGCTGTGGACCTCGCTGACGCTGCGGCAAAACGTGGCGCTGCCGCTCGAGGAATACACGACGCTGTCGCGCCGCGAGCGCGAGGAGATCGCGACGTTGAAGCTCGCGCAGGTCGGGCTGACCGGCTCGGAGGATTATTATCCGGCGGAGATCAGCGGCGGCATGAAGAAACGCGCGGGGCTGGCGCGCGCGCTGGCGCTCGACCCGGCGATCTTGTTTCTCGACGAGCCGTCGGCGGGGCTCGACCCGATCACGTCGCGGCGGCTGGACGAGCTCGTGCTGCAAATCCGCGAGATGTTTGGCACGACGATGGTCGTGGTGTCGCACGAGCTGGCGTCGATTTTCAGCATCGCCGACCGCGTGGCGATGCTCGACCGCGGCGAGCAGGGGATCATCGCGGAGGGCACGCCGCGCGCGCTGGCCGCGGAACACCGCGACCCGCGCGTGGTCGAGTTCCTGCGGCGGGGCGACCTGCCGGAGGGGCGATTGTGACGAATTGTTTTGTGATTCCCCGCGAGGCGGCAAATCGGTTACGCTCGCCTCGAATCAGCAGAAAGAGCCAAGCACGATGAAAACCAAAGTTCGCCCAGCCGTGGTCGGCGCGTTTGTGATCGGGGCGTTTACGCTCGGCATCGTCGCGTTGCTGGCGTTCGGGCGGGTGAGTTTTTTTTCAAAGCCGCAGCGGTTCGTGGTCTATTTCGACGAGTCGATTCACGGGCTCGACCTAGGTTCGCCGGTGAAACTGCAGGGCGTGCGGATCGGCCGGGTGGTCGAGCTCAACGTGCGCTATGAGGCGGCGAGCAACCGCTCGGTCGTCGGCGTGGTGTGCGAGCTGAACCGCAACATGATCACCGACAGCAAGGGCGCGCAGATCGACGTGTCCGATCGCGCGGAGCTGCAAAAACTCGTGGACCGCGGGCTGCGCGCGCACCTCGGGGTGCTGGGCCTGGCGACGGGGTTGCTGTTCGTGGAACTCGACTTTGTGGATCCGCGGGAGAATCCGCCGCGACCGCTCGGGTTTGAGCCGCGCTACCTCGTCGTGCCGTGGATTCCGTCGGCGATCTCCGAGTTTCAGTCGAACCTCACGGACATCCTGAACGACGTGAAGAAGATCGATTTCGCCGGCATCTCGGTCGAGTTCAAGGGCGTGCTGACCGACACGCGCAAGCAGCTCGACGGCGTCGATCTCAAGGGCGCGGTCGCGCAGTGGCAGAGGACCGGCGCGCGCTTCGAGGCGCTCGCCGAATCGCCGGAGATCGCGCAGACGTTCGCGAATCTCAACGCCGCGATCGCCGATCTCCGCCGCGTGCTCGCGGACATCGACACGCAAGTCGGGCCGACGGGCAAGGAGCTGGCGGCGACGCTGGCGCAGGCGAAGACGGCGCTGGAGACCTTCAACGCGACGGCGGGCGCGGCGCACCGGTTCATCGCGGCGCAAAGCGGGCTGGGCGACGAGGCGACGCAGACGCTGGAGCAGTTGCGTTCGGCGGCGGAGGCGGTGCAGCGGCTGGCGGATTTCATCGAGCGGAACCCGCAGGCCTTGATCTCGGGGAAGAAACACTGACGCGGCGGGCAACCACGAAAGGCACGAAAATGAGCGCGAGCATGAAATCGATTTGGTTTTTTTTGCCGTCGATCGGCGGCCTGTTATTGGGCGCGTGCTCGCTGCCGCAGGCCCAGCCGGACACGACGCGTTTCTACCTGCTCACGGCGGCGGCGGCGAAGACCGAGGCGGGCGCGGTCGCGCAGCCCGTGCGGGTCGCGCTGCGACCGGTGGTCGCACCGGAGTTCCTGCGCGGAAAATTGATCGCGGTGCGCGCGGGAGACAACGAAGAGCGGTTCATCGATGAGGCACGCTGGGCCGAGCCGCTCGAGGCGGGGCTGACGCGGGTGCTACGGGAAAACCTTGCGCAGCGGCCGGGATGGCAGATCACCGAACGAGGCGAGACGCACGACTTCGAGGTCGCGGTGCGGCTGAGGCATTGCGAAGGAGCGCTGCCGGCGGGCGTGGCGCGGCTGGCGGCGCGCGTGGAGATTTTTTCGACGGAGCCCGAGCCGAGGCTCGTGGCGCAGGACGATTTCAGCACGGATATTCCGGGCTGGGACGGCAGGGATTACGGGCAGCTCGCGAAGAAATTGAGCGAAGCGGCGGATGCGCTCGCCGGGCGGATTGCGGCACTCGTGGCGGAGGCGAAAAAGTAGGCGGGCGCGATCGCGGAGAATGCGGCGGCGACCGGCCCGCCGAGGCGGGACGAGGCGGCGGCGTTGACGAATGCCGCCGTCCGGAGCGGAGCCGTGGTGGTTTCGTGCGAGGTTTTTGAACCGCGCATACGATTGTGCAAGGGATGCGTAGCCGCGTCCGGGCATTTCCGATAAAGTCGCAGCGTGACCCCGCGCTTCCTCACCGCCTGTGAGGCCTTTCAGCCGGCCGAAAAGGCTTGTTGGGAAATTTTGCTGCGCGAGCGGCTCAAGGTGGGGAGCGTTCCGGCCGCGGAACTCGAGGCGGCGATGGAGCGGACACTGACCCAACTGTGGTCGCTTCTGCGGGCGCGCTCGGTGGAGGAATGGATGAACCGGACGCCGGCGGAACCGCCGCCCGGCTGGCTGCCCAAGGAATGCGGGTTGGAAATGATGCTGGCCTATTTTGGCACCGGGCAGCGGGCGCTGGATTTGATTTTGGCGGAAATCGAGCCCGGATTTCACGGGCAAACCGAGGAGGAGCGCGCCGAGCGGCGCGTCGAACTGGGGCTGGCTTTCAATGTGCTCGTGCAGCGCGGACTCGACGCAATGTGCGGGGACTGCGTGCGAAACCGGAGCTGCACGCTGAACGGGCGGCGGAAAGCCGATGCGGCGTTGCCGGCGGCCGGGAGCCCGGCCGCGGCGAACAAACGGCCGCCCGCGCGGACGAAGGACGCCGCCAAGAACTGAACGGGAGGCGCCGAGGGCGCGTTACTGCGCCTGGCGCGCGATTTTCCATTCGGCGGGTTTTTCGCCGACGGGCAACGCGAGCAGATCGTAATCCTGATAGCCGGTGATTTCCACGTCGGCGAATTCGCCGACGGGCAGCTCGCGCGGGACATACACGCGGCCGTCGATGTCGGGCGCGTCGGCTTCGCCGCGGGCGACGCCGGGTTCCTCGACGAGGACGCGCAGGGTGCAGCCGACGCGGCTCGCGCTGACGGACGCGGCGATTTCCTTTTGGAGCGCCATGAGGCGGTGCCAGCGGGCTTCCTTCGTTTTGGCGGGAATCTGTTCGTCCATTTTCGCGGCGCGCGTGCCCTCCTCCTGCGAGTAGCGAAAAACGCCGAGCCGCTCGAACTTGGTTTCGCGGAGGAAGGCGCAGAGTTCGTCGATGTCGGCGTCGGTTTCGCCGGGGAAGCCGACGATGAACGTCGTGCGGATGGCGATGCCGGGAATGCCGGCGCGGATACGGCGGAGCAGATCGCGAATGTAGTCGCCGCTCGTCTCGCGCTGCATGCGGGTGAGCATGTTTTCGCTGATGTGCTGGAGCGGAATGTCGATGTAGCGGGCGACCTTCGGGCACTCGGCGATGGTGTGGATGAGTTCGTCGCTCCAGTGCGCGGGGTGCGTGTAGAGCAGGCGAATCCAGAAATCGCCCTCGATGGCGTTGAGCTGGCGAAGGAGCGTGGTGAGCGCGGTGCCGCGCGCGGAATCGACGGGCGTGCGCGGGTTCGGGCGCTGCTCCCACGTGTCCATGCCGAAGAACGTCGTGTCCTGTGAAATCAGATTGAGCTCGCGCACGCCCTCGCGGACGAGCTGGCGCGCCTCGGCGACGACGCTCTCGACGGTGCGGCTGCGGTGGCGTCCGCGGATCTGCGGGATGATGCAGAAGGAGCAGGGGTGGTTGCAGCCCTCGGCGATTTTCACGTAGGCGAAATGGCGCGGCGTGAGGCGGAAGCGCGGCGTGTCGTAGTCGGGGATGTAGGTCGAGCGGCCCTCGATGAAGGAGACGGGCGCGTGATTCTTCGCGCGATCCTTCGCGTAAATGGCCTCGATGATCGGCGCGACCTTCGTGACCTGGTCGAGGCCGATGAAGGCATCGACCTCGTCGTGCAGCGAGGAGGAGAGGTCTTTCGAGAAACGCTGCGACATGCAGCCGGCGACGATGAGTTTTTGTTCCTTGCGGCGCTTGCGCAGGCCGCGGTTCTGATGGACCTCGAGGATGTGGCCGATGGATTCCTCCTTCGACGAGTCGATGAAGGAGCAGGTGTTGACGATGACGACGTCGGCCTTTTCCGCCTCGGCGATGACGACCATGCCGGCTTGGTGCAGGTGGCCGATCATGATCTCGCTATCGACGAGATTCTTGGCGCAGCCGAGGGAGATGAGACTGACTTTGATCATGCGACGGGG
>Ga0265314_10001613_pt1 | contig 24754 bp, 20 predicted proteins | sample 4126metaG_FD_203106 | JGI IMG/M metagenome (GOLD analysis project Ga0265314, IMG submission 203106) | Rhizosphere microbial communities from Carex aquatilis grown in University of Washington, Seatle, WA, United States - 4-1-26 metaG | ecosystem: Host-associated > Plants > Roots > Rhizosphere >... | reverse complement strand
GTATTTGTGGAGGTATAACTTCCGACACCTAACCCGTAAAGAAAAGATTGATCGTATCATTAATCTTCTAACGATAATTGGTGGCAGATAATATATCTTCCCCTATAATAAGAGAGGGGGCAGATGCTTAAATTATCTGCGCGGCAACATCTAAATTGAGGAACCGCTTGCCCCTTCCCTTATTATAAGGGAAGGGTAGGGATGAGTTAGCGGCCTTTCTTGTTCGATAAAATCGATTTATAAATTTCAAAATATTTTTCCCCGGCCGATTTCCAGGTGCGAGTAAGGGCGAATTTGCGGGCGGCTTCGCCCATTTTGGCAAGCAGCTCGGAGTCGCTCAGCAGGTCGCGAAGCGCTTCGGCGAGGGCGGCGGCGTCGTTTGGCGGGACCAAGAGACCAGTCTCGCCGTCCTCGACGACCGTTCGCACGCCCGGAATATTGGTCGCAACAGTCGGCAAGCCCGAGGCGGCCGCTTCCATGAGCACGATGCCGTAAGCCTCGGATTTATCGACCGAGGCGGAGCAAAATATGTCGGCGCTTTGGTAATATTTCGGCAGGTCTTCGTCGGACACGCGCCCGGCAAAAACAACGCGATCACCTATCTTCAGCTCTTTCGCTTTTTGAAGGTATTTGTTTTTCAAATTTCCGTCGCCGACGACCGTGAGCCGCGCTCCCGGCACTTTCACCATTGCTTCAAGCAAAATATGAAGCCCCTTAAAATAATGCTGCTCATCAAGCGCCGCAACAAATAGCACCGAGCCCCTCACCCTACCCTCTCCCCGCTTCGCTTCGGCTGCGCGGGGCGAGGGGGAAGAAGGCGAAAAGCGATCAGTGTCGACGCCGAACGGAATTTCGACGACCTTGGCCATGAGTTCGGGATATTTGGCCAAGAGCGAATGCTCGGCGTAATCGCGGGAGGCAACGACGATCGCGTCCGCCTGGCGCAAAAAACGCGGCGCGAAAAATTTTGCATGCAGCCAAAAAACCGGACGGCGCAACCCCCTGCCGACCGTATCCATGTGGTACGAAACAACGAGCGGTTGTTTCGCGCCGATAAGGCGCGCCAGCGCAACCATCATTGCGTTGCCGTAGCACGGATAATGAAGATGCACGAGGTCAAAATTCCCGATTTTCGCGTTTTCCGCCCGGGACAGTTTTTCTCGATCGAGAAAAACTGTCCCGGCGTTTTTTAACGCGGTTTGAGATTTTTTTGACGAGTCGCCAGAAAGAAGTTTGATGATCGCCGGGGTGAACGCCAAAAAACCGGCGCCGGGGATGCGCCAATGTTTCAAACCGGGGATGGTTGAATCGCCAAAAGCGGCGACCAGCTCGACATCAACGCCCGTTTCTTTCGTCGCTTTGTATATCTCCCCGGCGGCATTCGCCATGCCGGAACGCTGCGGCGGCGCGACGGGAGAGATTTGGAGGACTTTCATATTTATAATCGTCATCCCGAAGAACGAAGCGATGAGGGATCTCAACGTCTCTAGGCTAACTGCGAGATTCCTCGTCTTGGCCAGAGCGACCCGACAGACTCGGAACGACGACGGAACTTGGAGTATCCTTGAGCGCGATCTCACGAACCAATTTTGTGATGTTGCTTTCCAGTTTTTCGATCTTTATGGTCAAGCGGAAAACCAAGTAGAACAAAACGATCACGGAGACGTAAATAACCAGGTCGACCCCGCGGGTGACCCCCAAACGCGCCGCGAGGAGCGAGGTTGTCCACGGCAGGGCAACCACCGTGCCGACGCCGACCCAAAAAGCCAGCCAAAAAGCGCCCCAGCGGCTGCCGAGCGATCTGGCTCTTATCTTTTGCCAAACGCGGAAAGCGGCGTAGAGGCAGAAAACAATGACGATGATCTGGAATGCAAGCATATTTCTTTAGTGATGATTTTATTGGCAAGTCCCTGGACTGATTTGATTCACAACCAATTTGAGAGACTGATCAGATGGGCAATGACTGTCGGAAAACCGATTAGCATTCAAAAGACCGGCGGCGGCTTCTTTGGCCAATTCTTTCGTATTGGCGTCGACGTTTGTGCTATAAAGCGCCACCCAAGCCTGGAAGTAGAATTGTGCCGCCCAAGCCCCCATTTGGTCAATGGTCTTGTCCGCCCCGTTCGGTCCGTCGTGCCATTTGCTGGCAATCGTATGATATGATTCGTGAACGATCAATGACGCTAAATAGACCGGATTGTAATAGGATTCGTTTAAGAGAACCGGACTATCCTTGCCAAGCAATGGATCCTGGTCTTGGCAGGAAGTGTCGCCGGAACGGGTTGGATATAGGCGTGATGAGGATCCGCCTGGATAGACATCAAAGTACACTTTAACGGATGGGTCAGTAGTATGCTGGTCTAGATTATTGAAAGCGTATGACAACACGTCACAAGTCGTGGCCGGAGTGATACGCAGTCGTTTGCTTGAAGCGTTATAGATGTCCGGCGAAATCGTCTTTAACGTTAAAAAATCATAGACCGACGCGCCGTCGGTAAACGGCAACGGCTGGCTGAAGGAAATATTCTTCAACAGCCGCAACGCATTGTATATCGGCAGACGGGTCGGCTCTTTGGTTGAAAAATCGCAGACATAAGGATGCGCACTCCAAACGGTCGCCGCCGTATCGACGAACTGGAGATCGAAATCGGCGTCAATCGCGGCTTTTTCATTATCGCTCATGCAGGTCAAATATTCGGCGATCACGCCGCTCGGCGTCATGTCACGAACGCAAGCATTATTAACACACCTTTCGTCGGCGGCGCATGACGGATTACCAGACGCGCAGCCGGCCGGCGTCACCGCGACGGGCGGGTTTGGCAAAGGCGTAATTGAGGCTGCTGGCGCCGCCGGCAGCGAGTTGAAAACCTGATTATCGGCAAGTTCTTTAATTGGCGAATAGTCATTAACCGAGCTGATCGACGGACCGACGGAATAATTAACGAAAAATGCGTCGGAAATATCGTGAACGAAACTTTTCCAATTTGTTCCGTGGAGAGCAATGGCAACCGCTTCGCTTGTTACCCAGCGCAGCGTGCCACCGGACGACACTTCATATGTTTTTGGATCGGATTGTATCTTGACCATTTCGGACCCCGGGCGAACGGTCATGTTTCCCGCGAGCGACAAAGCGGAAAGATCGGCATCGCTCACCGTGGCCACTTGGGAAAAATCAAAATTCCATGTTTGAAAAACATTCTCGTTGGGAAAAGCGTATCTTTTCCCGTTGTCGACATAATAGACTGCGGGGCCGGAAGCGCTCTTCACGAGTGTGACGGCAAAAGCATCGGGCGCGGCGAGACGACCGCTAAAGCTAATAGCAACGACAAGCAGGCCTATAAAAAAATTTCTCATACCAAAATTTTATCTCAGCCACGACGAGAGCAGCAGGTCGCGGATGATGCGGAAAGCGCCGGATAATTTCTGACCTTTGGCGAGGGAGTAGTCGGTGTATTTGATCGTGACCGGAACTTCGCGGTAGCGCAGGCCGAGACGCGAAATTTCTTCGAGGATCTCGGAGGCGTGGGCCATGCGGTCGCAGCGAAGGTCGAGTTTGGCGGCGGCCTCGCGGGAGAACGCGCGCAGGCCGTTGTGCGTGTCGGTGAGCTTCAGCCCGGTCGTGGCGCGGGTGAAAGCGAGCGCCGCTTTCAGCGTCAAACGCCGGACGAGCGGCATTCTTGATTCTTGAATCCTGAATCCTGAATCGCCGGAGCTAAGGAAACGCGACCCAAGCGTCACATCGCAAAGCCCCGCTTCGATCGGCGCGGTGAGCGACGAAATATCGGACGCCGACATTTGCCCGTCCGCATCAAAAGTAACGACGATCTCGGCACCCGCGCGCACGGCGGCTTCCAGCCCGGTTCGCAAAGCGGCGCCTTGCCCGCGGTTCAATGCATGAACAAGCACAGTTGCGCCGGCGCGGGCGGCGGCTGCAGCGGTATCATCGATTGAGCCGTCATCAATGACAAAAACGTGCGGCGTAACGGACCGCACCTCTTTGATCACTTCAGCGATCATCTTTTCCTCATTGTAAGCCGGGATGATAATGGCGAGTTTCATATGAACCGATACGGATTAACAATGGACAACATACAATGGACAATTAAAGCTTCGCATTTAATTCCGTCGGAATTGTTCATCGTCCATCGTCCATTGTCAAATAAAACTATCCCGCATTCCGCATCATGTCGATGAGCGCCTTGTTGGCGCGGGCGTAATCAACGGCGCGGGAGAGGCCGTCCTCAAGGCGGACCAGCGGGATCCAGCCCAGGCGTTCTTTTGACTTGGTGAGATCGGGAAGGCCGAGCGGGGTCATGAACAAAAGCGGCGCTTCAAAGCGAATTTGCGATGACGAGCCGGTCAGCTCGATTATCTTCTTGGCAACATCGACCAATTTAACCTCTTCATCGGAGCCCAAATTGATCGCGCCGAGCCCGGCCGGGGCGGCCATGACCTTGATAAGCCCATCCACCATGTCGCTAACGTAGGTGAGCGAGGTGGAGAAGGTCTCGTCGCCGTAGAGCACCAAATCGCGCCCGTCGAGCGCGTCGATGGCGAAGTCAGGGATCATCTCGCCGTCAAACAGCCGCTGACGCGGTCCGTAGGTGCGGAAGATGCGCGCGATCTTGGCGTTCAAGTTATGGGCGGTCATGTACGTTTGCACCATGGTTTCGGCAAAGCGCTTGCCCTCGTCATAACAGCCGCGCGGACCAAGATGATCCAAGACGCCGAGGTCGGTTTCCTTGAACATCTGGCGCTCGCTCGTGCGCGGGCCGTAAACGACCGAGGTCGAGCCATGAACAAAATTGGCATTGTATTTTAAAGCCAAGTCGAGCGCGTTCTTCACGGCCAGGCAATTCGCGGTCAAGGTCTGCAGGCGGATATTGTCAAAATTCTTGGCCGAGGTCGGACAGGCCAAATTATAAACCTCCTGAATGCCCTGAAATTTAACCTTGAAGCGATTCAGTTCCTTGAACGACTCAAGGTCAAGCGGCACGTCCATGTCGTGCTTGATGAATTCGAAATCGGGATTCCGCAGGAGCAGGTCGATGTTGCGCTCGGACGAGCCGATGAATGCATCGACGCAAATGACATGACTGTCATGCAATAATTTTTCGCACAAGTGCGACCCCAAAAACCCGGCGCCACCCAGCACAACGACGTTCTTTTTCTCAAAAATAGGTCCTTTCGGCATATGTTTTTTCTTGGCTTGCGGCTTCGGGATTATGTTAAAATTATAGCAATCTTGAGGATTTTATGCCAGTAAGACGGCGAATGGGGGCGGCTCGCCCTGCGGCGAGCGGCCGACGCGATGCCAATCTGCTAATGCATGCGAATCTGCCAATTCGCAAAGGCGCGCAAATCGCGCCCGTCCGTTATTCGTAGATTCGCATGCATTCGTGTATTGGCATCGCGCCGCTGCCCGCAGGCAGCCAACAGCCTTCCTTATTTAATTCGTAATATTGGCATCGCGTCGGCCGCCCGCAGGCGCCCCCATTCGCCGGTCGGCATCACGCCGCCCCGAGGGGCCAACAGCCTTCCTTATTTAATTTGCAAACGTCCAAAACCTATTCGACAAATAATTGAACGTTCCCGAGGTGATGATGCCGGCGGCTTTGGCGAACAGGTCGTTCACGCCAAAATGCAAAAAGACGACCAGAGTCATTTGACTCACGACCAAGCCGGCCGCGTTCACGACCAAAAAGCGCAAATACTGCTTACCCGTATGGCCATGCGAGCGAAAAGTTATGGTGCGCTGACCGTAGAACGAGACAACGTTGCCGCACAAATACGAAAGCGGGTTTGCGAAGGTGGCGGATAAAAGAACAAACCTCGTCAAAGCGTAATAAGCGCCGTAGTCGACGATCGAGGCGGCAACCCCAACGGAAACGTAGCGAACGAGTTCGAAAAATGTTTTCTTCATCGGCTAAGGAAACCGGCCACGCTTGCGCCGGTTGAAAACGGAATGGCGATATTCAAACCGGCGACCGCCGCGCCGGTCGAATCGAACATGCGCAATTTTCCGGCGCCGGAAGCAGGCGCGGCCAAAATGTAAGATCGTCCGTAGCCGGAAAGATCGAGCGAAGAAAGCGCCATGCCCTTAAGCCCGGCAACGGCAAACGGCGGAACCGGCTTGGCGCCGGAATAGATCACGGTCACCGATCCCGATTGAACGGTGCGCGCCAGCACCACATCGCCATGCGCGTCGCTCCCAACATCGGCAACAATGAGCGCCACGCCGCCCGTCGCTTGCGGCGCCAAGAAAGTTATTTCTCCATCCAATTCCATGGCGCCGGAATTCCTGCCCAAAGAAAAATACTTGACCGGCAGCATGCCGGCGGATGTCGCCGGACCAACCGCAATTTCGGAGGCGCCGTCGCCGTTAATATCGCCAACAGCGACGTTAAGACCGGTGTGCACGGACGCGTTATAGGTAAAGAATTGGTATTTGACCTTGCCGTCGACGGAGAACACCCGCACCTGCGGACCGCCGCCCGCGCCGGCGCCGGTCACTATTTCCGCCTTGCCGTCGCCGTCAATGTCCCCCACCGCCACGGAAACGCCGCCCCTGAACGTCGCTCCATAAGCAAAGAATTGCGAAATAAGATTACCCTTCAAATCGAACACCCGCACCTGCGGACCGCCGCCCGCGCCGGCGCCGGTCACAATTTCCGCCTTGCCGTCGCCGTTAAGGTCGCCGGCGGCCACGCGCACGCCGCCTTTGAAGGTCGCGGCATAGGCCAAAAAGCGGCTCACCAATTTCCCGTCAGGCGTAAAGACGGCCACTTCAGGCTTGGCCCCGGCATTTGCGCCAAGCGCGACGTACGGCGACATGGGGCTGCTTGAGGGCGGTGGAACGATCACGGACATATTTACCGGCAAACCCAGTGCCGCTTTAACAGCATGTTCGGCGTTCACCCGACCCACGCCCAGTTCGCCGCGGTAAAGCGGGTTAAGCTGATCAATGGGGTCGGCAGTCGATAGCAGGTATTGTGCCAGCGTTTCGCGCGACAAGCCGGGGTTAGCGGCCAGCATCAGCGCGGCAATTCCCGTCACCATGGGCGAAGCCACCGACGTCCCGTTCCAACCGGCGCGGGTATATGAATTAAAACCGGCTAACGACGGATTATACAATTGGGTCGAAATGATATTCTCGCCCGGCGCGGAAATATCGACGCAGTTGGTCCCGTAATTGGAAAAATCGGCGCGCTCGTCGTTCTCGTCGGTGGCGGCCACGCCTATTACATAATTTGATCCGGCGCCGTCGGAGCAGACCGGATACATCGGCGTCTTGTCCAAATTATCGCCGCCGGTGTCGCGATTATTGCCCGCCGCCGCGACGATCAACAGCCCGGCTTTGGCCGCGCGCGTGATCGCCTGGTCGAGCACGACGTTGTGTTCATTGGTGACGAAGCTGAAATTAAGAACGCGTGCGCCGTGCGTAACGGCGTAGTCGATGGCTTTGGCCGCGGCATTCGAGTCGCCGATCCCCTGCGAATCCAAAATGCGCAACGACATTATTTTGACGTGCCAATTAATGCCGGCAATTCCCGAAGCGTTGTTGCCGATCGCGCCGATCAGGCCGGCAATGACCGTGCCGTGCGTGATGCCGGCTTCGGTCCAACCCGAAGTGTATTGCGGGCTGGGGTCGTTATTGTTCTCAACGAAATTCCAACCGTGCAGGTCATTCACGTAACCGCTCGGGTCGCCCGGCTTGCCGGGATTGGGATTGGTCCAAATGTTCGCGGCCAGTTCCGGCTGTTTCATGTCCACCCCGGTGTCGAGCACCGCGACAATAATGTCATTGCTCCCTTGCGTATAATCCCAAGCCGCCGGCACGGACATTTTGTTGAGGTACCATTGGCGCGAAAAATCAGGATCGTTTGGCGTTAACGCAAAAACCGCTCGCGGCAAAGCGATAACTAAAGCGACCAATGTTATCAATAGGCGCTTAATCACATGTGTATTTTATCATTCTTCGGTCTTGTTTGTCGATTAATTATTTTTCAACTCAAAACAGCAGCCCTTGTTACCGAATATCTAATGTCTAATACCTAATATCTAATCCGTACTACGAAAAATCGCCGTATTTTGGTGCGAAAACGCTGGCCCCTCTCCTGTATCCTCTCCCCCCCGTCGTGGGCGAGGGGGCGGATACGACGCCGAACCTCACCCTACCCTCTCCTTGAAAAAGGAGAGGGGGTGTATTCGTTCCAATCCCTCTCCTCAGTCGAGGAGAGGGTGGGGTGAGGTTGTCTCCGCAGGTTTGATCCGTTTCCTCCCCTGCCAGGGGGAGGGTAGGGAGAGGGCGGCGTCGTCGTCGGCGGCGAATGAATACACAAACCCCTCCGATGGTTTCGGAGGGGTTTTAAATTTTTTATCGTTTCTGGATTCCAGCTTTCGCTGGAATGACAGAGGAACTATTGCGCGATCGAGTTGCCGACGGTGTAGTTCACGAAGAAGGCGTCAGAAACGTCATCGATCTTGGTGTTCCAGTTGGCTCCATACAATCGAGCGGCCGCGGCCTCGGTCTGGACCCAGCGGAGGATGCCGCCGCGGGCAACCACATAGGTCCTGGGGTCGGACTGGATCTTGATCATGCGCGTACCCGGACGGTAAGTGATGTTGCCGCCGATCGCGATCGACGCGAGCGTGGTGTCGGAAACGATCTGGACGCCGGAGAAATCCGTGTACCAGCTGAAGTATGCCTTGTCGTTCACGAACACATAACGCTTGCCATCGGCGCCACAGTAGTAGACCGCAGACAAGGACGAACTCTTAATGAGCGAACCCGAGGCGCAAGCCGTCGTGGTGGTGGCCGCCGGAATGCTCATGTCAATGTTAAAGTTGGGGTTATTAGCCTTGGCCGTTGCCGTGTCATAGACGCCGGAGACGGTCGAATCGGTGACTGGGGGGGCTGGTGTATAAACGCTGCTGCCACCGCCACCGCCACCGCCGCTGGAACCGCCACTGGAACCGGAGGAGCCACCGCTCCCATTATTCGCCGTAGGAGCGACTACCGCAAACGACGACAGGTGAGTGGTCGTAAAGGAGCAAACCCCCGAAGTTACAGTGCAGGTAGTAGTGGTGCCGCTTGGTTGGAAGGCCCAATTGGCGCCGGCATCTTGGCGGAAAATATACAAGACCGTGCCGTCGGCGTAAGAGGAGCCGACGTTGATCGCGATAGTGATAGCCGGGCTAACCGTCAAACCCAAGCTAGGCAAGCCGAACGACAGCGAACCGGCGACTGTTCCGCCGGTAATGCCGGACAAGGCAGTCGTGTCGATGCTGGTAGCGGCCGCGAGCGCGCTAAAATTGCCAGTTGATCCGGATGTGAAAGTCGTCCCGCTGGGGATGGTGACCGTCACGGAGCCGACCGTCAACGTTACCTTATTACCAAAAGTGATCTGTGTGGTGGAAGCGATATTGCCGCCATTGGGAATCACGGCGCCCATCTGAACCAAGCTTCCCACATCGCTAGGTCCAACCGAATAGCCGTTGGTCGGGTCAAAAGTTACGTCGCTACCCTTATATCCGTAGCCAAAACCATAGATGTTAGTGGTCGGACTGCCATTGGTGGTGCGATAACCGGCGTAGGTGCCGCTATCAAAACCGCTGCCATAGCCGTAACCATAGCCGTAACCATAGCCGTAACCGGCGCTACCTGTTTGACGGGCGAATTGCGCGTAAATATTTGGACCGAAGACGAAAGAGAAGGCAGCCAGAGCAACAACTCCAAAGATCACTCCCGCCAATCTTTTTTCAGAAAATATAAAACTTTTTCTTAAACTTTTCATTTTTTTGGCGTTAGTGAATAATAATATTACTTTGAGTATATCACCTTTTTCTATCCACAACAACGCTGTCAATCGAGTTATCCACAGCAATGTCATCTCTTCGTAACTCCCGAATTTGCGTTAAGACCGTGATGACCAGGAAGTAATAGGCGTAAACGGCGGTGTTTTCGGCCCATAGGTCCTTCTTTAGAAGCAATAGCGCGGGACAAGAAGCCAAAAGAAGCAGGGCGATACCGGCCGCCGCGCGGCTGTCGCAAACAAAAAGAAAGGAAATAAGGGCATAGAGCAAAACAATGAGGCCAACGACACTGGTGCCATAGAAAACGGCAAAAACCATGACCGCGGCGATAAGCAGCAGCTTCAACCACGTGCGGCGGCTTAAGCGCATAAGCCCGGAGCGGACAAAGATAAAATGCTGACGGGACCGGGCAATGACTTGGCGGATCAAATATTTAGCGATGTCGCTGACCCGAAAGCCGTCATCAAACGCGAACGTTAAAACAAAAAGCATGCTGAAAAAAATAATAAGGATATGAAAGGCCGGCCAGTAAAAAAAACCGCGCCACATTTTGGAGAAGACGGCGACCATGAGGGATAAAAAATAAAAACCCAAAAAATACGGATAAAATTCTCTGATCCTCCGTTTAATTTCCGCCAGCAATATTTTCCGATCGATCTTTTTGGACATAATGGTAATTCTCGATTCCGCTATGCTTCACTCGAATGATATTCTTTGATCTTTAATAGGCGCTTGGCCTCGCGATATTCAAAATACGCGAGCGCCAGCAGGCCAAGGGCGGCGGCGGCGAAAGACGCGCCGAGCGCGATGATCACTTGCGTCAGATCATCATGGAACAAACTCAACAACATCGTCTCCAGCAGAACGGCGCCGGTCATGATGATCAAGCCGCCGCGCCGGCCGAGCGCGAGAAAATAACTGGACAAGACCGACATCAAGGTCAGAGCCAGCATAACCAAACCAAAGGCCGGCAAATAAGGCGCAATGGACAAGTATTTAGCGCCGACGATGATCCTAATGACAAATTCCGGCCAAAAATACATGACCGAATAAACCGGCACGACCATGGCGGCCATGAGCGCCAAGGACTTGGCCAAGACCGTGTGGCGACGCAACCCGCCGTCATTTTTAAGATTGGCAACGACCGGGAACATCACGAGCGGCACGGCGCCGCCGACAAAATAAATGATCCGGCCGACGGTAAGCAAAGCGCCGTAAAGCCCGGCGGCTTCCGGAGCGAAAAACGATTTAACAAAGAGCATGTCGAAATTATAAAAAAACTGGGTCAGAACCGTAAACCACAAGACCATGAGCGAGAACCGCCAAAAATGCCGCAACCTAGGATGAAAATCGTGAGGCGCTGCCGGCAACTTTAATTTCTTGATCTGATAAAAACTTAAAAACAAAGCGCTCAAACCGGCTATGCCCAAGGCCCAAGCCGCGCCGTTTAACCCAAGGGGCCAAACCACGACAAAAAGAACGATAAAGAACAAGCGAGAAAAAGCGCCTAAAAAATTGTTAGAGGCCAAAGCGAAAAAATTTTGCTTGGCGCTCAAAACCGCCTGATTGACGCAGAGCGGGAAGGCGTACAAGAAACTGACCGAGACAATGATGATGATCGCACCCTCGCTGATGTGAAAAAGACCGTTAAGAAGTCGGGAAAAAATAACGACAATAACGAACATGATCAAACCGAGCAACGAAAACTTCCTAATGGCCCGATGGCGCAGCGCGCTCACCTCCCCCGCCCGGTCGGCGGCCAAAACCGACATTTCTTTGGTAAGGGTTGTGTTAACAACCGCCGCCAGAACACCAAGGATAACCGTAAAAGACAAAAGGGCCTGGAAATCGCCATAGGCCGGAACGGACAAATGGCGGGACAAAATGGGATAAACAAGAAAATTAAAAAAAGCGCCGCCAAAATTAGCAACCGTCAAAAAAAAGGCGCCGCGGACGAATTTATCCCGAAACAGCTCATTCAGCTTTAACTTCATAAACCAGCAAGGTTCTCGTTTCTAAGAGCGGCTTAACATAAGGCAGGTCTTTAAGCCAGAGATAGGAAGCGTAATCCAGCTCTTTCGCCAAAACAATATAACGAACCGGCGAGCCGGTCAGTTTTGGCGCGCCGCCTTTCCCCCGTGCGGCGAGAAACGCGGCCACCGCGGCGCTGTTCGGATCGGTACTATTGTCATAGATGCCGCCCCATTCCATATCCGTGCCGCTCAAGACCGGGCAAGCAAAGAAAGCCGGGGCGGGGTTGGCAACGATCTTCCCGATCCAATTAAAGCTCATGTACAGGTGCCAGGGCAGGAACAAGATTTTATCGGAACATTCATGAGATGTCGCCGACCGGCTCAACAACAACTTGTTTACTTGATACCAATCGTCGGGATACGGCGTCGGATGAACCTGGCGGTTAAAACCCCAAAGCAACGACGGGGCTTGCATGACAATGACCGCCGCGAGGAGCAAACCCCCAACAATGCGGTTATTAACGACAGCCTTAACTCTAGCTAAACGCGACGCGCCGAGCGTTAAAAAGAAAAGATAGACAGGAATAATGACCGCCACCCATTTTTGCGGTTCGCGCAGCCCTTTATATAAGGGGAGATGGTCATAAAGGAACATGACAAAATTGCGCGTCATGCCCGACTTAATGCCAACGGCCAAAACAACAGCCGTAACAAAAATCATGAGCAGGGCCGCGCTAAAAATTTTTGATCCGCGTCCCGGCCGGCGGAAACTACGATAAACGCCGTAGAGAATAAGCGGCGCGAGGAGAATAAAACTCCTCTGCCAGCCGGGCGCATCGGTCAGGTTAAAATAACGAAATTGATCCTTGCCCCAAAAACCGGACATAAGCAAAACATTGCCGAGCGTTGCCGCGCCGTTCTTGCCAGCGGTTGCGAAAGCGGCCAGGTCCTGATTGGTGATCCCCTGCTCGACAAAACCGATAAGCGGCGAAGCTTTAAACACCAAGGCGAGGAGCCAATTGGCATTAAGAACCAAAACAATGACGAGCGAGAGCAAACAAGCGAGCCAAAACTTTTTTAAACCCCCGGCGGTTTTTATTTCGCGACGTTTTCCGAAAATTCCCAAAAGGAACAATAAATAGAAAGGTGCCAGCAAGAAAACAAAGTGAACGGAAAACATGAGCGCGACGCCGCTAAAAATTGCCGACAGCCATGAATTCTTAAAATCCAAAGTTTGCCAAGCCCGAAACAAATAAGCGACCGTAAAAAGCAAGCAGCCGTAAGCGAGTAAGATCCCAAATTGCCCGTAAAGCGCCCGGTCGTAGACAAAAGGATTGAACAAAGTGAACAAGCTTAAAACAAAGATCAAACCATTGGCCGATCCCCCGCCGGTTAATCCGCGATCATATTCCAAAACGGTTTTGACCAACATCCGCCCACCCAGCAAGATAACGGTTAGAACGCCGACAATGAATATCTTCTCCAAAAAATCGATCGGCAAGACAAAAGACAGGCTCTTGATCAATAAATTGAAGAGGAACCAAGAACTTGCCCAATCAAGCCCGATCTTCGGCCCCCAAACCATGTCGGTAAAAAAAAGATACCCCGGCCGAAAAAACCAAGGCAGAACAACGGCCGCGACCATGAGGAGATACGGCCAAAATGAAAAAAAGAATTTTTTAAGCGCTGATTTTATTGAAGCTAAGCGCATAATAAGCCGGCAGTGGTTACTTTTCGTCCGATAGAAGTACTGTACTGGACAAAAGCAGAAAAGCCAACAACCGCTCTTTTGTCGTCACCACAGCCTCTTTTCGTCACCTAGGTGAGACCTAGGGATTGGGTGGCGGGGGCGCTTTTTTCGTCTTCCCATTCCCTTTCCCTTTCTGCCGCTTCACGAAGTCGTAACCGAGATAACTGAGGCAGGCGAGGAGTGTGGTACCGGAGACCAGAAGGCCGAGATAGAAATAGGATTGGGGTTTGAAATATAAGGTTAGTTCAACATCAATTGAACCATCGGGGTTTTGTTTGTAATCAGACTTATCAAAATTGTCTTTAATGTAGTCTGGGTCAATCAAAAATGAATTTAACCCAGCGTCATTTTTAAAGTGATATTTATTATCTAATAAATAGTTTTTATCTATTAAAACTTTAAGCCAATTAAAACTACCGATGTGCACTCCCCAATTTTGATCATATTTTTCTGAAAAATTTAAATAGGTATCGGTTTTAATATTTTTTAACGAAATTCTGTATTCTGTAGGATTTATCAATTTATATGTAACGTTTTTTGCAACCACATTTTTATAAATGCTTTCTGGCTCAGATGTTAAGTAAAGATGGTCACGATAATTTTCATTCTCATAGACAACTAAATCCTTGGTTCCGATATTGATTTTTTTTAACCAAGAAACATTGTCCAACTCATTGATATACTTTTGCCTAATGTTAGGATCAGTCAACCCGCCATAAAACGCAAAGAAATCATCATCATTGGACTTGTCCTGTATCGGCACCATAACATATTTTATCGAGGATACATCGAATAATTGATTAGAGTAATGTTTATTATAAATGTCAGTAATTTGTTGACTGGTCGACAAATTTAAATCAACCTTTCCATAATCCGAAAAACTCAACCAATCGGATTGTATAATATCAATATTAGATACCTCTGGTTTTGTGTTTGTATAAATACTCCACCGAGAATAACCCGGCGTCCAATAAGTTCTAAAATATTCAGGCTGTTTTAATATAAAATTTTCGAATACCACATAATCACTCGGTATATGTCGCGACACAAACATCGTTCTTATCTCCCCGGTAATTAATGGCTTTAGGTTAAACAAAGATATAACTATAATTATTACTCCAAAAGAATAAAATATATATTTATTAAAAATTTTATTTTTGTTACCTATCAAGCTGAGTAATCCATATGCTATTAACCCGCTGTAGCCGATGGCTGTTATTAAATAAAACTTCGAAGCTTCTCTAAACAAATTGAAACCTGGGAAATGAGTATAAAGCCAAAGATAAGCACCTGGGACCGGCATATCTGACTGCTTAGTTAAAAAAATTCCAAGCAACGAAAGAATTCCAAAAAAAATAATTTCTTTTTTATATTTTTTATTTTTAAATAAAAACGCAGTAAATGTAATTACTGGAATAAACCAAAAATACCATAAAACTACCTGTTTAATAAATTGCTCATCAGGGACCCCACCTGTCCAAGAAGATTCTGAAAGATTTAAAGCATTTTTTAAATCGAACAAACCGCTACCAAAAATTCCACGGTTAGCAACTGTTGAAATACTGTCAGATACCCCCCCAAAAAGAATTGGCAGCAACCAAAATAAATTCAAACCGAGTAAGCACAAAATACACAAAGAAATATTTTTCCAATATTTTTTAACATCCTTTATGTGAAAGAATATAAAATAAAAAATAATAATGAAGGTCAAGATAAAAGCTATCCTTATCTCATAACAAACAACGGCCCAATATAGAAAAACAAAGATCAGCCAATTGGCCAGCTTATTAACTTCTATTGCCCTAATGAAGAAATAGATTATCAGTGGCGCCAAAGCATAAACAAATGCAATCGGCATGTGAGCCGTCTGTCTAATTAAGAAATGTGTCGTTGACCCATAAAACAAGGCCATAACAAACGCAACCAGTTCATTTCTCGTTAACTTTTTAAATAAAATATATGGAGAAACAAATCCAAAAATCGCAATGGGAATTAAAAATGTTACCTTTGTAGCAATGTCATAAGATAAATTTATATTGCAAAACACCGACCAAATTGTGGTAAAAAAATTAAAAGGCAATTGAATATTTATGCCGCCAAATCCAAAAAAATTAACCCATGTCCCATAAGAAAATAAGAGTTGTTTGGTGGCCGCAAGAGGCCAATAACTCCAGTCGGAATGATTTAAAATTGAAAAAGGATTAAACCATTCAATATGAGTAACGATACCTAAAATAACCAACAAGATTATATAGCGGTTAGTTCCGATAAAACTAACTAACTTTTTCATAAATACAATTATAATTATTTGTATACCCTTTATCTCGATCGAACACATCAAGAATTATAAATATAGTCCCCGAAATAAATTTAATTGGTAAGAGTAAAAAAAATAAAAAATAACGAACGGGTATAGATTTCCCAAACGGAATAAGTTTTCCGATGGCTTGCCAAAGCATGTATTCCAAATTTATAAAAATTCCGCCATGCGGTTCTATGTATATCATTCTAAAACCATACCTTTCGCCCAAACTCTTTAACCCAAACTTTGTATATCTAAAAAAATCATAAGGCACCTGGTGCTCGCCTTGACCAAGTGGAGCGGACAAAAAAACCTTACCGCCATATTTCAGGACTCTATTGAACTCAATAAATGCTTTCTCTGGATACTCTAAATGCTCTAAGACCTGAGTGCACAAAACATATTCGAAACTATTAGGTTCGACAGGGACATTATAAATGGAAGATTTAATGTCGATGGATTCAAAGTACCAAACATTATCACCGACACAAAGATCTTGCGATCTATAATTGCAATGATCAAAATATTTTTTATATCTAAGCTCTCCGGCTCCCATATCCAAAATAGATTCATGACTGTTTATACCACTTGAGCACCTCTTAACAAACCTCAACAATTTCCATTGATGGAAGTCCAGCATCGGAGAATAAAGAATATATTGAAATATTTTACTATTTAAAATTTTTAATGACTTAACCCTAAAATTATTCATATTTTTAGAAAATTTATTAAATGATGTAGCTTGGCAAAGCCAATATACATTTTTCTTATTATTTCCCAATCCCCAACTAGCCTATTTTCTTGTACCCATTTTCTCTTTTTCAATATTGTCTTGATGTTTTTTAAATTGAAATACCAACCTTCTATATAAGTGAACGCTACTCTTGGTTTCAATACAAACAAAAAATACAATATTTCAAATAAATTTTGCAATATATATACCGGCAAAACCCATAAGAGATTAAACCATTTATAATTTTTTAACAACATTTGCAAACAATTTTGGTTGCGCCATAAAAAAGAATTATACTTCACACCCGAACCAGTGGTTCCAGCACCAGCATGATGAACATATAAACCAGGCACATAGATAAATGTTTTTTTAAGCAAGCTTAGCCGCCAAAACCAATCATTTTCTTCAAAATACATAAAGAAGCCGCTATCTAACCCCCGGGTACTAATATACAATTCTTTTCTAAAAAGCAAACAGACACCGGACAAATAAAAGTTTTTATCGGACGTACTACTATGACCATAAATCGGGTGCCCCAATAAGTCGATCCTTACATTATAAATTTTTTTATTTTCATTTTTATAATCATTTTCGTAAGGAGCAACTAGATCAAAAGTATTATTTTCATAAAAAAACAATATTTTTTCTAGAAAATCACTATCGACCCATGTATCATTATTAAGCAATAAGATAAACTCACCCTTGGCATTATTAATGCCGATATTATTACCTTCTGCGAAACCTAAATTATTATCATTTTTTACTATTTTAATATCTAACAGATCCTGATATTTTTCTTCTAAAAATTTAATGCTGTCGTCGACAGAGTTATTATCAACAAAAATCACTTCAAAATTTTTATAGGTTTGGCAAACTAAAGAATCAAAGCTTTTTTCCAGCCATTTAATACCATTAAAATTTACAATTATTATTGAGACCAGATTATTTTTGAATATAAGTAATCTTGATTGTAGCGGCGATAAAATTCTTCGGCCTTTAAGCCAAAGTCATCGATATTGAGCATTTCTAGATCGTTACTTATCATATCAGCATCCAAGCAATCATAAACTATGCCGAGTCGCTTTTCTCTTATTTCTACCGCTATTTCCGGCAATGATGACATAAGGACAGGCAACCCGCACGCTACATATTCCGCCACCTTGAGCGGCGAGCAATAGTAGGTCCATTTTGACTCGAGATTATATGGTGCTAAACCGAAACCGTTGAATTTTTTTAGAAAATCCATGCAAAATTCATGATCTCGATTATGGTACACCTCCGTTTCTATCCTCCACTCTTTGCACAAACCAATAACCCTATCCCAATCATCTCCTCCCCCGATCAAAACCAATTTCTTGATCACATGGGGAATGGCTTTAACTAAATCATACAACCCGTGTTCTTTAGTAACCGAACCGACAAATATAAAATGACTTTTATTTAAGTCTTTTTTATGAAAATCAGGACTCTTTAAAAGTGCGCCGTTCGGCACAATTACCGATTTATCTTTTTCCAAACCCAAGCTCAACCGCTTATCTTGAGCACGATTAGTATTAGAAACAACTAGATCAGAATATTTGCAGCAAAACGATTCTAACCGATAATATACTTTATTCAAAAACTTATTCTTGAACCTATCTTCAGAAAAATCGCTGGCAAAAAAAATGATCTTATTAATCTTTTTTCCAAAAATTTGTCTAGAAAAAATTCCGGCGTAAGTATCAAAATTATTTGCGCCGATAAAAACATCAAAATCACTCTTCGTGATAAAGTACAGAGAAATAAAAAAATCAATAAATAAATTTAATGGGCCAAGGATTTGAAATCTTTTTACTTTAACAGTCTGAGCGCCGTAAAAAACCGAATACCTGTCATTATAATTATCTAGCGGATGATCTAACCTATTCACAAAAAAACCTTTCTTTTTTAGATAATCGGAATAATAATCAGCAGGACCGTCTATTTTCGATTTGTGACAAATTAAAAATATTTTATCCATAGCGATCTTTATGTTTTGCTGCGAAGAAGTTCGACGCCCTTCATGATAAGCATGCTGAAAAATAGGATTGGATGCTGTAATCCTTTTTCTGTTAACTTGTCCGTCGGGAACCGCACAGAAAAACTCATTTGTTTTTTTAATTGTTCCGGGTGCTTCTTGGCGTAAAAGGCATTCAGATTGGTTGCATAATATCTTTTCTTCTGTGACGAGGCGAACAGGCTCAATCTTCCTTCATCATGGAGAACAAAACTCGCTGACCGAGAAATGCCATAACTCGCTTGCTTGATCCTGATCGCCAGATCCCAATCTTCGCCGGCATACATTTGTTCATCATACCCACCCAGGGCCGCGAACATGTCCGCACGGAAAAACCTTGGCGCCTCAATATCATCATTACCGACATAAAAACTGCGCTCATAGGACTTGACCTTCGCCCAGTATCCGATCCCTATTGACTGCTCCGGCAAAATTACAGCCTTACAAACGCCTCTTTCGGCCAATTCAACGCACTCAGCAACACTCGTTTTGGCAAAATAAATATCATAATCATGAATTAACAAATATTTTCCTTTCGCCAGCTTAGCGCCAAAGTTTCTCTGCGGACTACGTTCAGGTCCAAAATTAAAAACCTTATCGGTAAATTTATGGGCAATCTCTTTGGTGCTATCAGTAGAATTATTATCGACCACGATCAACTCAATATTTTTATAGCTTTGAGTTTTTATGGATTCCAAGCACGCTTCAAGTGTTCTTGAAGAATTTCTTGTCGGAATTATAACGGATACGAGAGGATTATCCATGCAATCATTAGGCTGATTTGTTAGACCATAAAGTTTCTAACATGATGAATTTACGCGACTTTCTTTTCTATAAATAGCATCAAACAAATCAATGGACCCGCCCTCTGTTTCCCAGGTTTTTCCAAATTTAGACAACACAAATCCATTTTTATCGAGATAACTATTTATATAAGCAAAATTATGTTTATTCTTCGAAAGGTGAATTTCAATAATTATGTTCTGGACAGCGCTGATCTTGCTCCCCAACCCATCAATTACCTCTTTTTCGAACCCCTCAACATCAATTTTTAAAATATCAACCCTTGTGATCTTTTGTTCATTAAAAAGTGTGTCCAGCGTCTTAACAACGATTTCCTCTGTCTGCGCGTCGACCCCCTTGGAGATATTATCTTTATAAAACGACGATCTATCTTTTTCTTCCTTAGAAAAATATATAGTTTTAACTTCATTATTTTCTCCAACCCCAATATTGAAATTATGAATGTTCTGATAGCACTTTGTATTGGATTCTAAGAGACGGAACGTCTCTTTAACCGGTTCGATAGAATAGATTGTGGCATTTTTATAAAAAATATTAGCCGCTAGTGTGAAATTTCCCACACATGCCCCGGCATCAACAATTACAGGTTCCTTAAGATCTTTAATAAAGTAATACTTATAAAAGTCTTTTAACATGATCTCAACCCCCAACAAACCATACCCATCACCAGGATCGTATCCGAATCCGAGTAATTTTACCTTATTACTTCCAAACAATTTACTAAGAAAAAATATATATTTTTGGAACAAAAAAATAGTTTTGTCGGCGATAGATATACTGTTCAACTTTAAAAAAATATAATCGCAATAAAAATTTTTTAAGATATTTTTCATATTTTGTGAGACGGCAAATTTTCCGTTAAAAATATTGATTTAATAAATTTCATTAAGTCACAGTAGCTGTTATCAAAATTCATATGCCCACTCCTTTCCCAACCTAAACTTCTGAACTGCTCATATCTTCCATTATAATCTAGACATTTGACAATATTCCCAGCCATACATTCGGGCGTTTCCGATGTGCAAACCATCCCCGTTTCATCGCTCTTTACACTATCACGCAGGCCGTCAACATCATAGACAACGGCCGGCGCGCCTTGGCTCGCGGCTTCGGTAACGACCAAACACCAGCCCTCTTTAACCGATGCAGCGCAAAAGAGCTGGGACTTTTGCATTAGTTCGATCTTTTTATCTTTGCTTACTGGCCCCGTATATTCAATTGAATCATTGTATTTGCTTTCATCTATCATCTTTAAGACCTTTTTCCCATAACGGCCTTCGGCCGCGCCGGAGACAATGAGACGGAGGTTGGGGATCTTTTCTTTGGCGATCTCAAAGGCCCGAATGATGTGATCGGTTCTTTTCATTGCCCTTATCGTTCCATGCGCCAAGACTGTCGGCTGGTCGAATTTTTTAATGTTCGCAAGATCGACAACCGGTTCAATCTCTATCCCCTCGCTAATGATGTTGATGTTTTCGGCTTTAAAACCGAAACGCATCAGGTCTTTTTTCGTACTTTCGGAAACAGTGACTACTTTTCGGTCGGAGAGCGACCAAAGATAGATCGGCTCTAAAAGATAACCGATCAAATTTAAGGGAAAGAACATTTCGTAAAACCAAATTTCGCGGCAGAGCTGGTGGACGAATAAAATATTTTTAACCTCTGCACCCTTGATTTTAGAATAAAATTTAAAGAAAAACGGGATGGTATTTACTTCGTCAATTACCAAGTCCGGCCAGCCGAGCAAGTTCTTTTTATAATATTTGTACGCCTGCCAATAAACGCTCCAACGCGAACCGACACGGATGATCTTGTAACCGTTCTTTGTTTCTTCCATCGGCGCACCGCTGAACCCGGCGACCAAAAGAATTACTTCGTGATTGTCGGCGACAAGTCGTTTGGCCAGCTCCTCATTAACCAACTCCGCTCCGCCGGAAGCCGGATTTTCCCTATCTTTCCATGTGAGCCAAAGTATTTTCATCGCTTAGCTTTCCTTATGACATAGAGAGGCCGACCCAATACTTCACTATGAATATTGGCGACGTACAAGGCGACCAAACCGAGTGAACTCAAGATCACGCCGACCAAGAAAGTGATGAGAAGGGCGAGCTGGGCGGGTCCGGAAAAACTGGAAGGGAATCCCCAACCGAAAATATATTTGCCAATGAAAACGTAGAAACCGAAAATTCCGACGGTGATGATGATGAATACTCCTAAATATCCCGCCGCCTTCAGGGGCAACAGACTTAGGGAAACAAAACTGTTAAGGGCCAGGCTCACTAATTTGGAAAAGCTGTAGCCGGCGCGGCCGCTGGTTCGGTCGTTGGCTTCAAAATAAATGTAGTCGCGCTTAAAGCCGAGCCAGTTAATGAGCGCCCGCGTCATCCGTCCGGTTTCCGTGAGGCGGTTGAAGGCGTCGATCACTTCCCGGTCAACGAGGCGATAATCAGTTTCGTTCGGCTTAATTTCGACGGCCGAAATGCGACGCATTATTTTATAAAAAATGCAGGAGCCGGCGCGCTTCACGAGGCCGGCGCGGCGATTGGTTTTCCGGATACCGACGACGACCTCGGCGCCCGCTTCCCATTTTTTTACGAATTCCGGGATCAATTCCAGCGGGTGCTGAAGGTCAGCGTCAACCATGATCGCGGCATTGCCGCGCGCTTGGTTAAGGCCGGCGCTGAGCGCGGCTTCTTTGCCGAAATTGCGGGAGAATTCCAGCACGCGCACGCGGCTATCCGTGAGCTTGCGTAGTTCCGCGACCGAGGCGTCGCGGCTGCCATCGTCGACAAAGATGATCTCCCAATCGTATTTGGCCGTGAGCGGCGACAATACTTGCGCCAGGGTCGTAAAAAAAATCGGAATATTTTCCGCTTCGTTATATACGGGGACGACGACCGAAACCAGGGGTTTATTTTCCATATCTAACAGGGCTTAGCTATGCGGATATTAGACCCCTTTTCCTCACATTGGTCAAATGCCGGACCCTCACCTCACCATATCCTCTCCTTGAATAAGGAGAGGAGGCGTATCCGTTCCGCTCCCTCTCCTTATTCAAGGAGAGGGTAGGGTGAGGTTGCGGCCGTTTTATTTTGTATCGATCAAATTCCCCTTGATCATGATATCCGACGCTTTGACCGCATTGGATTCCGCATCGTAAATTGATTTACATGCGCTTACATCAAGCGTTTTCTTTTCGGGCATGGCCAAACATTCACCATCATCAAACTCGCCGTCGGCGCCGGCGTGGAACGCGAGCTTGGCGGTCATCACGCTATTCACTGTGCCGGAAACCAAATTCCGACTGACCGCGACGGCGTTGTTTCCGTCGATCATGTCATGGCCAAACACTTCCTGCGGCGGCTTTATTCCCAACAGATCGGCGACGGTCGGATAGAGGTCTAAATGACTCGCAGGGATGGTCATCTTGCCTTTGATCTTCGACTTAGGCGCCAAAACGATGAGCGGCACCTGGCTGGTCTGCAGATCGGGGAAGACGCTATTCTTCACCCCTAGCGCGTCGGCAATGCCGGTAAAACTGCCATGATCGCCGTAAATAAAGATGACCGAATTGTCATACAGTCCGGCGGCTTTCAGTTGCTCGATAAAATCCCCGATCGCCTGGTCGGTGTAATGAACGGTCTTCAGATAACCTTTTTGCTGCCAGGTGAGCGTACTATTGTCGGGAATGGCAAAAGTATTCAGGTCGTCCGGCAACTCGAACGGCGTGTGCGAAGTGAGAGTGATCAAAGTCGCCATGAACGGCTTAGGCATGGCCGCGAGCTTTGGCAGCGACTGTTCAAAAAAATCCTTGTCGCCTAAGTCATAGACGCCAATGTTGCGCGGGATCGTATAGTCGGCGCGGCTGAACCATTTCTCATATCCCAACTGCGGATAAATATTGGCGCGATTCCAAAAACTGGGCACGTCGCCATGAAGCGAATACGTGCTGTAGCCGTTTTGCTTCAAGAGCGCCGGCAACGCGGTGTAATTATCATAAGCGTATTGGACGAAAGCGACCGTATTAGGCAGCGAGAAAAGCGAATTAAGCGTCATGAATTCGGCATCCGCCGTCGTGCCGGGGCCGACCGGCGAATAATAATTGGAGAAATACATGCCGCTGGCGGCGAGCTTGTTCAGGTTGGGCGTTATTTCCTGCTCGTTGTATTTTTGATCGATAACCGCGTTTTCCAGCGATTCGACCTGGATCATGATGACGTTGCGCCCCTTGAGCGAACCAATGTCGGAGTCGGGAACGATGGGCTGCTGCTGCGCTTTAAAATTTTGAACAAAATTTTCGTCCGCCGCATTGACCTTGTCGGCATGAAGCGCGAGCGCCAAAGTGTCGCTCAAGAAAAAATTCACAATGCCGGTCTTCCCGACAATCCCGCCGACGTTATAGAGCTGGTTATGCTTGAAAACATTGGCGATGTTTTCCTGATCATTCTTCTCAACCGAGAACAAATAACCGTAGCCGGAAGCGGAAAAAATAATGATGGCGGCGAGCGCGACGAGTTTTTGTTTTATGGTCAGAGTTTCACCGACCCCTCTCCTGTATCCTCTCCCCTTATCAGGGGCGAGGAGATGTACCAACCTTCGGAGCCCCTCTCCTGTATCCGACGCCAACCTCACCCCCACTCCGCTTCGGCTTCGAGGGGCAGGCATATCCTCTCCTTGAAAAAGGAGAGGGGGCGTACCCGTTCCACTCCCTCTCCTCAGTCGAGGAGAGGGTAGGGTGAGGTTGTCTCCGCAGGTTGGATCCGTTCCCTCCCCTGCCAGGGGGAGGGTAGGGAGAGGGCGGCGGGCGGCGGACACAACGCCAACTACCCACGCCCCAACCGCAACCAACAAACCCGCCGCAAACACGATCAAATGCCAATCAACCAGCGTTTTTACGGTGGGCATGATTGCCGCGCCCTCCCCCGCATATAACAGCGCCGAAGCCTGCAAAAACCCGCCGGAATACGAATAGTAAAGGTATTCCACCGACAAAATTGTCGCTGGAATCAACGAAACACTAATCAAATATGGATATTTCAAGCGCTTGCCAACCAGCAGCGCCGGCGCGAACAGCAACACCCCCAAAGCCGCCGTCGCCGCCAGCCGCCGCGCCGCATACTCCCCCGGTTCAATTTTCAGCCAATAATTGAAAAGAAAATTCTGAACAATAAAAATCGCGACCAGAACCAAAGGCAACCGGCAAACCCTCCAAACTTGGCGAAGTGCGCGAGCGATATTAGACATTCATTTCATTTTAGTATTACGCGGCAAATTCTCCAAGTGGTGCATAACCCCGACACCCCGGCGGATGCCTGAATAAACGTCACCCCGGCGAACGCCG
>Ga0265314_10001612_pt1 | contig 24767 bp, 23 predicted proteins | sample 4126metaG_FD_203106 | JGI IMG/M metagenome (GOLD analysis project Ga0265314, IMG submission 203106) | Rhizosphere microbial communities from Carex aquatilis grown in University of Washington, Seatle, WA, United States - 4-1-26 metaG | ecosystem: Host-associated > Plants > Roots > Rhizosphere >... | reverse complement strand
CAATTCGGCGTGACGCTGCCGCCCGGTGTGACACCGCAGATGAAAAACGTCGCGGCGGTGATGGTCACTGCCGTACTGCCTGCGTTCGCGCAGCCGGGCCAGCAGATCGACGTCACTGTGTCGTCTCTCGGCAATGCGCGCAGCCTTCGCGGCGGCGTGCTGCTGCTGACGCCGCTGCGCGGCGCTGACAGCCAGGTCTATGCAATGGCGCAAGGCAGCCTCGTGATCGGCGGCGCGGGCGCGTCGGCCGGGGCGAGCAAGGTCTCGATCAATCATTTGCTTGCGGGCCGTGTGCCCGGCGGAGCGACGGTCGAACGCGCGGTGCCCAACACGGCACTCGAAGCTGAAAACATCCACCTCGAACTGAACACCACTGATTTCTCCACCGCGCGCCTGATCGCGGACGCCGTCAATGCACGCTTCGGCGGTTCGCTGGCGGAGCCGATCGATGCGCGCGTCGTGCGCGTGAAATTTCCTTCGCAGCAAAGCCGCGTGGCTTTCCTTGCGGAACTCGAAAGCTTGAACGTGACGCTTGCCGCGCCGCCCGCGAAGGTCATCATCAATGCGCGCAGCGGCTCGGTCGTGATGAATCAATCCGTGAAGCTCGGCCCTTGCGCCGTCGCGCACGGCAGCCTGTCGGTGATCGTGTCGAGCACGCCGATCGTGAGCCAGCCGGGCCCGATGTCGACGACGGGCCAGACCGTGGTTGCGGAGAAGAACGACATCAAGGTGCAGCAGGGCGAAGGAACGTTGTTCAACATCGCCGGCAGCGCCGATCTCTCGGAGATCGTGAAGTCGCTCAATGCGCTGGGCGCGAGCGCGCAAGACCTGATCAGCATCCTGCAGGCCATCAAGGCCGCGGGCGCGCTGCAAGCGGAGCTGGAGATCATCTGATGGCCGACGCGCCGGTTGCCGGGCTGGGCCTCGACGGCCATTCGCTGGACACATTGCGCCAGCAAGCTTCGCGCGACCCGCGCGCTGCGGCGCATGGCGCAGCGGTGCAGTTCGAATCCGTCTTCACGCAGATGATGCTCAAGAGCATGCGTGACGCGACGCCCACGTCGGACGGCCAGGCCGCCGGCGACTTCACGTCGATGCTCGACCAGCAGTTCGCGCGCCAGCTCGCGGGCCGCCCGCGCGGCCTCGCGGAGATGATCGAACAGCAGCTCACGCGGCACATGCCCGCGGCGAACGCGACGCAGTCGACACAAGCGACACAAGCAACGCAGTTGCCTCAATCGACGGCGCAGCAAGCGAACGCGGCAACTGCGGCAACAGCAACAGCAACAGCAACAGCTGCATCGACCGTATCGACAGCTTCTCCGCACTCAAGCGGCTCGCGCGCCGCGGACTTCATCAAGAAGATGCTGCCGCACGCACAGGAAGCCGAGCGGCGCACGGGCGTGCCCGCGTGCTACATCCTCGGCCAGGCCGGGCTCGAATCGGGCTGGGGCCGCTGCGAGATCCGCAACACGGACGGCTCCGCTTCGCACAACCTCTTCGGCATCAAGGCGTCGTCCAGCTGGAAAGGCGCGAAGACCAGCGCCGCCACCACCGAATATGCGGGCGGCGTTGCACAGCGCCAGAACGAAAACTTTCGCAGCTATTCGTCGTACGCCGATGCGTTTTCCGACTACGCGAAGCTGCTCACGACGCGCCCGCGCTATCACCAGGTGCTCGCGCAATCGGCCACGCCCGAAACGTTCGCAACCGGCATGCAGCGCGCAGGCTACGCCACCGATCCGGCATACGCGTCCAAGCTGGCTCGCAGCATCAACCAGGCGCTCGCGGTGCAGCGCGCGACGGGACAAGCATGACAGCATCGCTTCTCAACATCGGCAGCTCGGCGCTCGCAGCCGCGCAAGCATCGATCGCGACAACATCGCACAACATCGCGAACGTCAACACGGCCGGCTATTCGCGGCAGGAAGCCGTGCTCCAAACGGCGGGCGGCCAATACACCGGATCGGGCTTCTTCGGCAACGGCGTGGAAGTCGACACCGTGCGGCGCATCTACGACGCGTTTCTTGCAAAGGCAGCGCAGTCCGCTTCGGCGACCAGCCAGGCCGACCAGGTTCGCGCCGACGGCCTGAACTCTCTCGATTCGCTGTTCTCCAATCCCGACACGGGCGTGGGCGCGGCCGTCGATTCGCTTTTTTCCGCGGCAGGCGATCTCGCCGCGCGGCCTTCCGACCTGTCGACGCGCCAGGCCTTCGTGTCGGCGGCATCGTCGCTTGCGACGCGCATTTCGTCGCTCGGCTCGCAGATCGCATCGCAGCAGTCGGATGTCGACACGCAACTGAAAACCGATGCCGACCAGGTCAACTCGCAGATCGCCGACATCGCACGCCTCAACAGCCAGATCGCGCAAGCACAAAGCTCGGGCCAGCCGCCGAACGACCTGCTGGACCAGCGCGACGCGGATCTGCAATCGCTCAACTCGCTGATCGAAACCCACGCGGTCGCGCAAAGCAACGGCACCATCAACCTGTTCACGGCCAACGGCTCGCCGCTGCTCGTGGGCAACAGTGCATCGAAACTGAGTGCCGTGGCCGACCCGACGGACGCCAGCCATCTCGCGCTGAGCCTCACTACCGCGGGCCAAACGCAATACATGGATCGCTCATCGCTTGGCGGTGGCGCGCTCGGTGGCCTGCTCACGCTGCGCGACGTGGACCTTCAATCCGCGCTCGATGAAACAGGCCGGCTCGCGCAAGTGGTCTCGTCCGCCGTGAACAACCAGCAAGCGCTGGGCGTGGACATGAACGGCCAGCCCGGCGCGCCGATCTTTTCCACACCCTCGCCGCAATCCATTCCCGATGCCCGCAACACCGGTGCGGCGACGCTGTCGGCTTCGATCGTCGATCCGTCTGCGTTGCAAGCCAGCGACTACAACGTCGCGTGGGACGGATCGAACTACAACATCACGCGCATGTCGGACGGTCAGACTTCGTCGTTCTCGTCGCTGCCTGCAACGCTCGACGGCGTGTCGTTTTCCGCCAGCGGTGCGCCAGCCAGCGGCGACCGCTGGGTCGTGCGCCCGACCGCACCGGCTGCGACGGGCATCACGGCGCTCACTGTCTCGCCGCGGCAGGTGGCAACGGGCTATGCGGCGTCGGCGCAGCCCGGCGCGGGCAACACGGGATCGGCGCAGGCCACGCAATTCGACGTCGTGCGCGCGGACCCCGCGAACGCGCAGGCAGTGAGCATCGTGTTCAACAATCCGCCGACGACGGTGAACATCACCGGCCTTGCGTCGGGCAACCTCGCCAACGTGCCATACACACCGGGCCAGCCGATGCCGCCCGCGCCTGCCGACTACAACGGTTGGCGCATCACGCTCGACGGCACGCCCGCTGCGGGGGACACGTTCAATGTCGGGCCGAACCCGTCACCCGCTTCGGACAACCGCAACGCGCTGGCGCTGGGGACACTCGCTTCGCAACCTCTCGTGGACGGCGCGACCATCAACGACGCCTATGCCAACCTGATCGCGAACGTCGGCCTCGTCACGCAAGCCGCGCAGGACAACTCGCAGGTCTCGCAAGCGGTCGAACAGGACGCGACGTCGCGGCAGCAAGCGGCCTCCGGAGTGAACCTCGACGAGGAAGCCGCGAACCTGCTGCGCTACCAGCAGGCCTACCAGGCCTCCGCGAAGATCATCCAGACAAGCCAGACGTTGTTCGATTCGCTGCTCACGGCGACGGCCACCACTGCCTGAAGGACCCATCGCCCATGCGAATCTCCAGCCAGCAAATCAACCTCGCCGGTCTCTCGAGCCTCCAGTCCCAGGAAGCGGAAGTCGCGAAGCAGCAATCGGAAATCTCGTCCGGCGTCCGCGTGCAGACGCCGTCGGACGACCCGCTCGCGGCGGCGCAAGCCGAACGGGCCCGTTCGCGCATCGTTCACGCCCAACTGGCGCAGCGCAACGCGCAGCTGTCCACGAGCGTGCTCGCCGCGGCGGACAGCGCTCTGTCGCAAGGCACGGACATCCTGCAGCGCACGCGTGACCTGCTGGTCTCGGCGGCCGACCCTTCGTATTCCGCGCAGGACCGGCAGTCGATGGCAACCGAGATCCAGGGCCTGCGCGACCAGTTGCTGCAAGCCGCGAATACATCCGACGGTGCGGGCGGCTATGTCTTCGGCGGGCAGGGCGCGAACTCCGCGCCGATGTCTCTGGGCAGTCAGCCCGGCTATGGCCCGGCCGCAGGCGAGCAGCATATCGGCGAAGGCGGCACGCTGCTGACGTCGGTTGACGGACGCGCGACTTTCATCTCCATCCCGCAAGGCAATGGCGTGTTCACCACGACATCGGCAGCGGGCAACGCCGGCTCGGGCTGGATCGACACCGGCTCCGTCACCGATGCGAACGCGCTCACCGGCCATTCGTATTCGATCGCGATCAGCAACGGCGCGAGCGGCCTGACCTACGACATCACCGACACCACTACCGGCACGGCCGTCGTGAGCGGCGCACCCTACACCAACGGCAACGACATCGTGTTCGACGGCCAGCGCGTGAAAATCTCCGGCACACCGGTCGCGGGCGACTCGTTCACCGTCGCGCCCGCGCAGACGCAAAGCATCTTCCAGACGCTGGACTCGGCGATCTCGCTGCTGCAGAACAACTCGCTGTCGGACAGCGCATACACCGAGCAACTGCAGCGCGTGCAAGTGAACGTCGACCGCGGCCTGGACAGCGTGATCCAGATGCGCACGCATGTGGGTGAAGCCGCGAACAGCGCGGACGAACAGCAATCCGAAGGCGCGAGCACCGAGCTCGCGGCCACGCAGCGCCGCAGCGACCTGCGCGACGTCGACATGGCCTCCGCGATCACCAAGCTGCAAGGCGCGCAGACCGGCCTGAACGCCGCGCTGCAAGCCTATTCGACCGTGTCGCGCAAATCGCTCTTTGACTTCCTGGGGTAGCGATTCACATCCTTACACGATCGCCTGGCGAACCAGCTGGGCCGTCGCGTGGGGCGTGATGTGAAGCAGCGCGCCGGTTTCGGCGAAATCGTCGGGCAGGCCCGCGTCGTGCCAACCATGTTGCAAGTGGCGCGCTGTCCTGAGCGCAAGTCGCACGGACCTCGCGGCCGATGAAGTCTGTGTGGGCAAGAGCAAGGCGCGCACGGCTTCGTTGATGCCGCGCGCTTCCAGCCAGCTGTCGCGCGTGTCCTGGAGATCGATGCCGAGCACGTCCAGCTGCGCCTGCGCGCTGCGCAATTTGGGCATGGCCCGCTGGCGGCTGGCGATGCTGAGCATTTCCTGCGGAAACAGGGTCCACGCGAAAAGCTCCGTCACATCTCCGAGCAATGCGGCCTGCTGTTCGACTTCGGCGTCTTCGTCCTGGCGATGGATCGCGAAGGTCACCGCGAGCCGCGCGGCGTCCCACGATCGTTCAACGCAATGCATCGCCGCGTCGATCGCATGCGGATGGTCCGCGAGCGCATCTTCGAGGCAGGGCACGTCGAGGGTCGATTCGAAAAAGCGATCCGTGCCCGTGAGCAACAGCGCGGCCGTCACGGTCTTGGGCGGCGACGCGAGCGGCGACGACGACTTCGAGCACGATCCCAGCAGGCGCGCGCACATCAGCGGGTCGCGCAGCACGATCTCGGACAGCGAATTCGCATCTGCGCGGTCCGGGTTCTCGCCCATGATGCGCAGCGCATCGAGCGTCGCGCGCAGCGCGGGCAACGGCGCGGTGTCCAGTCGCTTCGCGAATTCCTGCGACGGGGGGGCGAACCAATTCATGACCGGTTCTTCGGCACGGCGGGGCAGGTCTTGAGCGCGCGCCGCTAGGCGGCCGGGCCGGGGTCCGTTGACAACGCGTCGCCGCAGATCACGGGCAAGCGGCGAATCCCATCCGCGCCTTCGATGGCTTCGATCTCCACCACCGGGGTCTGCCACCGGACGCTCCCGAAGATCGACGAAAAGGCCGCATCGGCGGCATCCCTCCCGGTCCCGAGCCGCACGAACCCCATGGGGATGGCCGTGCCCGACGGATCGAACAAGTACCAGCGCCCTCCGACATAGGCTTCGACATACGCATGAAAATCTGGAGGGCCGAGGGCGGGGTCGGCGCCGTAGTCCATGCCGGTTGCGAATCGCGCCGGAATGTTCACGGCGCGGCACAGCGCGATCATGAGATGCGCGAAGTCGCGGCACACGCCCTGCTTCGTGACGAATGTATCGCAGGCCGATGTATTTCCGTCCGAGCTGTTGGACAGGAATTCGACATACCCCTGGACCCAGCTGCAAATCGCGCGCACGCGCTCGTATCCCTGGCGCAGCCCGCCGAACTGCGCGAACGCAAAGCGGTTCAGGCGGTCCGATTCGCAATAGCGGCTCGGGTGGAGATATTGAAGAACCGTGGGCGGCAGGTCGCGGATGGGTGCCTCGGAAATTGCCGATGGCACCGCGCAATGGTGCGCGAGGTCCACCACTGTCTCGCAGTAAACGCGCAGCGGGCCGACGTCGGCACGCACGCGCAGGAAGCGGGACTGCGTGACGGGATCGGTGTACGAGCGCGCATCGTGTGGCGGGGTGATCTCCAGCCGCTCGGAGACGATCTTCTGGTGCGCGGTCGGGGTCGCCTGCACATTGAAGATGAATTCGCAGCCCACGCTGCGCACGTCGTATCTGAGGTCGACTTTGTAGCGAAGGCGAATTGCGGGCCCGGAGCCGCCCGCGTCAGTCATCAACCTGCACGCAAACAACCGGCAGTGCCGGCAAATGCATGCCGTTCATTTGCGGATGCGGCTGATCTTGGTGCCTTCGAGGCTCAGGCTGGCCATCAAGCCCTTCTGGTCCCGGATGAAAGCGTAAGCGTCCTTCTTCAGCGTGGATGTCGACAGATTCTCGGCAGCGCCTGCGTCGATGACGACCACGTTCGGTCCGACGCCGATCTCCCAGCCCTTGGTCTTCGCGAGATAGTTGACCGCCTTGTCAGTCATCAGGAAGACGACGTACGTATACGACTCCGCGCCCGCTTGCCAGCCCCACGAGGCCGACACCGAGTTGTAGTAGCCGGTGACCTGGGACTTCTGCATCAGCACGCCTTCACCGTAGCTGCCGCCGAAGATGAGGCCGGCCTTGATGATCTTCGGGAACACCAGGATGGCCTTTGCGTTCTTCGACAAGGCGACGGCCGACGGACTCTTGCTGTACAGGGCCTGCAGGCTGTCGTTGGCGTCGCGGTCCAGGTCGGAAGCCGATGCAGCGTGGGCCGAGGGAGCGAGCGCGCCCAGTGAAGCGGCGGCCGTGATCGCGAGCAGGTATTGATGGAAACGTCGTTTCGTGAAAGCCATGGGGAATCCCTTCATTCGGCATGGGCGCCGGAAATAGAAATCAAATTGTGAACCGACGGTGCGACGTCGTCTGTTAGGCAGCGAACAGACGAGCTCTTCCACAAGCTTGAGTGGGGCGAAACCGGAAGATGCTTGCTGCGGCTTGACGGTTGGCGCGGCTGGCGGGGATCGAACCCACGACCCTTGGCTTCGGAGGCCAATACTCTATCCACTGAGCTACAGCCGCGCAGTCGAAGCGCAGGCCGCATTATCGGCGATGCGAATGAGCCGGGCGAAAGGGGCTGCAACCCCATCGATATAATCGAATGTTGCACCTGAAAACGCCCCGCTCACGAGGACGCCATGACCGATAACGCCCACGACGAAGAATACGCACTCGAAGGCCACACCGGCCCGATCCGCACCCCCATGCAATTGCTGGTCACCGTCATCTTTTCGTTCGTCGTCCCGGTGTTCGTGATCATCGCGCTCGTCGCTTTCGTGACGTCGGAAAGCAGGCCCTCGGCCAGCACGCAGGCCGACGACCATGTGCTCGGCGGCGTGTCGACGCAGGATCTCGATCGCGGTGTTGCCGCGCGCATCGCCAAAGTGGGCTCCGTCGAAATTCGCGATGCGAACCGCCCGCTCAAGAGCGGTGAAGATGTGTTCAAGGCCCAGTGCACCACATGCCACTCCATCGGCGCGGCCGGTGCACCGAAGTTCGGCGATGCCGCTGCATGGGGCCCGCGCATCGCGAAGGGCCTCGATGCGCTCGTGCAATCGGCGCTGCATGGCAAGGGTGCGATGCCCGCGCAAGGCGGCGGTGATTTCGACGATGTGGAGGTTGCGCGCGGTGCGGCTTACATGGCGAATGCCGCCGGCGCGAAGTTCCCCGAGCCGCAGCGCCCCGCTGCTGCCGCGCAAGCAGCTGCATCGACAGCCGCACCGGCAACCACCACCGCCGCAGCTGCAACGGCTGCTGTCGCACCCGCTGCAGCCGTGACGCCGACCGCTGCGCCCGCCGCGAATGCCGGCGAAGCGCTCTTCAAGCAAACATGCGTCACATGCCACGGCACCGGCCTGGCGGGCGCGCCCAAGTTTGGCGACAAGGCCGCGTGGGCGCCGCGCATCAAGCAAGGCATCGATGCGCTCGTGCAAAACGCCATCAAGGGCAAGAACGCGATGCCGCCGCGTGGCGGCTCGACCGCCAGCGACGCCGACATGCGCGCAGCCGTGACATACATGGTGAACGCCGCGAAGTAATCCGCGGCAATCCCGCCCCGATCAGGCCGGCCTCAATTCGATTTCAGGTCGGCTTGGTCTTTTTCGGGGCTGAGCACGTAGCCGAATCGCGCAGGCAACTGCGCCGACGACATCTCGTGCGTGCGCCACGCGCCTTGCTCGATCGCATCGGCGGCGGCTTCCATATCGAGTGTGTGGACCAGGCCAAAGCCGATGTCGGTATCGAGATAGACGCGGCCCGATTCGTCGACGATCACGTCCCTGATTTGTGTCGCATCGCGACCTGTATGCGCAGTTGCCTTGCGATCGGCGCCGATGCGAAAGACAAGCGGCGTCGTCTCCAGCTCTACATACACGCGCTGCGGGCCGTTCTGGAAGAACCATCGCCCGTGCTCGTCGCATTCGTAGTTGCGGTGGATGAAGTCAATGAGCTTTTCGTGACGCAGCACCGAGCCTTTCGACAGTGGAAAGGCGCCGGCGGCTTGCGCTCGGCCGTCGCGCATGTACCAGTTGCCGCGTGCATCCAGGCCCAGCCATCCCCTGCAGTCCGGCACGTTGGGCCACTTGGCGATCGCCTGGCGAACGATGTCATCCATCGCGCGATTATGGGCGCGCAATAAAAAGGCGCCGCAAGCGGCGCCTTGTGAAGGGGCATCGACACCGATGCCCGTTTGCATGATTCGTTCTGATGTCTCGTTGTCTCCTCGGTCCCCGCCCTTGCGGTGCGCATGGCGCGCCGTTCGCGAGTGCATGCACTGTAATGGCCGCACCCTGCGGGTGCATCGGGAGTTTCCCGATCAGGTTGGGTGCGCGATCCACCCCGTGGCCTTCTCGGCCATCATCAGGATCGGCGAATTCGTGTTGCCGCTGGTAATCGTGGGCATCGCACCGCCGTCAATCACGCGCAGGTTGCGCACGCCGAACACGCGCAACTTCGAATCGAGCACGGCCATCGGGTCATCGGCACGGCCCATCTTGGTTGTGCCCACCGGATGAAAAATTGTCGTGGCGATGTCGCCTGCCAGCCGCGCCAGCTCATCATCGCTTTGGTATTGCGTCCCCGGCTTCCACTCTTGCGGCTGGTATTTCGCAAGTGCCGGCTGCGCGCAAATGCGGCGCGTGACGCGCAGCGACTCCGCCGCGACCTTGCGATCCTCGGGCGTCGAAAGATAGTTGGGACTGATCAGCGGCGCGTCCTCGAACTTGTTGCTGCGGATGCGCACGGTGCCGCGGCTCGTCGGGTTGAGGTTGCACACGCTTGCGGTGAACGCAGGGAACGAATGCAGCGGTTCGCCGAAGGCATCGAGCGACAGCGGCTGCACGTGATATTCGATGTTGGGCCACTCGTGATCCGGCGAGCTGCGCGTGAACGCCCCAAGCTGCGACGGCGCCATGCTCATGGGGCCGGTGCGGAACATCGCGTATTCCAGCCCGATCTTCGCCTTGCCCCACAACGTGCTCGCGATCGCGTTGAGCGTCGGCACGCCGTTGACCTTGAACACCGCGCGAATCTGCAAGTGGTCCTGCAAGTTCTCGCCGACGCCGGGCAGCTCATGCACAACGGGCACGCCGTGTTGCTGCAACAGACCTGCGGGGCCGATGCCCGACAGTTGCAGGATCTGCGGCGAGCCGATGCTGCCGGCCGCGAGGATCATCTCGCGCGACGCGCTCGCGCTCACGAGCTCCTTGCCGTTCCACACAAGCGCGCCGGTGCAGCGCAGCGCGCCATCGTTGTCCTTGTCGATCGCAAGACGCACGACATGCGCGCCGGTCCACAGCTCGAAGTTGGGGCGGCCGTAGCAAGTGGGGCGAAGAAAAGCCTTCGCGGTGTTCCATCGCCAGCCGTCCTTCTGGTTGACCTGGAAATAGCCGACGCCTTCGTTGTTGCCGCGATTGAAGTCCGTGGAGTGCGGCACGCCGGCTTGCTGCGCGGCGTCGGCGAACGCATCGAGGATGTCCCAGCGCAGCCGCTGCTTGTCCACGCGCCATTCGCCGCCTGCGCCGTGCATTTCGTCGGCGCCCTTGTAGTAGTCCTCGTGTTTCTTGAAAAAGGGCAGCACGTTGTTCCACGTCCACGCTTCATCGCCGGTGGCGCGCGCCCAGCTTTCGTAGTCGCGCGATTGCCCGCGCATGTAGATCATCCCGTTGATGCTGGAGCACCCGCCCAATGTTTTGCCGCGCGGATAACGCAGCTGGCGGCCGTTCAAGCCCGAATCGCTTTCGGTGTTGTAGAGCCAGTCGGTGCGCGGGTTGCCGATGCAGTAGAGATACCCAACCGGGATGTGGATCCAGTGATAGTCGTCCTTGCGGCCCGCTTCGATGAGGAGCACGCGCTTCGACGGATCGGCCGACAGGCGATTGGCGAGAAGGCAACCCGCGGTGCCGGCGCCGATGATGACGTAGTCGAAACTGGTGTCGCTCACTTTGATGTGGGCATGACGAACTCCGCACCCTTGCCGATCGATTCGGGCCAGCGCTGCATGATCGACTTCTGCTTGGTATAGAAACGCACGCCTTCTTCGCCGTACGCATGCATGTCGCCGAAGAGGCTTTTCTTCCAGCCGCCGAAACCGTGCCATGCCATCGGAACGGGGATGGGCACGTTCACGCCGACCATGCCGACTTGCACGCGCCGCGAAAATTCGCGCGCCGTGTTGCCGTCGCGCGTGAAGAGCGAAACGCCGTTGCCGTATTCGTGCGCGTTGATCAGCTCGACGGCATCGGCAAGATCCTTCACGCGCACGCAGCCGAGCACCGGGCCGAAGATTTCTTCCTTGTAGATCTTCATGTCGGGCGTGACGTTGTCGAAGAGCGTGCCGCCGATCCAGAAACCCTGGTCGCAACCCGCGCCGGCCTTCGCCGCCTGGAACTTGCGGCCATCGACGACGAGCTTCGCGCCCTCGCTCGCGCCTTGCGCGATGTAACCGGTGATGCGCTGATGCGCAACATTCGTGACGATCGGGCCCATCTCCGCATCGAGCTCGGTGCCGTTCTTGATCTTGAGTTCGTTCGTGCGTTCGGCCAGCTTCGCCATGATTTGATCGGCCGCATCGCCGACGAGCACGCCGACGGAGATCGCCATGCAGCGCTCACCCGCGGAGCCGAACGCAGAGCCGATCAACGCATCGACGGCTTGATCCATGTCGGCATCGGGCATCACGACCATATGGTTCTTCGCGCCGCCTAGAGCTTGCACGCGCTTGCCGTGCCGCGCGCCGGTTTCGTAGATCTTCTGCGCGATCGTCGTCGAGCCCACGAACGAGATCGCCTTCACTTCGGGATGTTCGAGCAGCGCATCGACCGCGTCCTTGTCGCCTTGCACGACGCTGAAAACACCGTCGGGCAGGCCCGCTTCCTTCAAGAGCTCGGCCATCATGATCGAAGCCGACGGATCGATCGGGCTCGGCTTGAGCACGAAGCAGTTGCCCGCCGCGATGGCCACCGGGTACATCCACATCGGCACCATCACCGGGAAGTTGAACGGCGTGATGCCCGCCACCACGCCGAGCGGCTGGCGCATCGTCCAGTTGTCGATGCCGGTGGAAACCTGGTCGGTGTAGTCGCCCTTGAGCAGTTGCGGAATGCCGCAGGAGAACTCGACGATGTCGATGCCGCGCGTGACTTCGCCCTGCGCATCGGTGAAGACCTTGCCGTGCTCGGCGGTGATCGTGCGTGCAAGTTCGTCGCGATGCTTGTTCAGCAATTCGAGAAACTTGAACATCACGCGCGCGCGGCGAATCGGCGGCGTGTCGGCCCACGCGGGGAAGGCGGCGCGCGCGCTTTGCACGGCTGCATCGACCTCGGACGCATTCGCAAGCGCGACGCGGCCTGTGATCGTGCCCGTGGCCGGGTTGAAGACATCGGCCGTGCGGCCGCTGCGGCCCGCTGCGGTCTTGCCCGAAATCCAGTGGTCGATGGAGGCGATGGATGTGAGTTTGTCGGGTGCGTTCATGGGGGTCCCCAGCGATGTCTCAAGAATAGCGCGTCCAGGCGACAGGCACCTTGACCGGCATCGAAAGAAGGATTTGCGCCATGCCTTTGCCGAGCGGGTCATTGCGCAGCGATGCCATGCCGCCGCCATCCAATGCTTGCGTGCACACGAAGTTCATCGCGTGGATGCCGGGCAGGTCGTAGCGCGTGACGCTGCCGTGCACCAGATGGCCCAGCCATTCGCGCACTCGCGCTTCGGTCACTTGTGCACGCAGCAGCGGCAGCCATTCGGGCTTGCGCGCGATCACGCCGATGTTCGATAGGTCGCCCTTGTCGCCGCTGCGCGCCCATGCGATGCGGATGAGCGGCACTTCGGCCGCGTCGCCGTCGATTGAATCCGCTGCGTGCGATGTCGCTTGCGATTGCGATTGCGGCGCGGGAACGGCGGCCTGTGCTGTCGGCACGGCGATGTCGCGCACTTCGTCGCCGATCGCGACACGAGGCTGGAGCATCGCCTTGTCGATGAGAAACGCGAATTGCCGAATCGACGGCGTCGGCTTCGGCCGGCCATCCGCACCGGTCGTGCCCGGCGACCACGACGTGCCGGCCGGCGCGATCTCCCTCGCGAAGATTTCAAGCGCGGCCTTCTGCGAATGCATCACAGCCACGCGCATCACCACTTCGCGCACGTCCGCATGCTGCGCGCGTGGGCCGTAGTTCGCAAGTTCCGATCCGAGCACTTCGATGTTCGTGCGGGTGTAGTCGGCCAGGCCTTGCTGCCGAAAGATCGCGCGCGTGCGCTCGAGGATCGCCTCGCCTGTTCGCTGCGCCTTGCGCGCCGCATCGAACCCAACGATCGTGAGCTGGCCCGCGCAGCGAAATCCTTCCATGTATGTCGCCGACACTTTGTACTGCGGCCCGGGCGCAAGGCCGCGCGCGCCGTGCACGTGAACACGCTGGTCGCCTGCTGGTGTGATCGTGACTTGAGTGAAGTCGCAGGTCACGTCGGGCAGCAAGTAGCGGCGCGGATCGCCGATCTCGTAGAGAAGTTGTTCAGACACGGTCGCGACATTCACGAGCCCGCCCGTGCCTTCGGGTTTACCCACCATAAAGCTGCCGTCTTCGCTGCATTCGATCACGGGGTAGCCGATGTTCGCCCAGTCGGGCACGTCTTCCCAATCGGTGTGCAGGCCGCCGGTGGCCTGGCAGCCGCATTCGATGATGTGGCCCGCGAGGCTGCCTTGCGCAAGGCGATCCCAGTCGTCTTCGCGCCAATCGAATTCATGCATCAGCGCGCCGAGCGTCACGGCGCTGTCGACGCAGCGGCCGGTGATCACGATTTGCGCGCCCGCACGCAGCGCATCGCGGATCGGCAACGCGCCGAGATACGCATTCGCAGTGAGCACCTTCGCGGGCAGCGAGGCGCCGCTTTGCATCTCGCGCACTTCGCTTCGCAGCGATTCAATCTGCGGCATCACATCGTCGCCTAGGGCGACGGCGATGCGCACGTCCACGCTCAGCTCGCGCGCAAGCGCCTGCAATGCTTCCGCGCAGCCACGCGGATTGACGCCGCCCGCATTGCTGATCACGCGAATGCCCTTGGCGGCGACATCCCGCAAGACCGACTTCATCGTCACGGCGACAAAGTCGGTGGCGTAGCCGAGGCTTGCATCCTTGGCCTTCGCCGCCGCGAGGATCGACATCGTGAGTTCGGCGAGGTAGTCGAAGACGAGATAGTCGACATTGCCCGACGCCACGAGCTGCGGCGCGCCGACGCTGCTGTCGCCCCAGAAGGCCGACGCGCCGCCGATCGTCACCGTCTTCGCATCGACTCCTGCACTCACGGGCCGCTCCATTTCGGCGGACGCTTTTCCTTGAACGCGGCTTGCCCTTCCTTCGCATCGTCGGTGAGCGTGAAGAGCGCGATCTGGCTTTCGGTGAACGACATCGATTCCTCGAACGACATCGATTCGATCCGATTCATCGTGTACAGGCCGCGGCGAATGGCCGCGGGCGATTTGTCCTTGATGCGTGCGAGCAGCCATGCAAGGCGCGCGTCGACATCGTCATCCACATAGTTCACCAGCCCGTATTCGAGCGCCTGCTGCGCGGTGATGGGCTCGCCCGTGATGCACATCTCGGCGAGGCGCCGGCGCGGGACGAGGTGCTGTAGCACCGACAGTACTTGCGCCGGAAACACGCCCACCTTCACCTCGGGCAAGCCGAACACTGCATGCGATGCGGCAACGGCCATGTCGCACATCGCGAGCAAACCCATGCCGCCCGCCATGCACGCGCCGTTCACCCTTGCGATGAGCGGCACGTTGCACGCCTTCGCCGCGCGCAGCAGCGCAGCAAGATGGCCGTAGGGCTCGGAGTAGTCGGTCGTGAAGACTTTGTCGGCCTGCAGGTCCGCGCCGGCGCAGAAGGCCTTCGTGCCCGCGCCGGTCACGACGATGGCACGCACCGACCGGTCCGACGAGGCTTGCGCGATCGCATCCGTCATCGCCGCCAGCACCGCATGGCTGAGCGCGTTGCGCCTTTCCTCGCGCCGCAGGGTCAGCCATAGCACGCCGTCCTGCGGCCGAATCTCGAGTTCCGCCTTCGCCCCGTCGCTCGCGATGTCGCTCAACGCTGTCTCCTTGCGGGCCATGCACCCCCGCGAATGCGTTATACCGCGCGGGCTGTGCCGCAGGTAGGATGCTGCGCTATGCCCGACGCCTTGCCCCGTCTCGAGCCGCAGGCCGCATCCGATGGTGCAGGTGCTGTCGTGCGCGTGCTGGGCCCGTGGACGGCCTCGCACCTGGCCGAAGACCGCCTGCTGCGCGAATTGCAGGCCGGGCTCGATGCGGCGAAGCGCGCGTCGTGGGACCTGAGCGCTGCGCAGCTCGACCACGTGGGCGCCCAGCTGCTGTGGGACCACTGGGGACGGCGCTGGCCCGACAAGGTCGAAGCGCTGCCGGGACAACGCGCGGTGCTCGAACGTGTCGCGAAGTACACCGTGCAGCCGCCGCGCCGCAGGCGCAAGTCGCTGGTCGACCACTACCTCGACTTCGGCGGGGCACTGCTGCGCGCGACCGACCATTTCAAGGAATTCACGCGCATGCTGGGGATGCTCGCGATCAACGTCGGCCAGCTCGCGAGCGCGCCGCACCGCGGGCCGTGGCGCGATTTCTCCGGCAACCTCTTTCGCATCGGCGCGACGGCGCTGCCGATCACCGCGCTCGTCGGCACGTTGATCGGCGTCGTGCTCGCCTACCTGACAGCTGTGCAGCTGCGCCAGTTCGGCGCCAACGCATTCATCGTGAACATCATGGGCGTCGGGTTGATCCGCGAACTCGGCCCGCTGCTTGCCGCAATCCTGATCGCGGGCCGCTCGGGCTCGGCAATCACCGCGCAGATCGGCGCGATGCGCGTCACCGACGAGCTCGACGCGATGAGCGTGATGGGCATCTCGCACAGCTATCGCCTTGTCATGCCGCGCGCTTTGGCGCTTGCGGTCGCGATGCCGCTGATCAGCGTGTGGACCACGCTGTGCGGCCTTGCCGGCGGGATCATCGCGTCGGACCTGTCGCTCGGCATCACGCCGAGTTTTTTCATTCACGCGCTGCCCGAAGCCGTCGGCGTCGGCAACCTTGTGCTCAACGTTGCCAAGTCGGTGGTGTTCGGTGTGTTGATCGCGATGGTGGGATGCCACTTCGGCCTGCGTGTGCAGCCGAACACGCAAAGCCTCGGCGAAGGCACGACGGCGTCGGTGGTCACGGCGATCACCATCGTGATCCTGGTCGATGCGCTGTTCGCCATCTTGTTCAAGGACACGGGGTTCTGATGGCTGAAACAAAGCGCGAACCCATCGTCGAGATCCGCAAGCTGCGGACCGAATTCGTCACGCCCGAGCGCAAGTTCGTCGTGCACAACGACCTCGACCTCAACGTCGATCGCGGCGAGGTGCTGGCGATCGTCGGCGGGTCGGGCACGGGCAAGACGGTGCTGCTGCGCCAGATCCTCGGCCTGGAGACGCCCGCGCGCGGCGAGATCAAGGTGATGGGCGAAAGCGTGCAAAGCATCGGCCGCGAAGGCGCGGCGGCGCGCATCGGCATGCTGTTCCAGCACGGCGCGCTGTTCTCGGCGTTCACGGTGCTGGAGAACATCGCTTTCCCCTTGCGCGAATTGAAGTCGCTGCCGCCCGCGCTGGTGCGCGAAGCCGCGATGGTCAAGCTGCAGATGGTGGGCCTCAAGCCCGAGGACGCGGACAAGATGCCCGCGGACTTGTCGGGCGGCATGGTCAAACGCGCGGCGCTGGCGCGCGCGCTGATCATGGATCCGCCGCTGCTCCTGCTCGACGAGCCGACGGCGGGGCTCGATCCCGAAAGCTCCGACGGCTTCGTCTCATTGCTGCGTGCGCTGCATCGCGACCTGGAGCTGACCGTGATCATGGTGACGCACGACCTCGACACGCTCTTCGAGCTGTCCACGCGCATCGCCGTGCTGGCCGACAAGCGCGTGATCGTCGTCGCGGCACCGAAGGACGTGATCGCATTCCAGCATCCATTCATCCACGATTTTTTCCTCGGCGAACGCGGGCAGCGGGCGATGGAGCTGCTGCGCGAATACCCGTTCGCTGTCTGAACCGTGTAAAAAGGCGGAACCATGGAAAACAAGGCTCATGCGTTGGCGGCCGGCATCTTCGTGCTGGTGGTGGCCGCGATGCTCGTGGCGCTCGCGGCCTGGCTGACTCGCGACACCGGCCAGCACGACCCCTACGAAATCTCCACGCGCGATTCGATCACGGGCCTGCAACCGCAAGCGGCGGTGCGCTATCGCGGCGTCGAAGTGGGCAAGGTCGATTCGATCGAGTTCGATCCGAAGGGGCAGGGCACCGTACTCATCGCGCTCGAAGTGGATCGGCAAGCCCCCGTGACGAAAGGCACGTTCGCGACGCTGGGCTACCAGGGCGTCACGGGCCTTGCGTACATCCAGCTCGACGACGACGGGAAATCGACAGCAAGGCCGGAGTGGAGCGCCGGCCAGCCGCCGCGCATCCCCATGCGGCCGGGCTTGCTGGACAAGCTGACGGTCAAGGGCGAGCAACTCATCGATCGGGCCGACGCCGCCCTGGCCAGCATCAACACTCTGCTCGGCGATGCGAACCAGAAGCGCGTTGCAACAGCGCTCGACAATTTCGGCAGCGCGGCCGCGCAAGTGACCGAGCTGTCGCACACGTTGAACGGCACCGTGCGGACGAAGGTCGACCCGACACTCGTTCAAGCGAAGCAGACACTGCAATCTGTGCAGTCGACGTCCGATGAATTCGGGCGCACCGCCAAGCGAGTCAATGCGGCCGACGGCCCGATCGACCGGCTCGCGCAAGGCACGCAGTCGCTGTCGCATGCGGCGGATTCGTTCAATGCCGCGACGCTGCCGCGCATCGACCGCGCGACCGAAGAAACATCGCGCGCCGTGCGCACGCTCGGCCGCACCGTCACCAGCATCAGCGACAACCCGCAGTCGCTGATCTACGGCAACGGCATCTTGCCGCCGGGGCCGGGCGAACAAGGCTTTGTGCCGCCGGGGGGAACGAAATGAAAGCTGCACGCATCCTGTTCGCATCGTTAGCGGCACTGGCGATTTGGGCGCTTGCCGCGTGCTCGGCGATTGCGCCCGACAAGCCTGTGCGCGCGATGCTCTATGACTTCGGCCCGGGCACCACGGGCGCATCGGCGCCCGTGGTGCCCACGGCGGCTCAAGCGCCGCTCGTATTGGCCGATATCGAATCCACGGCCGCGCTCGAATCGACTGCGCTCCTGTATCGCCTCGCGTATTCGAACGCGTACGAGCTGCATCCGTATTCGCAGGCGCGCTGGTCCGCGCCGCCGCCGCAGCTTGTGCGCCAGCGATTGCGCCAGATGCTCGGGCGCGATCGCGCGGTGCTCGACCCCACCGATGCCGCTGTGCTTGCGCGCGTGGGCGGCACGATGCCGCGCGTACTGCGAATCGATCTCGAAGAGTTCTCGCATGTCTTCGATTCGCCCACGCAAAGCTTCGGCGTCGTGCGGCTGCGCGTCACGCTGACGGACAACACGCCCGCCGGTGAGAAGCTCGTTGGGCAGCGCGAGTTCTCGCGGCGCGAAGCGGCACCGGCGGCAGATGCCGCGGGCGGAGTGCGCGCGATCACGGCCGCGACCGACGGCATCGCGCAGGACATCGCCGCGTGGATCGCGCAAGTGCGCTGAGGAACGAAGCCGTGCCACATCGCATCCCGCTCGAAGAAGACATGCGCAAGCGCGGGCTCGAAGTGCTCGGCTCGTGCGGCAAGCTGTCGGACGACACGGACCTCTTGCGTGGCTCGCCGATGCTGCAGGACTTCACGCCCGGCGAGGCCGACCTGCTTGGCACCACCATGCTGCGCGTGCGCGCGCAGCCGGGCCAACTGCTCATCGTGGAAGGCGAAGCGAGCGACTGGATGATGATGCTGCTGTCGGGAACGGTGGACGTGATCAAGCGCAGGATCGGCGCCGACGCCGACGACATGGATCCTTCCAGCGCGGCGCGCCTCGCCGTGATCAAGCAAGGTGCGGTGATTGGCGAGATGTCGATGCTCGACGGCGAGCCGCGCTATGCAAGCTGCTGCGCGCTGTCGCAAGTCGATGCAGCAGTGCTCAGCCGCGCGGCGGTCAGCCACCTCATCGCGCAACATCCCGCGGTCGGCGCCAAGCTGCTGGTGAAGCTGACGCAGCTGCTCGCACAACGCTTGCGCAACACGAGCAGCAAGCTCGTGAAGGTGCTCCAGGAACAGCGCGCGGAGCCGGTCAGTGGCCCAGGCCCGGGAACAACTTGACGAGGCCGACGGCCATCACTTCGACGGCGAGCGCGGCAAGGATCAGCCCCATCAGGCGCGTCATCACCTTGATGCCCGTGTCGCCGAGTGCGCGCGCGATCGGCTCGGCCAGCGCGAAGCACACGAACGTCGCCACGCCGATCACGATGCCGTAGGACACCAGCACCATCAGCTGCCAGAAGCTGTGCGCGCGGTCGGCGTAGATCACCACGGTCGACATCGTCGCGGGGCCAGTGAGCAGCGGGATCGTGAGCGGCACGACGGCGATGCTTGAACCCATCGCCGCTTTTTCCGCACCGTCTTCGAAGTCGCGTGCGGGCGGCTTGGCTTCGGCGGGCTGCGCGTTGAGCATGTTCATCGCGCTGATCAGCAGCAGCATGCCGCCGCCGACCTGAAAGCTCGCGAGCGAGATGCCGAAAAATTCGAGGATCTGCAAGCCGAGCAGCGCGCTGATCGCGATCACGAGAAATGCGGTGATCGACGCCGTGACGATCGTGCGCCGCCGCTGGGGCGGCGTGAAGCCCTGCGTGTAATGGATGTAGAAGGGGATGATCGCCAGCGGGTTGACGACCGCCAGCAGCGTGATGAGCGGCTTGGTGAAATCCATCAACCGGCTTCGTCCGCGGGATTGCGGCGGCGGAACATGCCGTAGCCTTCCATCTCCATCACCGTCTCGCCGTTCTGGTTGGACATCTGCCATTTCGCGCGCACGAGGCCGGCGTCCGCTCGCTTGCGCAGCGGCCGCGACTCGACGATGGTGTACACGAGCGACAGCGTATCGCCGGGATACACGGGCTTGAGCCAGCGCAGGCTCTCGAGCCCGGGCGAGCCCATGCTCGACGAATCGTTGAGGACGTTGTCCACCGTGAGCCGCATCGCAAGAGCGCACGTGTGCCAGCCGCTCGCGCACAGGTTGCCGAAGATCGAACGCTGGCCCGCGGCTTCATCGATATGGAAGGGCTGAGGGTCGAACTGCTGGGCAAATTCCTTGATCTCATCGGCAGTGACGGTGGTACTGCCGAGCTCGCGCACGCTGCCCACCTCGAGGTCTTCCCAATACCATTGCGTCTGGCTCATCGTCATCGTCCTCCGGACACTTCCACCAGCGACATCGTGACGTAGCTGGCTTCTTTCGACAGCAGCCACACGATCGCTTCGGCCACTTCCTCGGCGCTGCCGCCGCGTTGCATCGGCACCTGGTGGACCAGCTGCTGCACGCGATCGGGGATGCCGCCCGACGCATGGATTTCTGTTTCGATCAGCCCGGGCCGCACGGCGTTGACGCGGATGCCTTCGGCCGCGACTTCCTTGGCGACGCCAAGAGTGAACGCGTCGATCGCGCCCTTGGCGGCTGCGTAGTCGACATATTGCCCCGGCGCGCCGAGCCGCGATGCGGCGCTGGACACGTTGACGATCGCGCCGCCCTGCCCGCCGTAAAGCGTGCTCATCCGCTTGATCGCCTCGCGCGTGCACAGCATGGTGCCGAGCACGTTGATGTCGAACATGCGGCGCAGGCGCGCAAACGACATGCCGTCCACGCGCGCCTTCACATCGACCACGCCGGCATTGTTGACGAGCGCTGTGAGACGCCCGAGCTTGCTCTCGACTGCTTCGAACATCGCGAGGATCTGGTCCTCGTGCGCGACGTCGCATTGCACCGCGAAAGCGCGCCCGCCGCCTTCTTCGATCGCACGCACAACGGAATCGGCCGCATCGCGGTTGTTCGCATAGTTGACGGCCACCGCATAGCCGCGCCGCGCCGCGAGCTTCGCGGTCGCAGCACCGATGCCGCGGCTTGCGCCAGTGATGAGCAGGACTTCAGTCAAATCGCATCTCCCAAGTCACATCTCCTGATGACGCCAGGCGCCATTACAGCAAAAGATCGCGGCTTGACGCGAGCCACGGGCCTGCGCGAAGCTACGCGGTCCGCCTTCGCCAGATACAAGGAGCAATCACCATGGGCCAATTCACCGAGCTGCGTTCTTCCGACGGCTTTACTTTTCCCGCATATGTCGCGCAGCCTTCGGGCAAGGCGCGCGGTGCTGTCGTGGTGATCCAGGAGATCTTCGGCGTCAACTCGCACATCCGTTCCGTTGCCGATGGATATGCGAACGACGGCTATCTTGCGGTCGCGCCGTCAACGTTCCATCGCGTCAAACCCGGCGTGGATCTGGGCTACTCCGAAGCCGACATGAAGGACGGATTCGCGCTGAAGATGGCGGTTGAAGGGCTGCCGCCGCCCGGTGTGCTCGCCGATATCCAGGCATCGATCGACCACGCGAAGCAGGCCGGCAAGGTCGGCATCGTGGGGTATTGCTGGGGCGGCTTGCTGACATGGCGCGCGGCGTGTTTGCTCGATGGACTCGCCGCCGCCGCGCCGTACTACGGAGGCGGCATGACGACACCCGAGGAGATCGCGCGCAAGACGAAATGCCCGGTGATGGCGCACTTTGGAAAGCAGGACCACTGGATTTCGATGGAGTCGGTCGGGGCTTTCGAGAAGGCGCATCCCGAAGTGGTGGTGCATGTGTATGACGCCAATCACGGCTTCAACTGCGATCAGCGCGCGTCGTACAAGGCCGAGGCGGCGAGCGTGGCGCGCGAACGCACGCTGGCGTTCTTCGCGAAGAACGTGGGGTGATGCGAGCGGCCGGCGCGGCTCGTCAGGCGAAGGCCATCGTCCAGAACATCGCGATGACTGCGACCGCCATCGCCAGTGTGCTGGCCCATCCGAGCGCCTTGAGCGTGCCCGCGGCGAAGTAGTCGCCCATGACATCGCGGCGCGACGCCAGCATCATGATGATGACCATGATCGGCACCGCGATCACGCCGTTGAGCACCGCGCTCCAGAAAAGCGCCTTGATCGGATCGATCGGCATGAAGTTGAGGACGGCCCCGCCGAGTGTGGATGCCGCGATGATTCCGTAGAACCGTTTCGCAGCAGACGGTTGCAGCTCGAGGCTGTTGCGCCACCGGAAAGCGCCGGCCATCGCATAGGCCGCCGATCCTGCAAGCACCGGAACCGCGAGCATGCCGGTGCCGATGATTCCCAGGCTGAAGAGGAGGTAGGCGAATTCGCCCGCAATGGGCCGCAACGCATTGGCGGCCTGTGCCGAAGTTTCGATCTCGCCGACGCCGGCCGCGTGCAATGTCGCCGCGGTCGTGAGGATGATGAAGAACGCGACGAGGTTCGAGAATGCCATGCCGATCGCTGTGTCCTTGCGCATGCGCAGCAGAGCGCGCAGCGCGACGCGCTTCGATGAACGCTTGAGCGGATGCGCGGTGGGATCGGCCCGCTGTTCCTCCACCTCCTGCGAGGCCTGCCAGAAAAACAGGTAGGGGCTGAGCGTCGTGCCGAAGACGGCGACCACCATGGTCACGGCATCGGCGTTCCACGACAGGTGCGGCATGAATGTGCGCGCCGCGACTTCGAGCCACGGGACTTTCACGACCATCGCGGTGCCGACATATGCCAGCAGCGCGAGCGTGAGCCACTTGAGGATGCGCACATAGCGTGTGTACGGAATGAGGACCTGCAGCAGCGTCGATACCACGCCGAACACGATCACATAGACAAGCGAGCTGCCGCCGATCAGCAGCTTGACGACGTCCGCCATCGCGGCGATGTCGGCGGCGATGTTCACCATATTCGCAAGAAGCAGCAGCGAAACCGCCGCGTAGAGGAAGGCCGGCGGATAGTGGCGGCGAATGTTGGTCGCAAGCCCGTGGCCGGTGACTCTCCCGATATGCGCGCAAATGAGCTGGATGCCGAGCATCAGCGGATAGGTCAGGACCATCGTCCACAGCAGATCGAAGCCGAACTTCGCACCGGCCTGCGAATACGTCGCGATGCCGCTGGGGTCGTCGTCGGCCGCCCCGGTGACGACACCCGGGCCCAGCATGGCAAGCCATGACTTTTCGGGGGGAGGGATTTGCACCGGCATCAACGTCCCGTGCGCTCGAGGTATCGCTTGCGCCAGAACACCAGCAGGATCATCACCAGCGTGAGAAGCATGATCGTGAGCACCACCCACATGGATTTGTCCGAATGGATCAGCGGGAGGTACTCGAAGTTCATGCCGAAGAAGCCGGTGATGAAGTTGAGCGGCAGGAACACCGCGGTGAGCGCCGTGAGCACGCGCATGATTTCGTTCGTGCGGTTTCCGAGAATGGAGAAGTGGATCTGGATCGCGGTCTCGGCGCCTTGCTCCATGCGTCGCACGTGCAGCACCACGCGCTGGATGTGCTCGGTCACGTCGCGCGCGCGGGCAAGGAGGCTGTCGCGGTCGGCCTGCTGCATGCCGGCCTGGGGCTGTTCACGCATCGTGTCCAGCCATTCCTGCATCGCGTCGCGCTGGCCTTCGGACATGTCCTCGAGCGTGTGCAACGCGTTGCGCGCGGTCATGAATGCGTGCCAGTCCGCGCCGCGCGAACCCGGTGCGAGCAAATGCTCCTGCCACGCGTCCAGTTCCGCATTGAGCTGCTTGCGCAGTTCGAGGTAGCTGTCGACCATCACGTTGGTCATGCGCAGCATCAGGTCGGACGGGCTTGTCGGCAGGCGGCTGCGCGCCGTGGCGCTGAGGCCTTCGGCCTGCACGACATCGCCGAGGAATCGCTTGATGAACGTGTCGGCCGCGTAGCAGCCCTCGGGATGCACGGACACCAGCAGCCGGTCGAACACCACGAAGCTCACCGCGCGCGACCGCACTCGCGAGAAAGTGCGCAACTCGGCCTGGTCGCGTTGCGGCGAATCCTTCAGCTCCGCGCGCACCTCGGATTCCGTCGCGAGGCGGCGGAAGATGATCAGGTCGTAGATCGACGTGTAGTCGTAGCCCGACGGATGCAGCGCGTTGTCCAGGTCGGCCATGTGCACGTCGAGGATCGGCGAGCCGCCCAGGTGCTGCGCGGCCTTTTGAAGTTGTGCTGTTTCCGCGTCGAGCGAATCGCGGTCGATATACACCCACACGAAACCCGTCGACGGTGCATGCGCCGGCAGGTGGTCGAGGAACCTGAGAGTGCCGCCCGTGAATTCGACGATGTGCATCGGCCGCTTCAGCGGCGCAGGACGCGCGCGGCGTCCATTGCGAAATAGGTCAGCACGCCATCCGCTCCCGCTCGCCTGAATGCGAGCAGGGTCTCCATCATCGCGGCCTCGCGATCGAGCCAACCGTTCTGCGCGGCCGCCTGCAGCATCGCGTATTCGCCGCTCACCTGGTAGGCGAAGGTGGGCATGCGGAATTCGTCCTTCACGCGGCGCACGATGTCGAGGTAAGGCAAGCCGGGCTTAACCATGACCATGTCCGCGCCTTCGGCGATATCCATTGCGACTTCGCGCAATGCCTCGTCGCTGTTGGCCGGGTCCATCTGGTAGACCTTCTTGTTCGACTTGCCGAGGTTCGATGCCGAGCCCACCGCGTCGCGGAACGGGCCGTAGAACGCGCTCGCGTACTTCGCGCTGTACGCCATGA
>Ga0265314_10001609_pt1 | contig 24789 bp, 21 predicted proteins | sample 4126metaG_FD_203106 | JGI IMG/M metagenome (GOLD analysis project Ga0265314, IMG submission 203106) | Rhizosphere microbial communities from Carex aquatilis grown in University of Washington, Seatle, WA, United States - 4-1-26 metaG | ecosystem: Host-associated > Plants > Roots > Rhizosphere >... | reverse complement strand
TTTTCTTCAACTCTTGGCTCATGTTCATCCACACCGATTCCCGGTGTCTTTTTCCCGTGAGTCAACGACCCCTTTTGCCTCCCCTCAGCTTAGCTCCCCCGGTGTCTTTTAATTTGAGTCAACTCGTGAAAGACCCACCCCGGAGATTTCTCGTGCGTTGCCTCCGGCTCCTCCGTATCTTCCCCACCCGTTTATGGCCACCATCAAACCTTTTGCCGCTTTGAGACCGCGACCCGAAACCGCCGGGCGCATCTGCGAACTCCCGTACGATGTGATGAGTTCCGACGAGGCCCAACAGGTGGCGCTTGGCAACCCACTCAGCTTCCTCCATGTCAGCAAGCCGGAGATCGATCTGCCTCCCGGGACCGATGTTCACGCCGCTGAAGTTTACGCCAAAGGCGGAGAAAACTTCCGCAGCCTCATGGCCCAAGGTCAGCTCGTGCAGGACGGGCAACCTTGCTTCTACCTCTACCGCCAGGTCATGGGCCAGCATGCGCAGACCGGGATCGTCGCCGGCGCCAGTTGCGCCGACTACCGGAACAACATCATTCGCAAGCACGAGTTGACTCGCCCAGACAAGGAAGACGACCGAGTCAAGCATATCGAGGCGTTGAACGCCCAGACCGGGCCGGCCTTCCTCGTTTACCGTTCTCAGCCGGCCATCGATGCCTTTGTCTTGGCCCGGAGCGCTCAACCACCGGCCATCGACTTCACCGCTAAGGACGGTGTTAGACACACCTCCTGGCTAATCTCCGACGCTGAAGGCATTGAGTTCCTGGCCTCGGCCTTCGCCAGCGTGCCTCGTCTCTACATCGCTGACGGCCATCACCGCAGCGCTGCCGCCGCTCGGGTCTGTGACGCCCGCCACGGAGCCGGGCCGAGCTCCGGGTTCCTGTCGGTCATCTTTGCTCACCATCACACCCAGATCCTCCCATACCACCGGGTTCTTAAGGATCTCAATGGCCGCACCCCGGCTGCCATCCTCGAAGAACTGGACGGTGTGTTCATCATCCATCGCAACACCAACCGCCAGCCCGCGCGCAAACACGAGCTCGGCCTTTATCTCGACGGACGTTGGCACAGCTTGAACTTCCGACCCCGATTCGCGGCCACCACTGACCCGATCGAGAAACTCGATGTCACCCTCCTCCAAAAATACGTCCTGGCGCCCCTATTTGGGATCGACGACCCACGGCGCAGCCAGCGCATCGACTTTGTGGGCGGAATCCGCGGTCCAGGTGAACTCGAGCGCTTGGTGAATGCCGGCCACCACGCCTGCGCCTTCTCTCTCTACCCCACCAGCATCGACGACCTGATGACCATTGCCGATGCCGAAGGCATCATGCCTCCCAAGAGCACTTGGTTCGAACCGAAGCTCCGCGACGGGATGTTCTCCTATCTGCTCTAGAACCAGCTTCGCTTGTTCTTGACGTAGGTGTTCACGAACTCCTCATCCGACTTCACCAGGTAGAGGATCCCTTCGATCAGGCCGATCAAGTGCATCGGAATCCAACCCCAGCCGCAGGTGCACACGGTGATCAAAAGCATGATCATCCCGGCCACGTTATAGCCCAGCACAAATTTGTGTATCCCGAACGCGCCCAATAAGATTCCGCAAATTCCAGCGGGGATCTTCTTGTCCGCCAACCGGCGTATCTCGGCCCAGCCGGAAGCCAGCGCCGCCCCGCAACTCAGGCACACGACCGCTACCGGCTGGGTCGCCTTCCCACAGTTCTGGCAGTAGGCCGCCCCTTGAGTCGGCGACCCCCCACAACTCGGGCACACAGCCGCCCGATCGTCCGTTTGATGCCCGCAATTGCGACAGTACATATGCAGTTTTGTTCTTTGCTCGCGCCGCAGGAAGCTAGACCACAGCCCTGAATTCCGGAAGACAAACCGACTCTTTCCCGAAGCCGCCGGCGACGCAATTCTCAAGTCTCCTGGCCGCCTGTCGATAGCTTTATCGATTTTGCGCTTGGCTGCGCCTCGCTCTTGCCGGTTAATTCCGCCTGATGAAGATTGTTCTAGCCTACTCGGGTGGTTTGGATACCTCGGTCATCCTGTCCTGGATCAAGGATCAGTATCAGGCCGAGGTGATCGCCTTTTGTGCCGATATCGGTCAGGATGAGGAGCTTAAGGGGCTCCGTCAGAAAGCCCTCAAGACCGGCGCGAGCAAACTCTACGTGGAGGATTTGTGCGAGGAGTTCGCCCGCGATTTCATCTTCCCGATGATGCGCGCGGCCGCCATTTACGAGAACCAGTATTTCCTCGGGACCAGCATCGCGCGCCCGCTAATCGCCAAGCGCATGGTGGAGATCGCGCGGGCCGAGAAAGCCGACGCCATCGCCCATGGCGCCACCGGCAAGGGCAACGATCAGGTTCGTTTCGAATTGACCGCTGCGGCCCTGGCACCCGAGCTGGCGGTCATCGCTCCCTGGCGCAACGCGACTTTCCGCGCTCAGTTTCCGGGGCGGGCCGAAATGATCCAGTACTGCGCCGAGAAAGCCATTCCGGTTCAAGCCAGCGCCCGCAAGCCCTACTCCAGCGACCGCAACCTGCTCCATATCTCCTTCGAGGCCGGGATCCTCGAAGATCCCTGGATGGACGCGTTCGCCCCTGGCAACAAGGACATGTTCAAGCTTAGCGTCGCGCCTGAAGATGCGCCGGACAAACCCGAATACGTCGTCCTCGAATTCGTGAAGGGCGATTGCGTTGCGGTTAACGGCAAGGGACTCAATCCGTTGGGGATCATGAAGGCGCTCAATAAGTTGGGCGGCAAACATGGCATTGGAAGGGTCGATATGGTCGAAAACCGTTTCGTCGGCATGAAAAGCCGCGGCGTCTATGAAACCCCGGGAGGCGCAATCCTGCACTTTGGCCATCGGCAGATGGAATCCATCACCATGGACCGCGAAGTGATGCATCTCCGCGACGGCCTGGTGCCTCGCTATGCCGAGTTGGTTTACTATGGGTTCTGGTTCTCTCCCGAGCGCCTGGCCCTGCAAGCTTTGGTCGAAGAAAGCCAGAAGAACGTCACCGGCACAGTCCGGCTCAAGCTCTATAAGGGCAACATAATGGCCGCGGGCCGCAAGTCCCCGGTCAGCCTCTACAACCCCCAGATCGCCACCATGGAAGCAGACCCCACCAAGGCGTACAATCAGGACGATGCCACCGGGTTCATTAATCTGAACGGCCTCCGGCTCAAGGTCGGCGCCAGGGTTCACAACTCCGCCGCCAAGCAGTAACCTCATGCCGAACCGGATCACCTTGATGGTTCGAGAATGGAACTTGCCGCTGGCCGCGGGCCATGGAATGGTAATGCCTTGCCAGGAGCTTAGTTAAATGTCTTAATAACTTCAATAGGTCTTTGCGCACAGCTCCTTATGTCTAGCCGCCATAAACTCCTGCTGCTGGATGATGATCCAGACATGCTGGAGATTTATCGCGAGATCCTCCAGCGCTTGCCCGGGGAGCCTGGAATCCAAGCGGCTATGAGCGGAAGCCGGGCCATCGCCGCGCTCGAGACCGATGCCTACTCGGTGTTCATTACCGACCTTAGCATGCCGAAAATGGACGGTTTGCAGGTCCTGGCCGTGGTGCGACGTCGCTGGCCCCAGATCCGCACCGTGGTGATGACTTCCATGGCCGACGAGCAGTTCAAGCGTCGGGCCTACAGCATGGGCGCGGACCTTTACTGCGCCAAGCCTAGCACCAGCCAGGAAATCGAGAATTTCCTTTCCTCAGTCCAGTCCCTCATCCGCAAGGAGGGCAACAGCCATGCGGCGGTCACCGGAGCCGAGAAGAAGAGCCTGACTGAGCTGCTCCGCATGGAATGCCTGAGCCGCAACTCCTCGGTTGTGCGCTGCATGGGTAGTTCAGGTGAGGGGCGGATCTGGGTTCAACGTGGCGAAGTGATCGATGCTATCGCCGGCGACCTGAGCGGAGAAGCGGCCCTTGAAAATCTCCTCGCTGTCCCTGCGGATCGCTACGATCTGCTCCCGGGAGACCCGACCCGGCCCCGCCGGATCTTCGAAGAACATCGGGAACTCTCTTCCCCGGACCTCTCCCCGCTCCCCGAACCCGCTCCGCCTCCCCCGCCTCCCACTCGCGCCCTTCGGCTGGGGCCTCTACAGGCGCGCCCGCCCGAGCCGGCGCCTCCGACTTTCACCATCCAAGAACCTTCGCCGCCCGAGCCGCCACCTCCGACGTTCACTCCCCAAGAGCCTCCGCCGCCCGAGCCAGTTGCCGAGCCCGCTCCCGAGCCCAAAGAAAATCCTCTGGCCGAATTCGCGCGGATGGAAGGGGTTGAGCTACTGTTGAGCGTGCGCGCAGGTGAAAGTGAACCGACCATCGACAGCTGGGGTGTCGAGCATCCCGACGAGCTGGCCTTGTGGGCGGTCGGGGCACTCGACCGGTTTCGGGTCCTCGGCGAGCACCTCAACGTCGGCCCCGTGGCAAACATTGAGGGGATGAACGCCTCCTCGCGCTTCAGCGTGGTTCAAAAAGGCTCCGCCGCTCTCTGCATCGCTTTCCGCCGTTCGCTCGTTCCCGAGAAGGCGCGCGAGTGCCTCAAAACGATTCTTTCAAAATGGGCCTCCTAAACCTATTCTCTAGGTCCCATGCGGCGGCGGCTCAGTCGTTGATCCCCAGCGGCAGCTTTACCGTGGACGACTCCGGACACATCATCTCCACCACCCTGCCTCGCAATACTCCCGAGGCCCTCCTCCAGCAAATCGCCCAAGCCGTCCTCTCCACTTTCTCCACCGTCCCCCAGGAACAATTACAGGTCGCCGAATTCACCGTCACCTTCAACTCCCTCAAAATCACGGCACGGGCGATCCGCGGCGGTGCCATGATTTTCCTGGCACCTCGCACGCACAATCCCCGATGATGCCTTCGAAGAATTGGCATCCAGCCCATGAGCCCACGAAAACAGATCGAGCAGCTGATCAACCAAATGGAGCACTACGTCGAGTGCTGGAAGCAGTTCAACCACTACATCATGGTCGCCCGCTCAAAAGAGTTCACGCCCGACGAGGAAGCTCAATTCCTGGATGTTAAGAGTGTAATCGCCCAAGATTACGAGGTGATACTCGCCACCATCGATGGCGGCGTTCCCAGCAAAGAAGAGGTCCATTCGCTGCTCACCGAAGCCCCCTCCATCCGCTGCCTGAGCGAGCTCAACGAGGGCGGGATTAAGGCGATCGAGAGCAAATGGCATAAACTGTATATCTCTTGGCAGTCGATGCTCGGCCAACTCAAGGTGAAGCAACAGCAGATGGAGGCCGAGTCCGGCTGGTCGCTTTTCCGTCGCAAGAAGTCCTGAGTCGGACTCCCATCACACTCGTTCTGTCCGGCTCACGGCCAATCACTTCGCCCGAACCAGCGCGCCTCAGTCCCGTCTACTCCAGGCCGGCTGCTGCATAGCCCCGCTGCACCGGTCCAGCCGAATCTCATGATCCTCGACAGAGGGACATGCCCCTGCTGAAATGCACTAATGTCGAAGTGTCTTCACTGGGCGGTCTTGTGGTTGGCTTTCGGGGCCAACGCCGGCACCGTAGAGTCGGCTTCGCCGCCGAGACCCCTCTTCAGAGATTTCATGGGGCTCAACGGCCACACCGTCCAGTTTCGTCCCCAACTTTACCGGCCGATCGCCACACAAGTGCGGGATTACCACCCCGTCGAGTGGGACCTCGGCAAGGATTCGGATTCCATCCCGCCATTTCCGTCGGCGCGGAACGGCGTGGATTGGAACGCCGTCTACGGTTCGTGGCGCAAACAGGGGTGGCGGGTCGATGCCTGCCTCATGTTCGAGACTCTGCCCAGGCACAAATGGAAGGATCTGGCCGCCGACTCGCGCGCCTACGGAGAGCGCTTTGCGCACGCTTTCGGCCCATCTGCAGCCAATCCCTTGGTTGAATCGGTTGAGATTGGCAATGAACCGGGTTCGTATTCGGACGCCGACTATCGATTGGTCTTTGAACATCTGGCATTGGGCCTAAAGACCGGTGACCCTCGGATTCGGGTTGCGACCTGCGCCCTAACGACCGGCAAAAGCCATTCGTACGCCAAATCGGTCGAGTGCCTCATCGGGCTGGAACGGCTTTATGACGTGCTGAACGTCCACAGCTATGCCCAACTCGAAGGCTGGCCCACCTGGCGACGGAGCTACCCTGAGGACCCGCAGCTCAAAGATTATCTACCAGACATCACCCGGCTTTGCGCCTGGCGCGACGCGCACGCCACGGGCAAACAGATCTGGCTCACCGAGTTTGGCTACGACGCATCGACCACCTCCCCAAACCCTAACTCGGAGTTCAAGCAATGGGTCGGGGTCACCGACACCCAGCAGGCACAGTGGATCGTCCGATCCTGGCTGGTTCTGGCCACCCTGCCGATCGAACGCGCCTACCTCTACTTCTTCAATGACGAAGACGCAGCGCAGATCCATGGAGCGGCAGGGTTGACGCGCCGATTTCAGCCCAAGCCTTCCTACCACGCCGTCGCTCACCTACAGCGATCCTTGGGCGATTACCGATTTGAACGCGTGCTGGTTGATCGTCCTGGCGAGGCACGACTTTACGAATTCCGCCACGACCAAAACTCGCGCCTCCGCGCCTGGGTCGCCTGGTCCCCGACAGGAACCAACCACACCGCCACGCTGGATCTGCCGCCCTACAACGGGACAATCGAGCAGGCCGAGCGCATGCCTCTCAAAGCGGAGGAGACCACCCAGGTTCCTCTGCCTCCCAAAGCCCGACAAGTGCCTATCGAGGAATCGCCCCTCTATATCTTCCTGCGGATGGATGGCTGAATCCCGTTCCGCTAAACCATCGGCAGAGCGGGTCTCCGTTCGCAGCAACCGCCACCGGGTTCACGAGCCTCCAACCCCGTCTTCGCTTTCCACAGGCGCCAACCGGCCATAACGGCAAAGCGGCAGCGCTTGGCGCGGCCAGACCAGATCGCCCGTCTGCCGGGACAGTCCTGGTTGAACCTCCGATGTGTCCAGGCGCCCGCCGTCGTCGCGGCAGTCCAAACCGACTGAGTAGAGGAGGAATGTTCCATCATTGAATGCCCGATAGCGCAACGGCAAGCCGTCCATCGGATCGGTCAACGGCCCTCCAACCAGCCCACCCAAGCTGGGGAGGTTTTCGGGATACCTCCCATGAATGAGCCGGTAGCGTTCGATCGCCAGGGCTGCGATCGCGAGTTGACGATAAGCCTCCGCCGTAGCAAGCCGTCCCAGCGGGGCCGTCCCTCGACTGATACAGGTTTGCGTAATCTGATGGCTATTGAAGGAGTTCACCACTTCCCTCCCCTCCACAGCTTCCAAAGACAACGAGTTGGTGATGCCAGGCACACACCGTATCTGGCTCCATGTCGGAAGCTCGAGCGCCACGCGGAGGGCATCCTCCTTGGCACGATAATGCCTCATCACCGCAACCTGGTCTGTGAAGAACCCATGGTTCCGATACCAGAGTGGGGCCAACGTCCCACGCACCACATTCCGCGCATCCGCAACCAGGCTCAAGGGTCGAGGGAGGTAATAATCGATTCGCGACCCCGCCGGCGCGAAGAACCCCGGCCCAGCGACCGAGACCGGCCCCTCACTGCGCGCCCTCTCGCAGAGCTCCAGCATCGCTGCGCGCATCAGCGCGGCGCTCTGGAGGTAATTGCGGCGAAAGCTCGCAGCCTCCCATTCCCGCTGCAATCCGGCCATCTGCTCTTCACTCCAGCAATGCGCCTGCAACGCGGACCAGGTCGTTTGCCAGGCGATTTCAACACAGGCGAAACGCACCAGGTGCTCGATTTCAAAGGGACCGGCCTCCCATGCGGTCGCCAATCGGGTAGTGGCAATTAAGTGGGTCCACGCCAACTCCTGCCTGCCCTGGTGCAGCTCCCTCATTGTCCGGGCGGCCAGCGCTTCGCCCAGGAACTGGGCGTCCGGTGCTTGAGGCATGTTCTCGCCGAGATTCATGGCTCCGCCGAGGGCGATTCGCACCGGTCCGGCTTGAAGGGTTTGGCAGGCGGTTTCCAGCACGACCTGGTTGCTGGCGAAATGTTGGTCCAATAACCGCCAGAAGTCGCCCAGTCCGGCATGCTCTAATCGCGTCAGGCGCCAGAGCGGAACCGCGCTGTCAGCTCCGATCGTCCGCCGCTCCTTCGCCAGTCGATTCGGGAAGTCGCGTGACGCCCGACCCGCATCTGCCAATACCCCGGCGACCGCGCTTAACTCCGGAGGCATCTTCAGGTCAAAACTCTTCAGATCGATGCGGTAGCCTGCCTTGCAAAGCCTCCGGCTCATCAGGCTCGCCTGAAGGCGCGCGTGCCCCCCCGCCAACGTGAAAACGCCCACCGCCAAGAGCACCGCTCCCATAAGACGCATTACGACCTGGCGGCGCTTGCTAGCGCCAACGAAACCAGTCAACGTGCCCATGATTGCTATGGCTGCCTGGCGACCCGCGCGGCAGAGCACGCGGGCGGCGTTTCCGCTCGCCGAACCCACCCCGCCATCCGGCCGAGATAACTAATCTAGACTACTCACCTGCTCCACATACGCAAGGACAACTTATCGCGCCTGGAGTGCGGCTATAATTGGACCTTGGGATTATACTCGTGCGCCGGCCGCGGAGGTGCGACATTCAGCACCGGCAACCCACGTGCAACCAGCCGTTCCAACTTCATCGATGGGATCTGCTAGGACTACCCAGCAGCTAACCGCGGAACGGACCGCGCAGATCCTTTGGGACTCGGCGTGGGAGACCCTGGTGATGGCGTTCCTCGCCCAAATCTTCGGGAACATTGTTATCAAGGTGCTGGGAGGTCTGCTCTCGGAAATGGTGCCATCCTCCCCCCCGGGCATCCCTCACCACTCGTCGGTCTCGGCGGAAGCCACCCCCAGCCCCGGTCTGGCCTGGATTCATGAGCATGCGTTCTGGGTGCTTTTCCTCATTCTCTTCACCGTCCAAACCGCAGTCCGGCTTGCAGGTCATTCCAAGAACGATAGACACCGTGTCGCTGCCGCCGGGCTGGAAAAAAAGCTGCGCCAGGTGAGCTCGGATTGGTGGCGTCTCCTAATCGTCAACGCCTTCATCGCCTGGGCAACCGTCCTGGTCATCCAGATCGTCAGACAGTTCTCAATCTCCGCCTTTGTCTGGGCGGTGATCTGCGATGTCCTCGAACCCGTTGCCCGAGCCGTCACGGCCCCAGTCGCCGACACCGCGTTTGGAAACCGGCTACGGTCGTTAATTGGTTGGTACGGCGAGAATCAGTTCAAATTCAGCTTCTGGCTGCTGTACAGCGCGGCGATTTGCGACGACCTCGGATTGCCCAATCTCAAGACCCTCGCCCGCCGCTCTTGGGCATGGATCCTCGAGCATTGGACGCGAGCCGAGGCCACGGAGGCCCGGACGTGAGGAACGGCTGGCTGCGCCATTCCTTAAAGAGATTGGCGTCTGCCTGAAACAGGACCCTGAATTGAGCGCAACCCGCGCCTGCCCCAACCCACCAGTTCATGTCACGCGGCATGCCTAGGCAACCTACGCGCCGCTATGGAATCCGGTGGGGTACTGGCGAAACACATCCGGAGCGCCGAAGCCAGTTCCGCGGTCGCACAGGGCTTGGGCAGGTAAGCGCTTGATCTCTGCCGGTCTGGAGGCCTTTGCGGACGGCTGGTGAGCGATGCGTAACTTCTGCCACAGGATCAGCCTCTGCCTAGGTCCTCTAAGTCTTTTCCATCTCCCTTTCGTGGTGCCGGCTATTCTGTACGCTATTCCCGGATAAGGCCCGGCTTAATCCCAATCCCACTCCTGAAATAAGTCCGAGATCAGGAGGCGAAACCCTGGTAGGATTTGTTCCCCTTCCAAGGCCGCCCCCATGCCAACCACAGTTCGATCCGTCGGTGAGTGGCAGACTTCAACCAACTGTTCAACCGGGTAGACGACCCAGGCCAGTCGAGTGCCGCTGCTGAAGAAATCCTGCAAGCGGGCGTCGATTTCCGATGCTTTGTTGGAAGGAGACACAATCTCGATCGCGAGATCGGGCGCGGCTGGAAGGAACCTGCGGGTCGAGGGTTTAAAGCCGAGTTCTTGGAGCCGCCGCTTCGTCACGAACGATACATCGGGTGCGCGGCAGTTGTGGTTCTGCATCCAGCAGCCCAAGTTAGAACCGAGTACTGCCCCGAGGCGGTGCGCACGATTGAAACTGCTCAAGGCGAAGACCAAACGCACGCAGAGGTTCTCATGCTGAAAGTTGTTCTTCGGACTCATCACCAGCTCCCCATCGACGAGTTCGCAATCGAACCCGTCATCCGGCAAGGCCTGCAGTTCCTCTTCTGTCCAGATGCGTCTGACCGTTTCTGCTGCACTGCTCATGGGAGCAGGTTACGCAACTCGCCGGTCGTTGTCAAAGTGCGGGAACCCACCAAACCGAGATCCACATCCCCTGAGCGACCTTCACCGGCCCAGGCCGCGCATTCCCTGTCGGCTGGACAGGATCTGGAACTCTCGCCAAACCGCCGTCGAATGCCGCGTTACACCGAGCTATCAAACAGGCCTCAGCGGGGCGTCGCGGACAGCGACGCCACCGACTCCAGCAGAAGCTACAAAACGATTCCCGAGGGCGAGAGTGCGCGGCGTTCTATTTTTTGCCGGGAAGCGGGAGGATCTTGATGTTCCGGAACGAGACCATCCCATGATCGCCCTGGAGCGCCAGGTAACCGATATCGGACTTAGCGAACAGAGGCATGTCGTTGAACTTGCTCTTGGCTACTCGGCTTTTGAAATCATCGCTCCCGAGCACGTACTCGAAGTACTTCACACCATTGATTTCGTGCACGCAGCGGTCCGGGCTGACGATCAACCGCACGTGATTCCATTGGCCCACCGGCTTGGTAGCGTCGAGGTGTTTGCCGGTCTTCGGGTCAATGGGCGGCTCGTAAAGAGCGTAGAGCCATCCGCAGCGGATCTGGTCGGCGGCTTTCTGATTGTCCTCCAGTTGGAATTCCGGGCCAGTCGCCCAAGCCGCGCCGCCCTGATCGGTCACGTGGAACATGATCCCGCTGTTGCCCGCCTCGCTGATGTTGTAATCGAGCTGCAACTCGAACCAATCGAACTTATTGCTGGTCACGATATCTCCAGCGTTGTGGGGATCCACGCAAACCAGGGCGCCATCCTTGACCTGCCATCCCGCCTTGACTCCCACGGCCTTAAAGTTGTGCCATCCCTGGAAATCCTGGCCGTCAAAGAGGAGTTGCCAGCCCGCGGCCTTCTCGTCGGCCGTGAGCGTATTAATGGGTGCCTCGGCGGCTTGGAGCAGAGAGCCGGCCGAAAGAATCAGTGCGGACAAAAGAATGCGTTTCATTTGATCACGCATTCTTACCATCAACACCCGCTTTGGCAACCTTCAAGAATTGACTATTCGCCCGCTCCTGTTTTGATCCTCCCATGCAATCCAAGGCCCTGTTCGCTCCAACCGCGTCGTTATTCGGCGCCTGGTTGGCGTCCTCGCTTTGTCTTGCGGCTGGCCTGCCCGCGATCCCCGTGGGCTTCGACGCCTACCGCCAGTGGGAACAATGGCCACAGCAGCGCATCGGAATGCGCGCTTACATGCGCAGCACCTACGACCGGCGCGGCGGCAACGAGGGAGCCGACGCCAGCCATTTCCTCTATCAGCGGGCCGACGACTTCAATGTCACGCTCGACCTGGAAGGGTCGGGCATCCTCTGTTTCGCGCGCTACAATCACTGGCACGGCAGCCCGTGGCACTACGTGGTGGACGGCCACGATTTTATCATCGGAGAGACGAGCACTCCCAGTCCCGATCACCCTGTTCAAAACTCGGTATTCATGCCCGCTAAAGCCTTCCCAGCTCCCCTTGCCTGGACGTGGGCGATGACCCAGGGTGCGGATTTGAGTTGGGTCCCGGTTCCCTTCGAACGCTCGTTCACGATGGCCTACTCGCGCACTCATTACGGCACCGGGTATTACATTTATGACCAATTCGTGCCGGGCGTGCCGCTCTCTCAACCTCTGCATTCCTGGAACCCCACCAACCCCCCGCCCTCCGACGTCCTCTCCCTGCTCGCCCGCGCCGGAGACGATTTGTTGCCCCCGGCCGGTACGCCGGAATACCTCCGGCAAAATCTGACCGAGCTCGATGGCACTGCGAGCCTGAGCCCTGGAGAAACCAACGCCTTTCTCCCCAGCAGTCAAGGGCCGGCAACCATTCGAGCGCTCGAATTCGAGGTTCCAAAAGACCAGGCCATCGACTTCGGCCGCGCGCGGCTGAGAATCACTTGGGATGGACGCTCCGCGCCTTCCATCGACGCCCCAGTGGCCCTCTTCTTCGGCACCGGCACACTCTATAACCGCGACCAACACGAGTTCCTGGTCCGAGGATTTCCCATCAACGTGCGCTATCAAACCAACACCGCGCGTTTGGCGTGCTACTTCCCAATGCCGTTTTTCCGCTCCGCTCGATTCGAGTTGGTCTGCGCTGACAAGCCCGTCACCGGCATCCACTGGTGGGTTCAGACGCAGCCTTTTGTGGGATCGCCGAGCCTCTCCACCTATTTCCATGCGACCTACCGGGATATCCCTAAACCTGAGCGTGGGCAAGACATGGTGCTGCTCGACACGCGCGAGACTGAAGGCGGCGGCGACTGGTCCGGACATTTCGTGGGCAACTCATGGATCTTCTCGGATCGCGCCAACTTGGCCACCCTCGAAGGCGATCCACGCTTTTTTTTCGATGACAGCCTCACGCCCCAAGCTCAAGGCACCGGCACCGAGGAATGGGGCGGAGGCGGCGACTACTGGGGCGGACGCAATATGACCCTGCCCTTCGCCGGCCATCCCGTTGGGGCCCGCAACGAGAAGGAAGCTCTCAACGCGGAGGACAAAATCGAATCGGCCTATCGGTTTCTGCTCGGCGACCTGATGCCATTCGGAAGGAACGCCCTGATCCGACTCGAGCACGGCGGCGAGAACCAATCCACTGAGCACTACCAGGCGGTCAGCTATTGGTATGGCCTGCCTTCCGCTGCCCTCACCAAGACCGACGAATTACAGTTGGGCGACACGGCAAGCGAAACCGCTCACCACTACCAGGCCCCCTCGGCCTCCGAGCCCTACACAATCATTTCCCGCTACGAATGGGGCGTTGATCGCCGGGGCGACACGGAATTCTACCCGGCCCACGCTGACCACGGCCGCACCCACACGAAAACTTCTGAGTTTACGCTCAAGCTCGATCCGCGAAACGTTGGCGTGTTGTTGCGCCGCAAGCTCGACTACCAGTTCCCGGACCAGCGCGCCGAAATCTCCGTGGCCGATGGCGCTCGCCGCTCGCCCTCCTGGCGCAAAGCGGGCATCTGGTATTTAGCCGGGGGGAATACTTGCGTTTACTCCAATCCCAGAACGGAACTTGGCGCCACCGAGCACGAGGTGCAAACCTCCAATCGTCGCTTTCGCGACGACGAGTTCCTGGTCCCGATGGCCCTGACCCAAGGGCTCGGTTCCCTGCGGGTGCGCGTGCGCTTTACTCCTGTCCCGCGCCCGCTGGTGCCCGGCCAATCGCTTCCCGAGCTAGCCTGGAGTGAAATCAAATACAGCGCCTACTGTTACCTGGTGCCAAACTTCGCCCTCCCATAGTCGAACGAGCCGAGCATCCGTATGATCACCTACGTCCCCCCCCTTCGAAGCCTCTCGATCATCGCAGCCACCCTCTGGATTCACTGCTGCGCGGCTCGAGTTTCCTCGGCGGAGCAACCCTTCCACGAAGCCGAACTCCTCTTCCCTCTCGAAACTTGGCACAACCACGCCTCGTGTATCGTCGAGGCCTCCAATGGCGATCTCCTAGTCTGCTGGTTCCACGGTTCCGGCGAACGCACCGCTGACGACGTTCGTATCGAAGGCGCGCGCTTGCGCCGCGGCGCTCACGAGTGGAGCCCGCGCTTCACCTTGGCCGATACCCCTGCGCTGCCCGACGGCAACCCCTGCATGTTCATCGATCCTCAAGACCGGTTGTGGCTGATCTATACCACCATCATGGCCAACACTTGGGAGAGTGCCCTACTCAAGGTCCGGGTGAGCCACGATTACTTTCAGGACGGTGTGCCACACTGGGAATCCAGCGAGGTGCTTCATATCAAGCCCGGACCCGAGTTCGACGCGGAGGTTAAACGCGGCTTGCCCGCGCTCGAGGCCGCAGCCGGTCCTTTGGAATTGACCGACTCGTTACGCACCCGAGCCACGAATTACTTCGAAGGCATCCGCCGGCATACCGAAGACAAACTTTATCGCCGGCTCGGCTGGATGACTCGCGCCCATCCGCTCGTGCTGGATAATAAGAGGCTGATCGTGCCGCTGTATCACGACGGTTTCTCGTTCTCTCTCATGGCTATCAGCGACGACTGGGGACAGACTTGGCACACCAGTTCGCCCCTGGTGGGCGCTGGAAACATCCAACCTAGCATCGTCCAACGGCATGATGGTTCCCTCTACACGCTCATGCGAGACAACGGCCCGCCCCCAAAACGCCTCCACCAGAGTGAATCTCACGACCGCGGCGAAACCTGGTCGCCGGTCACCGACAGTGACCTGCTCAACCCTGGCTCGGGCGCCGAGATCATCACCTTGCGCAACGGGCATTGGGCCGTCATCGGAAACGACACCGAGAACGGGCGCCATCAGCTCGCTGTCCAGATTTCCGACGACGAAGGCCGCACTTGGAAATGGAAGCGATACCTCGAAAAAGTCCCAGCCGGACCGCAGGCGGGCAGCTATCATTACCCAAGCCTCATCCAAGCCAAGGACGGCTCCCTCCACGCCAGTTATAGTTATCACCTCAGCCGCCGCGACCTTCCCAAAGACACCGACGGTGATCCAGCCGCCAAGTCCATCAAGCACGCCCATTTCAACGAGGCCTGGGTTATGGCGGGCGACCATCCCTAAGCAGATACCTCCCGCCTCGGGCGCGGGGAGGTGAAACGCCGGTGCTTTTCGTTGTGCCTGGCAAGGCGGGCAGGCACGCGGCCGCTGTGGATTAGCCGGTAGAACTTGCCAAGGCCCCGAAGGCCGGTCACTGAACCAGAACAGCTCGGTAGAACCGCTGGCCCCAAGTCGCGATGGGGGTCGAGTCGTAGAGGGTGTACGGCGAGGCAGGCAACGCCGGAATATCCACCAACAGGTTCCAAGGTCCGGCGCCGAGCGCGCCTTGCCATTCCAACCGGTAATGGGACTCCGGGCCACCTTGAAGGATGATTCCCGGAACGGCTTGCCCCGGAACTAACTGAATCCGCAGGTTAACGCTGGAAGGCGGGATATACTCAAACGCGCCCGCGTCAGGTGCGGTTCCATACGGCCTGGCGCTCCCATCGAAATCGAAGAGCGGCGCGCCGATGGCTGAGCCATGGTCCACGGCAGGCGAGCCGGGCTTGAGGTGAAAATCTCCACTCGCGGCGTTAACAAATCCCGGGTTGGTCGTGATGTTGTGGTCCAGGACCGTCGCTGGGTTCCACGGGGCCTTAATCGCGAAGCCGAAGTTCTCGTAGGCCACGTTGTTGCGCACTACCGCATTTTGGACCGTGTCATGGTCCGTAGCGATGCCGCCGTAATACGGTGATGTCGGACTCCTGTTATTGTTGTAGGTAGTGTTATTGACGATAGCGATATTCTTAGCGTAATTGGTCGTGCCCGGATAATGGTAGAGGAGAATACCATCGGCGCCGTTCGAATAGCACACGTTGTTATACACCCTGATCCCGTCCATGTTGCCACGGCCCTCAGACGTGATGCCAATGCCGTGAGCGTCGTTATTGTGCACCAGGTTGCCGTAGACCTCGATGTTGGTGAGCAATCCAGGGGTCTGGTAATAGCTGGGATCGGATGCGCCTGCATCTAAGTAGATGCCATACCTACGGATATTGAAAATCTGGTTGCCCCAAACCTTCCCGTTGCTAGCGCCTTCTTTGAGATCGATTCCCTCGCCACCGTTGACCGCGTTGGTGCCGTTCTTTAGGACGTTGCGGCGCACCTCGAAGGAATCCACTCCGTTGGCGATGTCCAACATCTCGTTCCAACCACCGTTGCAGGCCCGCTCGATAATGTTGCTCTCGATCAGGACGTTGGTGATCGCCCGGAAATGGTACCGCCCCGGATCTTGGGTCCATGGCACGCCCCAGACGGCAATGCCCGAGCTGCCGGTGTTGAAAGTGTAGTTTCCAGAAATAACGTAATCGCTTCCCGGCCCGACTACGTAGATCCCGGTGTCAGTCGCGTTTTGAATCTTGAGCCCCAGGATCTTGATGTAGCTCTTTTGGTTGATGAGGATCGCCCCCTGGTCAAGCACCGCTTGCCGCTCCTGCCCTGGATAGGCGCTGTAGGTGATCCAACCTTGCGAGTTTCCGGAAACGGCCGGAACCACATCCCCATGGTACGTGCCGGCCTTGATGTACACAGTGTCGCCCGGCTGGAGGGTCGCCGCTGCCCATTGGATGGTCTTCCACGGCTGGGCTTCCGTCCCAGGGTTGTAGTCGCTGGCTGCCGGACTGGTTCCATCTACGTAATAGGGCGAAACGTTAGTGAACGGCGTAATCCCTGTGGCGTCCGAGAGCCGAAGATCGGTGAGTTTCACGCCCCAGGCATCGCAATTCACGTCCAGCTCATCGATGGCCTTGCCCGCTCCGCGCGCCACTGTGAACCACGCATTGTAAGACGTATCCGAGTTGGTGTAGCCCCACACCGCGACGCCGTTCTTCTTCCCGATTAAACTCAGAGTGTTGCTCCACTTTTTGAACGCGGCCAGCGACCACATCACCACTGGCTTGTTAAAAGTCACCGCCGGGACGGCGGGTGTCCATCCCACCTCGATGTTGTTCGTGGCCGCCGAGGTAGGCGGATTGCTCCCGGGCGACCAAAGCAGTTGGCAGTGCCAGTTGAAATCGGCCGTGATGCCCGACGGCATCCCCGAAAGAGCAGCATTGTTCACCGGCTGCTGATAGGCGTTCCCCAGTTCGTTAAACGTCTCAACCGACACCACTTCGGCGGAGTGCGCAGCCAGGCAGAAAACGAGGCAAGCCGCCACGAAACCCGGGAATCTTCCCTCCTGCCTGCACGCATTTGGAACCCGTCCACCAAGCGCCCGCGAGCCAGCCAGGAGCCGCATTCGCAGCTCTCTCAGCACCCGAGATGCTCGATCAGCCAATTTCACTCTTATCATCCTTCCTGCAAGATGAGCTGCTGTCAACCATCCTACCCAGAGTCAGTTCAGCCATGGGCGCCTGACCGCCCGACATACTGGGCGACCCGGTGGGGATCGCCCGCTGGCCAAACGCCCGGGTGAAGCAGAGCGGCCCAGGATGCGCTAAGAGCGTGTTTTAAAAATAGGTCGGCAAGGGATTGCGAGCGCGGCGGGGCGGATGGCTAGACGCGACGAAGGCGCATATTCATTAGAAATCTGTAACTGAGGAGCAACGACGCCAGACGCCCCGCCCCGCCGCAAGACCGCCTGGGATATTTTTAAAACACGCTCTAAGCCTCCCACCGCCACGCTGCCGCCTGAAGATCCACGAAACCGCCGTGGTCTACGGCCCGTTGCTACGCGGCTCCAAGAATAGCCGGCCGGCGCGAGCATCAATGGTGATCGCGGAAAAACACGACAGCAGACCGTTGCCGAGCAAGCCCGCCTCTCCAGGAAAGATGGGGGTTTCATGAACCCCGGTCGCCACGTTCGAGAACTGGTGTTTGCCAATACTCACCGTCGTCCTCATTTGCGGGATGGCAAGCGCCGCCAGACCGATCGCCATCTGCACCGAGCACCGCTCGGGTTTTACGCCCGAGGTCACCCATTGCAGCGCGGTCGCGCAGCCAGTGTCCAATCGCACCCATTGGTGTTTGTGGCCGTTGATCGTGATCGCCACCCGCATTCCGCACGGACGCAGCTCCAAAGGCAACACATCATCCGATAGATCGGCCTTCTCCGGCTTGAGCAACTGGATTTTCTGGGCGACAAAATCGATACGGACCGAACGGCGGCGAACAAAGTCCGCCCCGAGCAACCCGTCCACCGGCCGCTCACAGGACCGGCTCAGTTTCTCTAAATCCACCGCCAGGTATTCGTGAGGCAGCTCCATATCGCCGATTCTCAGGGACATCCCCTCCTCCCAATAGCCGGTAAGGGTGGTTTGAATGCCTTGGACCGTCACCTCCGGCCCCAACTTCAGGCCGATCCGCCTGGCCGTGGAGAGATTGATAACGCTGGCGGCCGCCCCAGTGTCCACCAGGAAGTTGAGGGGAGTCTCCGACTTTGGGCTGATCACTTGGACCCGCAGCAAGCCCTCGCGATACTCGAACGGAAACTCCGCGACAGTCGTCGGCGCAGCCTGGGCCGAACATAGGTATGTGACGAATAGAATGAGGGCGCAGAGGCGGCGGTGCACCAGAGCCCAGCAGCGACTAGCATGCCAACTTGCCCGCCATAGGTTACTCCCCCGGATGGCACCAGAAGTCCGGCGTCGATGTGTCTACTGGAGCTCCGGCCGACTGCGGCCCGGGGTTTCCGCGGAGACTCCGCCCGGCTATTCATCTCGGGTCAGGAAAACACGGAAGCCAAGGCTGGCGTACCTGGAGTCTGGGAGGATGTAGTTGCGGTACGCTGAGCGGCAGACCCCGGCATGGTTAAGCCAGTAGCCGCCGCGGATCACGCGGAGCGAGCCCGAAGCAGGTCCTTGCGGGTCGATGACACTCCCATCGGGATAAACCTCATACCAGTCCTGACACGATTCCAACACGCATCAGCCCAACTCACCGTCTCCACCGGATGGAGCAGCTCGTTCGTAATGATAGTCCCTCTGCCGCCGTTATTCGTTCCGTCTATGCCGTTACGGAAGAAACTCGGATTGCTGCCCACCACCGCCAGGTAGTCCCCTTGGGTCACCAAGGACTTCCCCATCCAAAACCCCCGGCTGATGGTCACCGCATGCTGCGTCTCACCCGGGTCCCGCTCAGCCTCGATCGTCGGGCTCCCCATTGTGAATGTTCCCGGCTGGATGAACACCAGGTTCGTGTCGGCTGGTCCGGAAACGGACCTCGCACGGTAAAACCCCTGGCCGGGTGTCGGAGCCGAGTCATAATCCCCAAATCTGCCGATCGAGCGAGCGGTACTGGACCGCATGCCAGACCTGCAGCGCATCTCCGCAAGCAAACCTCCGTTAGTGCGTAGAGTACCATGCGTAAACTCCGGGCCCGCAGGAGATGGCACCATGTGCCGTGGCAGGAGGAGTGAGCCGATCATCGGGAGAAACGTTCAGACCCCACATTCCCCATCCGCCGCCACCCCAAAGCGTCACGATGCCTGGTCGGCTGCCATTCCCAGGAAAGACCTCGACCGGAACCCGCTCCATCCCGGTGACCTCTTCCCAGATCTTTTGAACCTGCTCTGGAAGCGGTGGGATGCGATGTTGGTCTGGGTTAAGCCCTCCCCATCCCCCCATTGCCAACACCTGCTTAGCCCACTGCCGCAGCGAGGACAGCGCCTCCGTACCTCGCAACCGTTCGACCAAGTTGGAAGCCACTACCGACAGTGGAGAGACAAATGGAGAGGGTTCTTGTGCCACCGGGGCTGCGGTGTTGCGATTGTCCGATCCGCGGCGCTCTCCCGTTCCCAGAAGGGGGTTACCCGTCTTTGCGCCGTTATTCGAAACAGGGCTCGTACGACCACCCACCGTCACGCTTGGCTGTGAATGTCGAACGCAACCGGACTGAAGCGCGAGGAGCATCAGCAGAGACACAATGCCAGTCCATTTAGTCGTCATAATGGAGGGCCTCTCCCTTCGGAATCGTCGGCTCACACCAGCAGGAGCCGTTTGGCTTCTGGACGCACAGGACGCCACTTTAGCTACGAGGGCGACAGCACCGCGCCGACAGCGCGACGTGCGATGGCTCTTCCCCGCCATATTGCCGTCCGGGGACGCTTCCACAACGAGCAGGCGCCCGTGAGGTGGAGAGTAAACACAGCGTGCCGAGCCCCAAGAGCGCCCAAGTCGACGGCTCTGGAATCGGCACGAAGCCCTTGATATCGAAATCGTAGCCTTGTCCCATGGGGAACACGATCTTTAGTTCAACGTCCCTGCCTGCGTACTTGGTAACATCGACAGCCCACAGCTCCCCCTGAGCACCACCCTCGGGCAAATGCTCCGCGAGGACACCATCAAGATAGATCTCAGCGGGCCTTGAGCGACCTCCTCCCTCGCCCCAACCATCGTACTCCTCAAAAGCAAGAAGGTTAGCCCAGGCTGGAATTCGGGCGTCTTGGCTCAGCGTGAACGTACCTCGAGGGACCGCGTAATACGGGACTACGTTCAGGATGTCGAGCACGTAGTTCTGTGGCTCGGCCTCAGGAGCCAAGAGGTTCGCCGCCGTCAGTCCGCCATGTGACCGAACGTCCGTCGTCCATTGACCAACTTTGGACGGGCCGATGAGGGTCCAAGCCGGAGCCTTCTCAGACCAAAACCAGACGCTGGCATCAGATATCGTCCAACCAGTAAAAGCATCGTTTACTGGCACAAAAGCTCCTTCCATAAAATACGTGCGTTTGGAGAGATCTGGGCTGTTAAAGTCCAGGTTAACAAAATCGCCTGCCGTGCAGGCAACGCCGAACAGAGCAAACCAATAGAGCCGACAGATCGTTTTCATGGAAAGGCGACCGGAGTTGAGGTGGCTGCAATCATGACCATCATGTGTCCCCGCCCCGCGCTCAGGTCGCCCCTCACCCCCAAATCTGCCGATCGAGCGAGCGGTACTGGACGGCTTCTCCGACGTGGTCGGTGGTTAGTCGGTCCGCCCCCGCGAGATCGGCAATCGTTCGCGCCACCTTCAGGATGCGGTCGTAGGCCCGGGCGCTTAGCTTCTGGTCGGCCATCGCCATCCGCAGCAATTCCAAGGTCGTGTCGTCCAGCGAACAACAGGCCTTGAGCTCACGATGCCCCATCCGCGCGTTGCAAGTCACTCGGCCTCGCACCCCAAAGCGGAAGTGCTGGCGTTCCCGAGCTGCAATGACTCGATCTCGAATGCGCGCACTCGGCTCGCCGGACGCCGAAGAACTGATCTCGCGGAACTTCACCGACGGAACCTCGACATGGATGTCGATCCGATCCAGCAAAGGCCCGGAGATGCGCCCAAGGTAATTCTGGATCTCCCGCGGCGTGCAATGGCTTTCCCCAGGCATATTGCCGTCCGGCGTCGGATTCATCGCCGCCACCAGCATAAATTCAGACGGGAAAGTCATCGTGCCAGCCGCACGCGAAATCGTCACCCTGCCCTCCTCCAGCGGTTGGCGCATGGTTTCCAGAACGCTGCGTTTGAACTCGGGCAACTCATCCAGGAACAACACCCCGTTATGGGCCAGGGAAATCTCTCCCGGCGTCGGGTTGGCGTTCCCGCCCAGCAGGCCGGCGTCGCTGGCGGTGTGGTGGGGGGTACGGAACGGACGTCGTGTGACCAACGCTTGCCCGGGCGCCAGCAACCCCACGATGCTATGGATCTTGGTCGTCTCCAACGCCTCTTCCAGGGTGAGCGGCGGCAGGATCGTCGCCAGTCTGCGCGCCAGCATCGATTTCCCGGTCCCAGGCGGGCCGATCATCAGCACGTTGTGCCCGCCGGCGGCGGCGATCTCCAGGGCGCGCTTTACTGATTCCTGGCCTTTGACCTCGGCGAAATCCACCTCGTCATCCAACGGTTGGCCGAAGATGCTGGCCACATCCACCGTTTTCGGTGCGATCTGCGTCTCACCCTCCAAGAAGCTGACCGCCTCGCGCAGGTTGCGGATCGGGATAACCGTCAAGCCCTTGACCACCGCCGCTTCCGCTGCGTTGTCGAACGGCACCATTACACCTACCTTGCCCTCCGCGCGTGCCCTGAGCGCTATCGGCAGCACGCCCTTGACCGGCCGAACTGCCCCGGTGAGCGCCAGCTCCCCAACGATCAGGAAGTTCTCCAATTGCTCCGCATTCATTTGCTCCGCGGCGGCGATGATCCCCAAAGCGATCGGGAGGTCGAAGCTGGGCCCCTCCTTCTTCACGTCGGCCGGAGCCAGGTTGATCGTGGTGCGCCCCATCGGGAACTTGAACGCCGAATTGGACAAAGCCGTGCTCACACGGTCGCGCGACTCCTTCACGGCCGCGTCTGGAAGCCCCACAATCACCACAAGCGTATCCCCCCACCCCGCATTCACCTCGACTTCGACCGGGTACGCCTCAATGCCATTAACCGCAGCAGAACAGACCTTGGCCAGCATATTTCAAGTTATGAGGGAGGCAGGGCAGAAGTGCAATCCGGAATTATCGGGAATTATCGTCCTGTGACGCTACGGCGCCCATTTTCAACCCCTTTTCCAGAGTTCGGTTGCGCTCTCGGAAAAACGGTCAACCCTCGAGCTTGCATGGCCGGTTTCAGAGTTCAATGCGACCTGCGGAAAGGCTTTCGGGTCGTGGCCGACGCATCGCAGCGAGCAGCACGATGCTGGCGCTGGCGGGCGTCGCTAAGCGGAGGCGGGTCGCAATCTCCTTTACAGAGAGGGTGGTTTGCCTGTGCAGGCGCAGCCCGATCTCCAGCTCGCTTGGGTCGCGCTTGCGTCGGGAGACCAAGTCCCCCTCCCCCCAACCCAGCCGATCCAGTTCTTCACTGATGATTCGTCCAGCTTTGGCATGGCTACCTCGTGTCCTTGCGGCAAAGGTGCGTAAGGGCGACAAAGCCGTCGGATCGAGATTGCGACTGGAATGTTGGGCCACCCCGGAGCGGCGCGGGTTTCAGGTTGCCAGTGCGGTCTGGTTGGCGAGTGCGGCTGAGACGTTCCAGGGCATCCAACGGCTGGGATCGGCTTTGACGACCTCCGCGTTGCGGACCAAAGCCAGCATGTAGTCGAAGGGGTTGACCTGGTTGGCCCGACAGGTCTCCACCAGGCTCATAAAGACATCGCCGACCCTGGCGCCTCGGGTCGTCCGATAATGAAGGCTGTTTTTGCGGTGAAGGATGCATCTCTTCAAGATTCTTTCCGCTTCGTTATTGTCGATCGGAGCCCCGGGGGTGCGCAAAAACTGGGTCAGTTCCTTCCAGCGCTTCTGCATATACTTGATGGCCCCACCCAGGCCTGAGTTGGGCTCCACCTTTTTGCCCTCGATCAGCTCGACGAACCAGGCTCGAAGATCTTCCATGACCGGCTGACTGTGGGTTTGATGTTCCCGGAGCCGTTGCTGCGGACTGAGCCCCGCGGCCTTGGCTTGCGCTTCCACCCGGTAGATGGCCGAGAAGCTGTCGACCACCTTGCGGCATTCCTCGGGAAAGGAACGTTCCAGTTCCACAAAGTTGCGCCGGGCGTGCACTGCGCATTGGGCCTCCACCGTCGGCGTCCCTTGGGGATCGTTCTGCGCCAGTCCGTCGCACATGTGCAGTGGCGGGGGACGCTCCGCTCCCCGATGAGCGAGCACTTGAGCCAGATTCTCCCCGGCATGCTGGCGTCCGGTGAAGAAGAGGCTCACGTCATGATCCTCCAGCTTGCCCACGATCCCGGAGGTGAAGATACCCGTTCGCTCGGGGTCTTTCTCGCTTTGGATTTGCTGGCGCAACCCGCGTACCCGCATGGCCGTGTCATCGCTGAAGAGGACCGGAGCCTGGGCCGCCTCGTGGATGAGATGTTCAAAGACCGGCTCCAGACTCTCGCAGACTCGATCCACCTGTTCCCACTGGACGGAGGCGGGCAAGGGCACCCCCAAACTCTTCTGCAACCGCTCCACCCGAAGGAAGGGCACCCCGCTGCCGTAACGCATCAATCCCACCATCACGCCGACGCTGGGGTCATACTTCTCCAGCCCTGCTTCCGGGGGAGTCGGTGCCGTGAACACTTTGCCACAGGTGTCGCAACGCAGTTGCTCCAGCTCATGGATCAGCGCTCCCACCGGCGGTTGTGCGCTCACGCTGAGCACCACCGCCGGTTCCTTCTGTGGCCGCAGCTTGCCCTTGCCGCAGTTCGGGCAGAGCTGCCCGGCGGCCAAACTGGCGTGCTTGACCCGGACTCTGCGGGCGCCGGTGTAACTGCGATGCGAGTTACGCCCATGACCCTTGGGCCGGGTGTGCTTGGGTTTTTTAGGGGGCTTGCCGCATACGTTGCGGGCGCTCTCGGTCCTGGCCCCGAAGCAAAGCTGGCGCAGCCTGGCCAGCGAGAGCGTCTTCCTCTCCAAGAGTTCAAGCAACTGTCCGGAAAGCTCGAATAGTCCCCGGATCCGTTCGAACTCCGCAGTGGACAACCGATGGCGAAGGCTCTCCAGGAACCCCTGCCGCTCGGCCGACTCTCCCAGCAGGGTTTTGAGTTCCTCGCTCATGGCTGGAGCAGCTTTTGGCGGAAGTCCTTATGCAAGGGATACACCCACAACTCCTTGATGGAGACCAGGGGGTCTCCACCCTTGGACTTGGTGCCCCGGCCCTCCGATCGTCCAACGCATTTCCAGTTGGCGGCCCGGTAGCACGTGCCCTGGAACCGTTCGATGTCCACGAAACTCTCCAGCAAATGAATCGGATGGTGGTAAAGGGCCTGCCAGTCCTCGCTGATCCGGCGAGCGATACGGCTCAGTAGATGGCTGGCCAAGTGCGGCACCTTGGCCCAGGGAGCAATCAGGTAGCGGCTGTTGTAGGCGATTAAATGCAGGTTGTGGGCGTAGGCTTGCCGGGGAGCCCCCACCCACTGATCGCGCAGCTTGAGCTGGAGCGGGCCAGAGTTCCACGCCAGGCAGGCAACGGG
>Ga0265314_10001608_pt1 | contig 24807 bp, 22 predicted proteins | sample 4126metaG_FD_203106 | JGI IMG/M metagenome (GOLD analysis project Ga0265314, IMG submission 203106) | Rhizosphere microbial communities from Carex aquatilis grown in University of Washington, Seatle, WA, United States - 4-1-26 metaG | ecosystem: Host-associated > Plants > Roots > Rhizosphere >... | reverse complement strand
GCCGTTTCCGCGCGGGGAGGACCTGAACCCGTTTTCGTGCCTGCGCACCGGGCCGCGGCTCAGCCGCGGCTTGTGGATTCCACGGCTCATGCGATTTCCGCACCCCCCGTCGACGCCTACGCTTCGGAGGGCGATCACCGACAGACGCGGGAAATGCATCCCACCTACCTCCGTGCGGCCGGACCCCGAACAGGGGTTTTTCGAACCCTGACACGATGGCCCCGATCCCAGGCTTGCGCCAATACGAAAGCCCTTGCAGTCCGGTGGGTACTTCCAGTACAGTCTGGTATCAATAAAATAATTGATACCAGGGAGCGGTCTTATGGGTACTGAGATTTCGCCGACATCGCTTACAATTGCGGGTGAGACTGTCATCGTGAAGCACGAACGCGTGCCGATCGGCTCGATCCGCCTGAACCCCGATAATCCGCGAGTTCGCTTCCTTTTGAAGCACGGCGGCGGCTCGACCGGCCAGCCGGGCCTCCTGAAGCTGATTAAAAGCCAGCCAGGCTATGACCGTCTGCAGAAGGCCATCCGCAAGGCCGGCGGACTGCACGATCCGATCATCGTGGATCACGCCGGCATGGTAGTCGAAGGCAACACCAGAACGGCGGTCGTCCTCACGCTGCATGACGGCGCGAAGAAAGACATGCGCTGGCAGACCGTCCCGGTGGTGAGGTTGCCAAAGGGGGTGGCCGAGAAGGCGACCGCGATGCTGATGGCCGCATATCACGTGGGCGGCAAGACCGTGTGGAGGCCCTACGCGCAGGCGGACCAGATCCATCACCTCCGCAAGGTGCACAAATGGCCCGTCGAGCGCATCGCCGACGAGACGCAGATGTCCGAGAAGGAGGTTCAGCATTATCTCGACGCCTACGACTATCTGGTCGAGGAAGTGCTCCCGCAGGTGAAGAACGGCGCCGCGACTGACATTCTGGAGTCGAAGTTCAGTCACGCGCTGGAGTTCATTAAGCACAAGAAGACGGCGCAGCTCCGCGAGAACCCGTCCGCGCGTAAGGCTCTCGCGAAGATGCTGATCGAAAACACAATCAAGGGCGCGGAAGTTCGCGATCTGGACAAGGTCTTGGGGAACAAAAAGGCGGCCGCAGTCCTCAAGAAGTCGGGTTTCAAGGCGGCGAAGAAGGTGCTGGCCGTCGCCGACCCGCTGTCCGGCTCGCGCACCCTCAAGCAGATCGAGGCGCTCACGAAGGCGCTCAACAAGATGGGTCAGGAGGAGATCGCGCTTCTCAAGAAGTCGCCGAAGGCGATCAAGCTGATCAAGGGTTTGGTGGATGCGGTCGAGACTGTAGCGGCAGTGACCGGCGCGGTCGCAGGAAAGAAGAATGGCAAAAAGTAAGGCAAAAACTGATGGCGGCGAACGTGTTGTGGAGCATGTCGACGAGATCGTCCTCGACAAGCTGACGGTTCAGGTCCGCGGCCAGAACATCCCGGTAGACGACGTCCATCTCGACCCGACCAATCCGCGTCTCGCCAACACCGTGGCGGTGTCGGGATCCGGCACTGGCAAGGCCGCGCAGAACTCGCTGCGCGATATCCTGTGGGCCGATCCGGACGTGCACAGCCTCTACCGGTCCGTTCTGGAAAACCGCGGCCTGATCGAGCGCATCATCGTCCGCAACAACATGGTGGTAGCAGAAGGCAATTGCCGCACGGTGGTGTATCGGAAGCTGCGCGAGAATTTTCCGGACGACCCTACTTGGCGTACGATTCCCGCACGGGTTCTGCCCGCCGACATCTCCGACCGGCAGGTAGCGATCCTTCTTGGCGAGCTCCACGTCGGGGGGAAGAACGCCTGGTCTCCGTTCGAGAAGGCGGGACACATACACCAACTGCTGACCCTATTCGGCATGGTGCAAGAAGAGATCGCCAAGGTCCTCAAGACGTCCAAGACCTCGGTCAATCATAACTTCCGCGCTTTCGACGCGATGAAGAACAAGTATCTGGTCGCTTTCCCGGGCCCGGGTGCGGTGCGGAAGTTCAGCCACTTCCTCGAACTCTACAAGAGTCCGGAACTCCGCGATTGGGTGACGAAGTCGCCGGAAGCCTTGGACGACTTCGTGCAATGGGTCGGCACTAACAAGATCGCGCAGGGCAAGGATGTGCGCGAACTCAAGGACATCGTTTCTAACCCGCGCGCTCTTGCGGCGTTCGGCACGAAGGGCAGGGACGCGGCGCTCAAGATCTTGAATCAGGACCGGCCAGAACTGAGTTCGCCGCTTTTCAAGCTGATGATCGAGATGACGAGCGCTTTGTCGGATGCCCGCTTGGATGACATTCAGCGCGTGCGGAAGGACACCAGAGGTGGAGCGAAAGCGATCGTTCGCAATCTGCGGGAGACGCTGGAACGCTTCGTGGATCTTTGTGACGGTTTAAATTGAAGAAGGAGAGTGCGGTCATGGCGGTGTATGCGAGGAATATTCAAGGTGTCCGTGTCGAGCTTGCGCTGACGGAGGTCGATCCCGAGGACGTAGTGCTGGATCCGAGCAATCCGCGCGTCAGCTTCTCGATGCGGCAGCTCGACGACGAAGAGCGCGGCGATCCTGCCTGCACCCTGCTTTTGACCTCTCAAGAGGATACGGAAGGTCTCAAGCGCTCGATCATCCTCTCCGGCGGAGTGCAGGAGCCGATCTATCTTCGCCATGACGGCACCGTCGCCGAGGGCAACCGCCGCGTCGTCGCGGTGCGCGCGGCGAAAGAAGAGTATCCGGACAATCCCGCGTTTCGCACGATGCCGGCGTGGGTCATTCCGAAAGGCACGCCCGAGAGCATCGTGCAGGACCTGCTCAACGAGATCCATCTGGGCTCCGTTCGCGGTTGGGCGCCGTACGAAAAGGCGTTGCAGATGCGGGCCCTTGTGAAGGGGGGTCTTATCGAGGCCGAGGTTGCGGAGCGCTACCGCATGACGGCGAACGATGTGCGTCACCACATCGAGGCCGCCAACTTCATGGACAAGCTTTACTTCCCGATCACGTCGGACCCGACCGACCCTGAACATCGGACAAAATACAGCTATTTCTTGGAATTCGAGAAGAACGGCCGCATCCAGCAGCACCGCGAAGGGATGAAGGATCTTCCGGAGCGTTTCGCGCGCTGGGTCCGCGACGGACATGTCGACACCGGTATGAAGGTCCGCAAGCTGCCGAAGATACTCGACGCAAAGGAAGCGGTGCGTCTTCTCGAAGTCGATGGCTTCGACGCGGCGGAGGAGTATCTTTCCGAGAATAATCCCCGCGAGCAGGAGTTCTATCTGCTGGTCGAGAAGGCGCGCGCACGTCTCGCGAAGATGTCGATCGGCGAGATGATCGAAGCCAAGCAATGCCCCGAACGCATGGAAATCCTGACGGCGCTGCAGGAAACCGTCGCCGCCGTGTTGGAGAACGTCGACCGCGTCTCCGCTCCGAAGGCGCCGAAGGCGCCGAAGCGCGCCGGCAACCGCCGCAGGTAGTTCGATGCCGAGTTCGGTCCACCAGACTCTTCTTCTTTGGGCGGCACGTCGCATGCACGCTGACCGATTTGTCGTGGCAGGCTTCGATGCCGAGGCCGAACAGGGCGGCCGGTGGAACGGCCTTCCGAAGCCCTTCTTGATCGCCGGCCGGAGACCGGACGCATGGGGTGCGAGGCAGCAGGGAACGCTGTTGGCGTTCGCGGAGGCGAAGACGGCAGGTGATATCTGCAATCCGCATACGCTGTTGCAACTGCGGACGTTCGGTCGAGTCACTATGAAGGGCACCCGCACTCCGTGCCCGCTCTACGTGGCCGTTCCTCGTTGCGAGGCGGGAAAGCTGGACAGAATTCTAATCGAGGCTGGATTGGGCATCGCGCGGCACGTCGTGCGTTTGCACATCCCCGAGGCGTTGCTCGGAGGATATCGCCGTGCCGCGTGAGAAGATTGCCCCGCTGCCGCATCAGAAGGAGGGCACCGAATTCCTCCGCACGAACGAACGTGGCGCGTTGTTCGACGAGCAGGGCTTGGGCAAGAGCAAGCAACTGATCGACGCGATCGCCGCGGAGGTGTCAGACAAGAAATTGAGCGGTGCCGTCATCGTATGCCCTAACGGCTTGAAGACGACTTGGGCCGAGGAGGTCCGCAAGTTTTCCGATCTGCCCGTCGCGGTGTTTGGGGCGGGTCAAAAGGCGCGCCGATCCTCGTTCACGAAGTTGCGCGCCGTTTTCTACGTCATCAACTACGAAGCAGTCGCCGCCGAACTACAGGCGTTGAAGGCCTTGCTGCGGTTCAAACCGATGGCGCTCGTTCTCGACGAGAGCCATCGCATCAAAACGTCGGGCGCGAAGGTCACCGAAGCGGTGCTGCAGCTGCGTTCGAGTGCCGCACGCCGGTACATCATGTCCGGTACGCCGGTGGCGAATAAGCCGGACGACCTATGGACCCAGTTCTACTTCTTGGACGATGGCGCGTCTCTGGGGGGCTCTCTCGACGATTTTCATGCGCGCTACAAGGGGCCCGGTGGTTCGTACCGTTCGCTCGACGACCTCCGGAGCAGGGTGGACGCGATGTCGAAGCGCCGCCTCAAGGACCATGCGGTCGACCTCCCGGCCAAGCTTATACGCCGTGTTATTGTCCCGATGGGCGCGGAGCAGCGTGCGATGTACGATGAGATGCGGAACGAACTCGCGCTTTGGGTGAAGTCGCTTGACGGCGCGGAAGTGCTCAAGCAGGCTGACGCGATCCTCGCGCGGCTCGTTCGCCTCGCTCAGCTCGCTTCGAACCCGGGTCTGCTCGATGCCGGATACGACGAGCAGCCTGCCAAGTTCGCCGCTCTTGACTGCATCCTCTCCGACACGTTGACCGGTGACGACACGCGAAAAGCGATCGTCTGGAGCTCGTTCGTCGGCAATATGGAAGCGCTGCGAAAACGGTATCCTCAGTTCCGGCCCGTTACGATCCACGGTGCTCTCTCGGGCCCCGAGCGCGACGAATCCGTGCGCGCGTTCAAGAACGATCCAACGGTGCGGTTGATGATCGCGAACCCCGCTGCAGCCCGCGAAGGGCTGACGTTGACGCAGGCCAACATGGCCATCTACGTGGACCGGACCTTCAACCTGGTGGATTTCGTTCAGTCGCAGGATCGCATCCACCGGATCTCGCAGACGCGCGACTGCGAGATATTGCTGCTGTTGGCGCAGGACTCGGTGGATGAGTTCGTCGACTTCTGCCTGGAGCAGAAGCTCCGGCTGGCGAGGTACGTGCAGCAGGACGTCGCGAGCGTCGCGCCGGAAGACTTGGCGCTCAGCAAACCGGAGATACTGCGTGCGTTGTTGTGGCCGGAGGATAAAATGTCGGCCGAGGCCGCCGTGCCTGCTGGGGAGCCTAACGCCAAGCGTAAACGGGTGCAGCAGGCAAAAGTGCGGCGCTCGTGAGACGCGCTGCCCGGTAGTCGTCGGCTGGACTACTTCAGGGCCTTTTCGAGAGCCTTTTTGACCTCCTGATAAAGCGGCAGTTCGAGGTAGTCGTTGAGCACCTTGAGGGTAGCTTCCAGCATCTCCTGCCGGATGGCCTTCCTGAACTGTTCGTAGTCGTGCGTCTTAGGCTTCTCCAGCAGGCTCACTCGGATCTGGTTGAGCTCTTTGGAAAAGTTCTTCAGCTTTAGCTGGTCGGCACTCGTTTCGCCCGGTCCGGCCTTTTCGAGATCCTTTTCGATCTTCTCCGTGTCGACGATGAGATTTCGCACCTTGGAAAGATCGAAAGTCTTCGAGTGACTGATCTTCAGAAACCTTTCGCGATGGCGCTTAACCTTAGCTTCGAGCACCCTTAGAGAGGTCTGGTATTCCTTCGAAACGGCGCGCGCTTCTTTCGTCAGCTCCGCGCAGACTGGCATGATCTCGTTTCTGATCTTGAGCCACACGTCGTCTTCTTCGAAGTTATCGCGCCGCGCGTTCGGCACGACCGATTTCGGATCGACGTAGATCTCGCCCACGAACCAGTTGGACCAGCGGCCGAAAGTCGATCTCGCCTCGTTGGTGGTCGGTACGTCGCGGATGAGGTCGTTTCCGTCGATCTGTATGTTCTTCAATCTGAACCGAATGCCGGCGACGTTTTCCTTCTGGTAGTCGCCGGGTATCTTCTTGTGGCCGATCCATCCCCACCAAGTGCCGCTTTCCCCGTGGCGAACGGTTACGCGCGTAAGAGCGACGTTTTCGTTCTCCGCTCCGAGCATCTTCGGCCGGTACGGCTTGTAGACGGGGCGTTCCGTCTTGGACCCTGCCTCGCGCAGCACGATGGTAACGTGGTCGAAGGCTATACGGTCGAGCAAAGGCTGCTCCTCATCCGCATCGTCGTCGCCCGCGTCTCCGCCGACCATCGGCACCTCGACCGCACCAGCCGCGTCGAAGATCTTGCTCCTGAAAGACGCGAAGTCGGGATGGAAGTCGACGGGCGCCACTTGGGCAAGAAATTCCTCCAGATCGACAAGCCTAGTCGCTTCGGGTGGAGGGTTCGTAAGGTCCTGCAGCGTCACCTCGAAGTAGTGGTCCGAGGCATTCGGTACCTTCTGCTGCCGATATGTAACGCATTCGCTAATCAGAGCCGCAGCTGGCTTCAGTCCCGAGAACTCCATTCCCTTGCGGAGTGCCGCGCAATCGAACGACACGATCGTTTCGACCGTGTCGCCGGCGGCCTTCGTTCGGAACTGTAGCGTGTTGGAAAAGGCGATCCCAGCGAGACGCCCGATTCCCCGGAAGCCGGCCTCGCGGCCGCGTTGTTTTCTCGACGCACCCACCGTGGTGAGAGTGCTCATCGCGACGCGATACGGAAGCCCGATGCCGTTGTCGTAGATCGTGAGAGTCTTCTTGCCCGCATCGATTGTCAGAGTGATTTTTTCTCTTCCGGCCTTGAGTATCTTCGCGGCGACGGCGGCCTGGACGCCGTCGAGGCTGTTCTGCACGTACTCTCGGATCGCATTGCGCCGTTCGCCGTACATGCCGGTCGTGATCGATTCGAGCAGAAACGACCCGATCAGAGGCGGCGGTACGGCTTCTCCCCTCGCGGGCGCAGGAACTAGTGCGTTTGCCACAATGGTTCTCCCGGAAATCAGATGTCGGTTTCGACGCCGGCAAGCTCGGCCACGCGTACGGTATCGGTGGGTTCTAAAGAGGGCTTTACGAACTGGCTGGGCAGGAGGTGGAAGCGGGCGATCACTTCCGTCAGGTCGCCTACTCTGAAATCCCTTCGTTCCACGTCATTTCCGATTTGGGACGAGAAGCGTAGGGATACCTCCGTCTGGGTTTTCGTAATGAGGTTCTTGCCGTCGTGGTCGACCGCAAGAAGATCGGCGTGTGCCTTGTTGTCCGCCGAAGGCTGAACGGAAAACTGGAGAGCGATGCCAGCGGGTGCGCCGCCGGGCACGAAGATTGGCGCAGGCCGGGTCCCGGCTAGCGCGGCACCGATGGTCGAGGCGGCCGGATGCAGCAACGCAAGGTCGACCACGTCAAGAAGAACGGACGCCGAAACGCTTCCGTCGAGGGGGCGCCGTTGAAGCTCGCTGTCGAAGTAGACCGCTCCGAGCGCGCCGAGATACACGGCGTTCACGACCACCGCGTCGAGCTGCGCCGCTTGGTCGCGCAAGTCCGTAACGAAGCGCATCGCGACAGGATCTTGTGATCTCGCGAGGTCGCTCATTTCGCGGCCGAGTACGACAAGATCGTCGGCGCTCCAATCGGGGAGTTGCTTCCAATCGAATTGTTCGTACAGGTCGGTTCGCACCGCCACGTTAGCTTCCCTGAATTTGGCCAAAAAGACAGCCACGTCCGCGGCGCATTCTTCCGCCGGCTTTCGGATCGCCTCGATCTGTAGCTCGGGAGCAGGTGCGGTTGCAGGCGGCTGCTGGTCCTGTTCTCCATCCGCCGCAGTCGGGCGTTCATTCGCGGCCTGCGCTTCTCCAAGTTTCGCTGCTTGGCCCAAGCGCGCGGACCACAACTGCGCCTGAGCTCTCTTGATTTCCGGCTTCGGAAGCTTGGTGTCAAGGAACGCCGCAGCGAACGTTTGGTATTGTCCGCCCATCTTCTCCATGAGCACGGCGCAGTACATCGGATCGAGAAGCACTAGGTCGCCCGCGCCACGATCCGCAGCTTCCCTGACCAACAGCGGCTGGGCCATGGGTACTGGTCTGGGATTCGGAACGCGCCTGCGGAATTCGGTAGTTATGCCTTCCTCGCCGTGAAGATTGACGTACCAATCGTTCTTTCTGTCGCCCGTCGCCACAATGAGCGTGCGAGCACGAACTCTCGCTGCATGCGCGAGGACTTCGCGCCAGAGCGCCAGGTCGCCGAAACGATTGTCGCCTGGCTCTTCCCGCGCGTTAGGATTGGCCGGGTCGCGTCCCCGCCCTTTGTGAGCGTCGTTGAAGCCCGGCGGGATCAAACCGCGATATCGGATTTGCTCGTCGGATTCGAGCCCGTCAGTGATCTGGCTTAGCGCTCCGGGGAGCAGCCGCTTGTCGATGAACTCGGCGACCTGTGCGAGACCGAACTTCACCTCCTGCTGGAGATTGGATTTTGCCGATCCGATCATCGTTCGGATCGGCTGCATCGTTCGCCTATATTCGTCGAGGAACATCTCGGACGAACTTGGAAATCCGAAAAGTTCGTCGCAGCAGAGCGCGCGGATGCTTTTGTAGAGGCGAGTCGTCGCGTCCTCGAAGTGACCGAGCTCGGTGCTGAGCTCGGTATGGATGGTCTTCTTCGTCTGGTGCTTGAAAAATTCGTGGGCCCCCCACAACGGCACGTGAAATCGCTTCGGCTCAGCGGCGTTGACCCATGCGAAGAATTGCTCGCGCGCCGGGCGGCCGAGCTTTGTCAGCCACATGAGAAACGACGTGTCGAAGTAGACGTGTGTCGTGGTTTCCGGGATCAGCCGCTCCAGCCTTCGCAGGTATTCGTCGGAGTTCTCGGGCTGGCGGGCGATGAACGGCGTCACCACGGCATCAGCCGGACGACGTCTTGGTGCTCTTACCGGCCGCCGGGACGACGGTCGGATGGACTTTCTGGGGGTAGCGGCCATTCGAACTCTGGGTGCTGGACGACGCGAGGCGGGTGGTTGCGGAGCGGGCGTGGCTGGCTGATGATGAGAATGAACGGGCCCCAAAGCAAGTGCTGGTTGCAGACACCCCTCGGCACCCAAGACTGGCGAGGGATGGCTTTACGGCCATTTTTCGTTGTGCGGGCAACCACTTGATGCAATACTTGCAGTCTCAGACTGCAATTTGCCCAGAGTAGCCTCGTGTCAGATAAGAAAATAATCCTCGAAGGGCATTTGGGCCAGGCTATTAGCCAGCCTGCGTTGATCGGATTTGCGCCCGCCAATCTGCTGCACCGGCTGAGCTTTGCGGACGTCCTCAACGAGGATTCCGGCACCGGATACCAGCGCAGGCTGAACTCCCAGCACAGTCTCGACTTCCGCCGCTACGTTCAGACCGGCGTCGCCATGACGATACCGCTCACATTCAACGTTCGCCCGCCTTCGGGCGAGTACTGGCGGCTGATTGGAAAAGGCGCTAACGCCCGGTTGGAATTCGAGCCCGATGGCCCGCGTATACTGGCGCAGGTGGACTGCCAGCACCGCCTCGGCCATTTGCACGACCTCGATGTCCCGCTTCCGTTCCTTTGCTTTATCGGTCTGAGCGCGCGTGATGAGATGGAAGCCTTCCGCGTCATCAACAGCAAGGCGAAGGGCCTGAGCACCAGCCTGCTCGACTATCACGACGCTCAACTGGCCGGAGATCTCGCTAGCGAACGTCCGGAGCTCTTCATTGCCTTGCAGCTGAATGTGAACGCGGATTCGCCATGGCGGCGGCAACTGGATCTCGGGGGGCAAAAGACTTCCGGTCTTACGCGCAGGGCGTCTCTCCGTACCATGCAGAAGGCCGTTCGGGATTACTTCCTGACGCCGTCCTGTATTCTGGAGCGCGAAAGCGTGGAAGCGGTGGCGGCCATGGTCGTCGAATTCTGGCTCGCGGTCACGGAGGTCCTGCCGTCCGCATGGAGCGACCCCCGCGGCCATCTGATCACCAAGGGTATCGGGGTCTATGCTTTGACCGGCCTGATGTCCCATATCTACCAGGAGAAACGCTCCGTCGCCGAGTGCACTCGTCGCGCTTTTCGAAGCGAACTTGCGGCTATCGCCCCGAACGTCGATTGGAGCGGGCGGGGCAAATTCAAGGGACTCGGTGGAGAAGCCGGCGCGAAGGAAGCGCTTCGGCTTCTACTTGAGATAAGACAGAACGTGCTTTCGAAGGAACGAGCGGTGGCCTATGCCCGGTAAGAACATCCTGCTGATCGAGCCGGGCTACAAGAACAAGTATCCTCCGCTCGGACTGATGAAGATCGCTCAGTACCATGGTCCGTACGGAAAGAAGGACAAGGTCCGCTTCGTGAAGGGCGAGGACCGGTCGGTGCTCAGCACCGCCTGGGACCGCGTCTACGTTACGACGCTGTTTTCGTTCGAATACGCCAAGATCTCCCAAACCATCGAGTTCGCATTGCAGGCCGCGAACGGGCAGGCGGACAAGGTGTTCGTCGGGGGCATAGCCGCCTCGCTCATGAATGACAAGTTCAAGGCCGAGCCCCGATGGCACGGCATCCGTTTCATAAAAGGTCTCCTCAGCGCGCCACCCGCTGTCGCGCTTCAACTCGACGAATTTTCCGAGGAGATGTACGCGAGCGATACGAACGGCCGGCCGATAGAAGATCTAGTCCCCGACTACGGAATTCTTTCGCAGATCGAATACCAGTATCCCGTCAGCGACGCCTACTTCGCTTACACGTCGCGCGGCTGCATCCGGAAGTGCCATTTCTGCGGCGTGCCGAAGCTCGAAGGCGCTCAGCGCGACACCGAGTCTTTGACCGATCTCATCCGTGAGATCGACCGTATGTACGGACCGAAAAAAGATTTGATGCTGATGGACAATAACGTCGTCGCATCGGCGCGCTTCAAGGAGATCATCGCCGAAATACGCGATCTGGGCTTCGTCCCCGGCGCGAAGCTGAAGCGCGAAGGCAAGTTGCCGGTGCAGCGGCGCGTCGACTTCAATCAGGGAGTGGACGCCCGAATCCTCTGCAAGGATCCGATGTACCTGCGCGAGCTTGCAACGATCTGCCTGAAGCCGCTCCGCATCGCATTCGACCATCTCGGCGTCAAGAAGCCTTACGAACAGGCGATCCGATACGCACACGAATTCGGTTTGACCGAACTTTCGAACTACATGCTCTACAACTTCCACGACGGGCTCGCCGACCTGTTCGAACGCATGCGGCTGAACGTGACGTTGAATGAAGAGTTGGGCGTACGCATCTGGTCCTTTCCCATGCGCTACCAGCCCACCGACAGGCCAGACCGTGGACATGTCGGCGATAAGTGGACCCGGTACCAGCTGCGTTCGCTCCAGATCGTTCTGCAGGCCACGCACGGTGTGGTGAGCGGAGAGCCCGAATTCTTCAAACGCGCCTTCGGAGACACGCAGTCGGAATTCGAGAGCATTCTGGCGATGCCGCACGACTTCATCTTCAATCGGGACTGGTACGAACGTTTCGAAGGGAAAGCGGAGCTTGAAGATTACCGGACCGCGTACGGACGCCTCTCCGACGCACAGCGTGTCGAACTGGTGAATCTGCTTTCGGGCTGCGATCCGCGCGAATTCGCGTCGTTGGCCAAGAACTGCACGGACTCGCGGCTGAAGGCGGCGCTTCAGTTCTACATCCCGGTCCCGAAGGACGAACTCGTCAGGATCTGGGCCAAGCAGAAGAAGCTGATCGCGCGCGACAACAAGCTTCAGATCGGATTGGCGGACGACGAGATCGTGGAGGACGCCGGCCTCGAAGCGGACGAGGTCGCATTCAGCGCGCCGCCGAAGGCGAAAGGGAAGTTGAAAAATCAGCGATCGGCGTTGCAATGAACGAAGGCAATGCGTTGTTGAAGTCGAGTACATCGTCCCGTCAGGTCGAACAGCTGGATGAGATCGTCATAGGCAAGGACGTGCTCGAACTGGTTTCGAGCGCGATGTACGTCGATCCGCTTACGATCTTCCGCGAGTACGTACAGAATGCCGCGGATGCCATCGACGAAGCCCGCACTGCCGGCCTCTATGCCAAAGGCGAAAGCGGGCTGATCGAAATCGGCATCGACACGGCGCAGCGCAAAGTCACCATAAGGGACAACGGCACCGGGGTGCCGTGGAAGGATTTCGGCCGTCGCCTTACCGCCTTGGGCGCGAGCGCGAAGCGCGGCGGAACGGCGCGCGGATTCCGCGGTGTCGGACGGTTAGCGGGGTTGGGGTACGCGCAGAAGCTCGTCTTCCGCTCGCGTACGGAACAGGACGACCTCGTTTCCGAGTTGAGCTGGGACTGCAGGCTGCTGCGGTCTTCGCTCCGGTCGGCGGAGACTAACGGGGGCTTGGAAGATCTTATCCGCCAGGTCGCAACTTTGTCGCGTGTCGCTCCCGATGGATACCCGGACCGTTTCTTCGAAGTCGAACTGGACGGTGTCGTCAGATTCCGAAGCGATACGCTGATGAGTCCGAAGGCGATTGGGGAATACCTGGCGCAGGTCGCTCCGGTGCCGTTTGCTCCCGATTTCGAATTCACCGCGTCGATCTCCGAGGCTGTAGAACCGGCGGTGAAGTTGGATACTTTGGAGCTCAAGATCTCCGGGCTCGAAGAACCGGTTTACCGACCGCATCGAAAGGGTTTCAGCGACGAGAAGCGCACCGGTAGGTTCGAGGATATCGAAGTCTTCACGATCCCGGATGTCGATGGCGAACCGGCCGCGGTCGGTTGGATCCTGCATCATGAGTATGACGGTGCGATCCCGGTCGGCACCGGCTTCAAAGGTCTCCGGCTCCGTGTAGGGAACGTCCAGATCGGCGGAAACGCGCTGCTGGAAGAGCTCTTCACCGAGAGCAGGTTCAATTCGTGGTCGATCGGGGAAGTGCATATCCTCGACCGCCGCGTCGTTCCCAATGCTCGGCGCGACGATTTCGAGCAGAACGCGCATTACAGCAATCTCCTCAATCAGCTCGCACCCATAGCTCGCGCGATTTCCAAGCGTTGCCGGACCAGCTCGAAGCAGCGCCAGTTGCTTCGCGACTTCCAGCTGCAGGAGCAGGGCATCAAGGAACGCTTGCAGATTCTGCAGCAGGGTGGGATCAGGCGGGAAGCGCGTAAGGTGCAGACGGCTCAGATCGATTCTTCGCTTCAGAAGATGGACCGTCTGGCTAATTCCCATGATCTGGAGGCGGAGAAAGAGAGGCTCGTCGGCCGAATTTCGAAACTGCGCCAGCGTGTGCAGGATACCGCCGTTGCGTCAGCATCGTCTCCGCTCGAACTCCTGCCTCCGCATAAGCGGGCGATGTACGGCCAGATGATCGACCTGATCTACGATTGCTCCGTGAACAGGATTGCGGCGAAGTCGCTTGTGGACCGTATCCTCGAAAAGATCGTCGAAGAAAAGTCAGCTGCGGCCAAGCTCCCGAAGAAGCAGAACGGTTTTAAGAAGGCGAGCGCCACTCGCGCGAAGCCGAGAAATTCTGGCCGTAAATCTCGGCTTCGGTAGCGATTTGCGACCCTCTTCAGTTGCGCGAAGTTCGAGGACTGCGTCGCTTACACACTTTGGAACGTCCGGAGCGTGAGTTCATCGGCATCGTCTTCCTGACACGGAAGGGCGAAGGCTCTTTCCGAGGGTGCAGTTTGCCTATCTCCCTCCAGTAACTCCAGTTTGAACCCAATAGCTCCGAGGTGGCAACTCAAGGTCGCGATTTCAAAACCCATGCCGTGACCCTCGGCGTTCCGCACGCCAAGTTGCGTTGGACCGGAACTGGCGGCCAAACTTTCGCGGTCATTCTTCTTGGAAGCCTGAGTCGGAGCGATCCGAGATTTAAAGGTGCAGTGGTTTTGTCGGTGATCAAATCAGCTCGTCAGAATTTTCCGCCTTAGGGATGGTCCTCCGGTGCCAGCTCAGCAAGCATGTCTGAAGAGGCTTCAGCGTAAGTCGTGACGTGCCAGTAAGCTTTCACCAGTTCTTCAATCGCGATTTTTGTAAAGCCAAACGGTTGGCCCTTCGTGCCATGCGGGTAACGGTAATGTTCGCCGTCTGGATCGGCTTCATTCAAATGGTTGATCAGTTTCGAACAGTACTGACCGTAGTCGTCGCTTCCATAGCCAGCCTGATCGAGCAGCTTGACCAGAGAATTCCACAGCTTCATCAAATTGTGGTGGTCCGTCTTCTCGATCTCGTCGCCTAGGTAATCCTTGTAGTGTTTGATTGGCGAAGCGTGATTCGCGCATGAGTATTGCGGGTGTCGCGATTGGCGCCGACCTGCCGCCATGCCACGAAAACGAGTTCGCTGCGTTTGCTCGCTGGCAAATCGTGCTGGGCCAAGGTTTTTCGAAGCGCGTTCTCAAAACGATCGATATTCGGGTAAAGGCAAACGTCGATTCGAAAGATGCGTGATAGCTGTCGTCCGGCCGTCACGCATTTTGCTCCTGCTTTGGGACATTGTCCGTCAACCCATAAAGAGCCCGGATCAGAATTCCCGCTTCGAACGGCGAGATCTGTTCGGGGCACCGTCCGCCTCGTTGATGAAAATTATTCAATTGTAATTCGACAAATTTCATGGGCATGGCGACGTCGGATCCCCGGCGAAGGAAGCGGCGTGCATCGAATCAGCCGGTGGCGTATTCTTCGACAGGTAGCCGATACTCTTTTGTTGTCGGTTAGCATCATGCAGCCGGGAGCCGACAATGAAGATTCTGCGCTTGATCGAACGCGTCGCACATTGGATCGCGCTTTTGCTCGGCATCGTGGCAATCGTCGCAGTAGGAGTGATCGTTGGCCGTCCCTCAGAGAAGAGTGGCAATCAGCCAAATTTTGCAGGCGTAGAATTGCAGAAGAAGCGTCTCGCGATTTTTCTCGACGGCACTTGGAATAGCGTCGAGAGCAATACGAACGTCTGGCGTATGCGGGCGTTGTGCGCCACGAAGGGGCAAGATGGCGTTCCTCAGCTTGTCTATTATTCGGTCGGAGTGAATGGGTTTCTTGGGGGCGTTTTTGGCCAAGGGCTCGATGAAAATATCCGCTTGGCGTACGAGTGGCTGATAGAAAACTATAATCCCGGCGATGAAATCTTTATCTTTGGCTTTAGCAGAGGAGCCTACACAGCCCGAAGCTTGGCTGGATTGATCGCTATGGACGGGGTTCTCAAAGCCGGCTCGCCCATTGGCATCAGCGAACTTTTTGATCGCTACAGGAAGGGTGACGAGGAAACCATCTGGCGACTAAGGGAAATGCAAAATGCTGGGGAGGTCAGCAATTTTACAGAGCAAGAAAAATGGCTGCTAAAATATTCTCAGCCGGCAAACGTGAATGTGATCGGCGTGTGGGACACAGTGGGGTCCGTTGGCCTGGCTGCCGGCGACATTCCGGGCATTAGTCGCTCCTCTTTCGACTACCTTCAAACAGGTCTACGCATTCATATCCTCAACGGTTACCACGCACTAGCGCTCGATGAGCATCGGAACGACTTTGCTCCCACGCTTTGGGATGTTCGGCACCCCAAGAATCCGAATGCAATCGTTGCGCCGCCGCGCCCGTTGTCCGGTGTTGAACAGAGGTGGTTTGTAGGTGCACATGCCAACGTCGGAGGCGGCTATCAGACTGATCTTCTCGCTCAAGCGCCGCTGCGTTGGATGATGAAGAAGGCGGAAACGCAGGGCCTGACCTTCCGGTCGGAAGTTGAGCCGGATGGCGATTCGCTAAAAGCGCCGATCTCCGACTCCTACAAGGCGTTTGGTTATGGATTATATCACATCGTCTCTTCGCCGCTTTATCGGACCGTCGGAAGGGATCCTGAAGTCCAAGAAAACGGAACCCACATCAACGTCAACGAAACAATAGATGTCAGCGTTTTCGCGCGGTGGCGTGCCGATTCGGCGTATAGACCAGCCAACCTCGCTGAGTGGGCGCAGAGGAAGTCGGTCGATCCCGCCAAGTTGGAAACGTCTGTGCGCGCCGACGACCCTCGGGTAGGCGTTCCGGACCAGTAACTTCGCGCAAGGTATCGCAGGTCAAAGTCTGACCGGGGCACGAAGCGAACATTAGTTTGTTCACTTCCTCATCTCAGTCATGAAGACTTTCGCACTATTTGCCAACGGCCATTGATCTTAAGTAACGATAGCTGATCGGTGAAGAAGCGTGGCGGAATCGCGCAATTGAGTTTTACGTAGGCCATTGTCGGACCGACGAGGTCGATTGTCAGGACGTCGTCGTGCCGAGGTAGACCCTGCTGCCTCGGAGAGGGTCTTGTTCGCACCTTATCCAACCAATTGTCACGGGGCGTGACAAGCAGTTCACCATCGCTTGTGAGGCTCGTCAGCGTGCTTGTTGGATGAAATTCCCGGTATCGCTCTCGTAAAGTCCGTCAAGGTAAGTCTGGATTGCGGTTTCGATGGTTTTGATATCGTCGTTGCCGATTCATAGAAATTCCTAAGAGTTCGTCCTCAAAGAATTAGAGCACCTGAAGAGAAATGCGGGTCAAACGAAATAAATTCATCGTTGACGCAAGTGCGCTCAGGTGAAGTCCTTAACGACTGTCGGGCGTAGCTAAGCGAAGAACGCGTAAGGGGCAAAATAATTGAATCTCGTTCGCGTATCGTTGAGTCATTCTCAGTTGTCTAAGCCATCCGAAGCCACCAGATGGAGTCGGCGCCGGAAGCCAGACCGGCGCAAAAGGCGGAGGCTTTTGTGTCTAAAGCGATGGCGATGGTACGGCCAGGCGGTCCGGACGTTTTGCGACCTATAAACCTCACGTTGCCCGATTTGGGACCAGGCGAGGTCCGTTTTCGCCAAACCGTGATTGGAGTCAATTTCGTCGATATATACCATCGGAGCGGGCTCTATCCACCCGCTAGTCTTCCTGCCGTCTTAGGTTACGAGGGAGCTGGCGTTGTCGAAGCTGTCGGTAGTGGTGTTGTTGATCTGCGGCCTGGCGACCGCGTGTCATACATGGGTGCGCCTCTTGGGGCCTATTCGGAGGTCCGAATTTTGCCTCGGAGGCGGTTGGTCAAATTGCCTGACACGATTCCAGATCGACTAGCAGGGAGCACAATGCTGCGTGGATTAACCGCTCACATGCTGCTCCACGAGGTTCGGGCCGTGGGTCCCGGCGATTGGCTCTTAGTCCATGCCGCGGCAGGTGGGCTCGGCCAAATTGTAACCAGATGGGCAAAGCGTATTGGTGCTTATGTTGTGGGGACTGTTGGGTCGGAAAGCAAGATTGCGACCGCTAGGGCAGCGGGTGCTGATGCGGTCCTTCTGCATAGCGACTCGGAATGGGTGGAGAAGGCTCGCGTTATCGCGGATGGTAAGGGAGTGCATATGGCTATCGATGGGATCGGAGGCGCCATGTTGGCCCAGAGTCTTGCTGCCGTTCGCCCCTTCGGTATTGTGGCAAGCATCGGACAGCCCGCCGGACCAATCCCTCCCGTGCGAGTGGAAGAGTTAGGCTTCGCGAGATCGATTGCTTTGATAAGGCCAAGTTCGATCGGATACGCTAATAATCCTGCGCTTTATCGGCGTGGGTGCGCCGATCTCATAGTGGCGTTCCAAGATTGGTTGATTAATCCAATCGGAGCTGAATATGGTCTTTTTGACGCTGCTAAAGCTCACGCGGATCTCGAAAGCGGGCGGACAACCGGCAGCGTAATTCTAACCGCATGATCAATGCTGCCGGAATCGCGTTCAAGAGTCGCCAGTCGTTACGGGACGCTGGAATTAGACGGCGTCGAACCCCAACGCAGTCTTCGCCCAGCACCTAGTGGTCTGCCACCAGGCCGAGCGCTTGGTCGACGTGCTGATCGGCGGCCGGTACGGCAGCGAAGGCAAGGGAATGTCTCTGCGTACTTGGCAGAACTATAAAGTACGAGTTCGCATCGTCCGAATGCCGACCTCTTGGTTGCTGACCCCGAACAAAAATCGTCCAGCTGCCGTCAGGTACCTGGGGTAACCATAAGCGCCACCAATCAAGAAACCACTGCATTGTCCAAGCCGATTCGAAAGGCCTCGGACCGGGCTCAGAATTTGTAGTTCAGACTAACCAGATATTTCCGCAGGCTTGCGAGCGTGTCTTTATCCGTGCCGTTATCGTATTTGACCGAGATGGAAGACTTTCCATCCGTCGTCAGATTGTACCCGAGCTCGGTTTCGAAGAGATGGATGTTCTGGCCGCCACGCCGCGCATCGCTGTAGTAATTGGCCATGACGTTGAGATAGACGCGATCAACAAGATCCGGAACGGGCGATTGCCAGGACGGGATGACGTCGCTCCGGCTGGGAAACAGATTGACATGCACTTGCACGACCGCACCGACCCACTGATACGCGTCGTTCGTCAAGCCGGTCGCGCCCGCGTCCACCACCCGACGTCCGTCGTACTCGGCCCGGAACTGCCAGAACCAATCTATCGGCTCCGATGGCACTCCGATGCGCCCGCCGAGATTTACCTGCGGAAGGGTTGGCTCCCAGGCCGCCTTGGCGCCCTCTATCTTTCCGAGTCCGCGGAAATCCGTCTGGTAGTAAGGAGATAGCGTGATGAATTGCCGGTCGAACGGGCCCCATCCATTTAAGGTCACCTGGAAGTCGACACCGCTTTGGAGCGCACTTGCTTCGCCCTTTTTGCGCGGATTAGTGATTGTGCCCTGTCCATCGGCGAACGGCGCAATTGCATACTGGATCGACTGCGTCTTGGCTGCCGCACCCGCCCAAGGGTCGAGAACCTTGCCGCCCTTACAGGAAGAAAGCGGATCGTTACTTGCGATCACTGCCTGAACGCGCCCGTTGAGAGCAACCGTTGTCTGATCAACAGCGTCGTCTTTCGTGACGCTAATGGACGCGCCTTTCGCGTTGGTCGACGGAACTGGCATCTGACCCAAGGCGAAGGTGTCTAGACTGTCGCGGCGCACGAAAACCCGCTGAGCTGTTTTGCACGGATCGGCAATCGGGGCGGGTTCGGCAATGATAGGAGGGGTCTGTTTCTTGTCGGCGAGGAGCTTCTTCACCGCGGACAACGGCTTGCCGGATAAGAAGAGGATCTCATTCGCCTTCTGACGTTCGATTTCCTGCTTGGCCTGCTTAAGCTCATCATTGTAATGGTCGCGCAGCAGTTTTTCCGCCATCGCGCGATCCACGATCGGATCCGCTTGCTGGGCCCTCGCTGCATCGGACAGGGCAAACATTGTACAGGCGGCAGCGAGGGCACCGACGAAACTCAGGTGGGCGCGCATTTTCGGCATGTTTACGTCACCTGCCATCCGAAGTGCCGATAAGAGTCGACGGCGCTCTCGATGAGGTCACCGAAGACGCGGACGTCTTTGATGCCGATAACAGTTGGGGGGAGGGAGTCCCATGGGAACTGGACGCCGTGAAAAAGAGGACTGTTCCACGCCGGCACGAAGACGCCACTCTGCCTGTTGATGTTGATGAAAAGGTCGGACAGCCCCAGATTTTTGAGAAGGGGCCCGATTGGGGCCGCCGGAGAAATGACGTGCGGACCCGTAGGTGAATTACCCGCGTGGAAATAGTACTCAAGCCTATGATAAATCTCGTCCCGCGTGATGGAGCTTGTTGCTCCGACGGGTCCTGCCTGCGCCGAAACAGACTGAGCTAGTGATTGCGCCGGCCCCTTGGACTTGCCCTTGGCTGTGGACTTAGCCATCTCCCACCCCCCAACCACCCATCACACGGAAGAGTTGCAGGCCTAATTTTCATTGTCAACACTTCGGAAGCCGGGGGAGCCCCGGCATGAATAAATACGGTTCAGCATTCCATTAGGCTTTCTCGTTTGCGCGTCGGGCTCTATTCGCTCGATCTTCTCGGAATGCATGGAGAGAAGGTAAGACTACAGAAATCCATCCGACGCGGTCTTTTACGCGAGGAGGCTATCTATCGAGCCCTATACGGCCCGCTGCCTTTCCTGAGCTGGGTCAGAAGTCCGCTGCGAACGACGCTTGTATTTATCCAACGGAAAAAGGCGGTAAGGGAGCTGTCTCTGCTGAATGATGGCCTCCTCGAAGACGCTGGTCTCTCGCGCCTAGCCGGTCGGGCGGGATACAAACGAAAAGTTATGAAGCCCTCGCGACCTAAGGGTTTCGAGTAAACAATGTTTCGTATTCGGCTGCGACAACCAACCTAGATGTCGGGCCGCCGCCTCATGATGTTCACATTTTTAGGGCTAGGCATCCCAGCAATGATGAATCGTATGCAACCGCAGTTGAGGAATATTCACTTAGCTACGTTGCGCGGATGACCGATAACGCTGAGGCTATAGCGCTTTTGGTACGCAATTGCGCTGCACTCGAACTTTCCGTGACGTGATCTTTAATGTTCGATTTTGACCGGGTTATTGAGCGACGCGGCACCCATTCCGCAAAGTGGGATAACATTGCCCGGCTCTCAGGAATTTCTGCACGAGATGCTATCCCGATGTGGATAGCTGACATGGATTTCGCGGTTTCACCGGGCGTCACGGCTGCACTTTGCGCGGCCGCTTTGCGAGGAACGCACGGATACTATTCTGGCATCGATAGTATGGTTGAAGCCCTGGTGGGCTGGATGGACCGGCGTCATGGCTGGACGATCGACCCAGCCTCGATCAGCGCTACTCCGGGCGTCGTCTCGGGGCTTGCGCTAATTCTGCAAGCTTTGACGTCGCCGGGGGATGAAGTCGTCGTTTTCTCACCCTGTTATCACGCATTTAAGCGGATCATTTTCGCTAACGACCGTCGGGCCCTCGATTGTCGCCTCGAACAAGTCAATGGCCGCTACGCCATGAACTTGGAGGGTCTGCGGCAGAAGCTCAGTTCTCGAACAAAGATCGTATTCTTCTGCAGTCCGCATAATCCGGGCGGCACAGTATGGTCTCACCAGGAAATTCGGGCGTTGGCCGAATTTTGCGCTCAAAACAACCTCATCCTTGTTTCTGACGAAATCCATTGTGACCTTGTGTCTGGAGATAAGCGTCACACCCCAGCGATGGTTGCGGCGCCTGAATGCGCGGAACGCCTCATCACGTGCGTCGCCGCTTCCAAGACTTTCAATCTTGCGGCGAGCCATGTTGCCGCATGCATTACGCCAAATTCCGAATTGAAGAGAAAGCTGGAAACCCGCGCGGCCGCCTGCGGGATATCCGCTTGCAATGGCTTTGGGATGATTGCGACCGAGGCCGCGTGGAGGACCGGAGAGCCCTGGCTCGAAGCGCTGCTCCCATATCTCGCTAAAAATCGAGATGTGTTCGAGGAAGCGATCGAGGCGGCGGCGCCCGGGGCTAGCGCGACGCATCTGGAAGGTACCTACCTAGCATGGGTAGATTTTTCGGGCACCGGACTTTTGCCAAAAGACGTCCTGACAAGGGTGGCAAGGGACGCGCGCATCTTCGCGAGCCCTGGAGATCAATTCGGTCCCGGCGGAGAGACGTGGCTTCGATTCAATATCGCCACTCCGCGTCCCATCCTTAACGAGGCAATCGGGAGATTGCATGACGCATTTGCGGACCTTCGCCCCGCCGGCGGCGAAACCGGACAAAGGCTTCGGTCGGCGCTGCATAGCAGCGGCTTCGCCAGACAACAGGATCAAGCATGATTGCTCTAGCGCCGCGCATGGGCGCGTTAGCTGGTTCTCCCGCTTCGCAGATACGTCATAAGGTACAGGAAATGCGAACGGCCGGCAGAGACGTAGTCGATCTTTCGTCGGGCGACCTCGACTTTTCAACGCCCGAGACCGTTGTGGAAGCGGCTTGCCGAGCGGCGAGGTCGGGCGAAACGAAGTATACAAGTGTCGACGGCACGCCGGCACTCAAAGAGGCAATCCGAAGAAGGTTCGAAACGAACAACGGCCTCATCTATGAAAGAGACGAGATCATAGTCTGCAGCGGATCTACCCAGGCCATTTTTGAAGGTTTCCTGGCGACCATTTCACCGGACGATGAGGTTTTGGTTCCATGCCCGTACTGGTCGCAGTATTTGAATCAGGCGAGATTGGCCGGAGCGCGGCCCATCTTAATGGCTTGTCCGCAAAATAACGGGTTCAAATTGCGTCCCGACGATTTGCGTGCTGCAATCGGCGCCAAGACTCGATGGCTTGTGTTAAACAATCCTACGAACCCATCGGGCGCGGTCTATTCCGAAAGCGAATTGTCCTCCATTGCCGAGGTAATGCTTGAGCATCCGCACATCTGGATTCTCGAAGATCGGCTGTATGAGGATATAGTATTTGACGACATGCGCATCTCGGCACTCTCGGCGATCGAACCCAAGCTCAAGGATCGGACGCTGATGGTCGGCGGCGTCGCCAAGTCGTACGCAATGATGGGATGGAGAATTGGCTACGCGGGCGGTCCGAGCCACCTAATCCAAGCGATGGCCAACATTCAGTCGCAGACCACCTCTTGTGCACCATCGGTAAGCCAAGCTGCTGCTCTCGCAGCGTTATCGGGATCGCAGGATTTGGTCGCTGAGAGAAATAAGATTCTCTTGCACAGGCGCGATTATCTGGTCGAACAGATCAATCTTTGCCGGGGGCTGGCCTGCCGAGCTCCCCAAGGGACTTTCTACTTGTTGATCTCTTGCGCTGGAATTCTAGGAAAGAAAAAGCCTAACGGCGCTCGGATCGATTCAGACCGTCAATTTGCGGATTTTCTTTTGGATGAGGTCGGTGTCGTCGTCGCCGTAGGCGCGGATTTTGGGCAATCACCTTATATTCGCGCAAGCTTCGGAGTTCACCAAGCTACTCTGGAACATGCGGTCTCCCGCATCAGGCTAGCGTGCAACACCTTGAGGGAGCGCGACTAAGCTACGGAATAAAACGCCGTCTTAGCCTGGATTCGCAGACGCCCATCTGCCTTCCTGTGTCCGTCCGCCGAAGCCATAAGCGTGACCATCGACAGCGTGGACCAGCACGTAGCATTCCTCATGCACGGTGCCGAGAATATCACGCATACCTGCATGCGCGGCTTTAACGAACGCGGTGGTCTCGGCTTTTGAGTTCGTTCCAGCCGTGATTTTGACGTCAATCCAATACGCGGACAGGTTTTCATCGGTAGGATTTGAGCCGGCTACAAACCATGCCCTCGGATCGGCGCCTTCGACCAGGACGGCAGTAACCTTCGGATCTTTGTTCAGGTATTCGGCGGCAAGCTGAGTGGCTAGTGCCGCGACTCTCGGCTTCAAGTTTCCCCGGTCGGCCGGAGTTACGTATCTTACTGTGATCATTGGCATCTGGCTGGCCCTTCTAACAAGCCTTGCATATGCATTATTTCCATCATAAAGATAATAGATGTTATATTATTACCATCATAGAGATATGCTATGTTAGATTTGGAAGCGGTCCGACTTTTTACTCTGGCGGTAGATTGCGGTGGGCTCACCCGGGCTGCCGAGGCTGCCGGTACGGTTCAACCTGTCGTCAGTCAAAAAATCAAAGCCTTGGAGACAAAGCTCGGTCGCAAGCTTCTCGAACGAAGTCCGCGCTTCGTGCGCCTGACGGAAGATGGCGCCGACTTTCTCAGTCGAGCCAGGGCACTTCTTGCCGCCCATGATGCCGCCATTCAAATCGCCCCCGCCCCAAACATGAAATTTTCGGTTGGGTTGAGCGATCACGCGCTTGGCTTAGAACTCGAACCTCTGCTTCGTCGCATCATTTCGATCCTGCCAAATGGTGCGACGCTCGAAGTAAGAAGTGATCTATCGCGGCCGTTGAGGTCGGCGTTCGAAGCCGGCGAGTTCGATGCCGTGATTGTCCGACGTGAGGCCGGAGGAAATGACGGCGAAATATTGGGAAAGGATCGGTTGGGGTGGCGCGGTTCGCCGAACTTCGTGCTGCCAACCGGTGCGTCCGTGCCTCTTGCCACCCTCGGAGCCACGTGCGGCGTAAGAGGTGCGGCGGTTAAAGCGCTGGAAGATGCAGGACGGCCTTGGCGCGAAGCGTTCGTCGGCGGTAGCTGTGCTGTCCTTCTTGCGGCCGTTCGCGCCGGCGTCGGGATCGCGCCGATGGGGGAGTCTGGATCAGGCGGCGCCCCAGACTTAGGTCCGATCTTCGGTCTTCCGAAGTTGCCAGTATCGGAAATAGTGCTGTTCGGGCGCTCCGGAGACCGGCTGCGGGCGGAAGTAATCCGCGCTATTTCCACAGGCTTGCGATCGACATTGCGGTAAACCGTACCCGCACAGTTACGAAGTATACCGACTAGTGTGTACCAACCGCCTTGCAAATTTGCTTGTGTGCCCTTTGAGAGAGGGAAAGCATGAGCAAATTGAAGATCTACGGTGTGCCGCTTTCGCGTGCCTTCAGGGCGCTCTGGTGCGCCAACGAAATCGGTATCGAATACGAAAGCGTTCCGACCCACTTTGCGGGCGGCGGCACGCGGACTCCGGAGTTTCTTTCGGTCAATCCCAATGGGAAACTGCCGGCGATCGATCTGGCGGGATTCAAACTTTCCGAGTCGATGGCTATCGACTTCTACCTGGCCAAGAAATTCAACAGTAGCCTTATTGGGCCCACCGCCGAAGACGAGGCTCTCGTATTGCAGTGGAGTTTTTGGGCCGTATACGAACTTGAACGGCAATTGCTGACAGTGTGGTTGAATCGCGAATTCCTGCCCTCCGAGAAACGAAACTCGACCGCCGCAGATGACGCCATTCGTCAGATTCAGCGCCCATTGGGAGTGCTCGAAAAGACGCTCGGGAAAAGCAATTACCTCTTAGGATCTAATTTTTCTCTCGCTGACCTAAATGTAG
>Ga0265314_10001607_pt1 | contig 24822 bp, 22 predicted proteins | sample 4126metaG_FD_203106 | JGI IMG/M metagenome (GOLD analysis project Ga0265314, IMG submission 203106) | Rhizosphere microbial communities from Carex aquatilis grown in University of Washington, Seatle, WA, United States - 4-1-26 metaG | ecosystem: Host-associated > Plants > Roots > Rhizosphere >... | reverse complement strand
GGCGCGATCTTGGGCGACATCTCCACGCGTTTGATCGCCTCGGGATACGCAAAATAGGTGACGGAAACTTCCGACGGCGTGGCGTGGTGGCCCTCGCCCACCGGAAAAAGCTGCTTGCACAGCTCCATCACGCCGGAAAGCTCCCACCAGTTGCGCAACTGACAGCGCAGCGGTGGGTGGTTCGATCCGGCCGTGCCGAACGTCACGCCATGATAGATCTCAGAGAAGGCCGCGTTGATGGTGGCGATGTTGCCGCCGTGCCCGTTCAGCCAGTAGATGCGCTCGAAGCCGTGGCGCGCGAGCGACTGCGCCCAATCCGTCATGGCCGCAATCATCGTGGTCGGGCGAAGCGTGATCGTACCGGGGAACCCCATATGATGTTGCGCGATGCCCACATTGAATGTCGGGCTGACCAGGATGCCCGTCTCATCGCCTGCGCGCCGCGCGATGATCTCGGGGCACAACGCATCGGTGCCGAGCAGGCCGTTAGGCCCATGCTGCTCGGTCGAGCCGATGGGAATGACAATGGCCTTCGATGTCGCGAGGTACGTTTCGATTTCGGGCCAGGAGGAGAGATGGAGCTGCATGTCTTTTTCCAGAGTTCTTATTAAGCATTGTCATTCCCGGCCGAGCGATGCAACAGCATCGCGAGGGGAAGGGAATCCAGGTGTCGATAGATGCACATCCGAACGACCTGGATCCCCTTCCCTCGCGCAAACTCCGTTTGCGCTCGCCGGGGATGACAGTTGCGGCTAGACAAAAAGCGCCTGCAACTTCTCCAACGCTTTCTTCCATGCCGCGCGTTCGCGTTCGACTTCTGTTTTCTTGGCCAGCTTGTTCACCTGCACATTGATCTGCGCCCTGCCGCCGGGTTTGGCGTAGAAGTTGATTTCCAGTCGTGCGTTGCCGTTCCAGTTTGCACGGAAATATTTGTTGTCGGTCAGGGAAGAGATCTTCAGGTCGCCAGCCGGAAACCACTTCTTGCGCCGCTTGGCTTCGGACACCGCCGCAAACAGCGTGGTCAGGTCGGACGCGAGGGTCTTGGAGACGCTGACAGAGAATCCCGTGGCCGTCTCGTGCTTGTCGCGTAGGCCGCGGGCGCGCTCGTATTCCACGGTCACCATTTGGCTCCACCACGGGCCCACGCCGTGTTTGCCGTACAGCAGCTTTGCGATCGCCTTGTGATCGAGCTTGGCGGCACCTGCCTTGTCGAGCACGCCAAACCACTGCTTCCAGGTCTTGCCGGTCTTGGCGACGACGGCAAGATCGGACATCGCCGGGCTATAGGACTTTGCAGCCATCCCAATTTCCTTCCGTTGCAGGAGCATGCGGACGCCTTGAAGCCCAGGCCGCGCTCCGTCACAATGGATTTATAATAATGCCAAGCACTAGGAAGCGCCATGACCGATACGCTGTTGCCCGTCCCTGCCGAATGGAAAAGCCGTGCCTTCATCGACGCCGCGAAATACGAGGAAATGTATGCGCGCTCGATTGCCGATCCGGAAGGCTTCTGGCGCGAACAGGCAGCCCGCATCGACTGGATCAAGCCCTTCACCAAGGTGAAGAACGTTTCCTGGGACCCGGACAATCTTTTCATCAAGTGGTTCGAGGACGGCACGCTGAACGTTTCCGCGAACTGTATCGACCGCCACCTGCCCGCCCATGCCGGCCGGACCGCCATCATCTGGGAAGGCGACGACCCGAAAGACTCCGAGGCCATCACGTATCAGGAGTTGCACGACGAGGTTTGCCGCTTCGCCAATGTGCTGCTCCGCCATGGCGTCAAGAAAGGCGACCGCGTCACCATCTATTTGCCGATGATCCCCGAAGCGGCCTATGCGATGCTGGCCTGCGCCCGTATCGGCGCCGTACATTCGGTGGTGTTCGCCGGGTTCTCGCCCGACAGCTTGGCAAATCGCATCCTCGATTGCGAAAGCACCATCGTCATCACCGCGGACGAAGGGCTGCGCGGCGGCAAGCCGGTTCCTTTGAAGGCCAACACCGACCTGGCGCTGACCCAATGCCCGAACGTGCGCCACGTCATCGTCGTTCGCCGCACCGGCAAGCACGAACTCATGCATCATGGCCGCGATGTCTGGTATCACGAGGCCGCGGCGCAAGTGCCTGCCGTATGCGCTCCGGTGGAGATGAACGCGGAAGACCCGCTGTTCATCCTCTACACCTCGGGCTCCACGGGTAAACCCAAGGGCGTGCTGCACACCACGGGCGGCTATCTGCTGTACACCGCGTTCACGCACCAATATGTGTTCGACTATCACCAAGGCGAAATCTTCTGGTGCACGGCCGACGTGGGCTGGGTGACCGGCCATAGCTACATCGTCTATGGCCCGCTGGCGAACGGCGCCACCACGCTGATGTTCGAAGGCGTGCCGAATTATCCCACCACCTCGCGGTTCTGGGAGGTGATCGACAAGCACAAGGTCAACATCTTCTACACGGCGCCGACCGCGATCCGCGCGCTGATGCGCGACGGGGAGGCGCCGGTGAAGAAAACTTCGCGCGCGTCGCTGCGCCTGCTCGGCAGCGTCGGCGAGCCGATCAACCCGGAAGCCTGGCTGTGGTACCACCGCACGGTCGGCGACAGCCGCTGCCCCATTGTCGATACTTGGTGGCAGACCGAGACCGGCGGCATTCTCATTTCGCCGCTGCCCGGTGCGACGGAGTTGAAGCCCGGCTCCGCAACCAAGCCGCTGTTCGGCATCCGGCCGCAGCTAGTCGATGCGGCAGGTACGCCTCTCGAAGGCGCGGTGAGCGGCAATCTGGTGCTGCTGGATTCCTGGCCCGGCCAGATGCGCACGGTCTATGGCGACCATGCGCGCTTCGCGAACACCTATTTCCGCACCTATCGCGGCAAATACTTCACCGGTGATGGCTGCCGGCGCGACGAGGACGGCTATTACTGGATCACCGGGCGCGTCGACGACGTGATCAACGTCTCCGGTCACCGGCTGGGCACGGCGGAAGTGGAATCTGCGCTGGTGGAGAATACCAAAGTCGCCGAGGCGGCTGTGGTGGGCTGCCCGCACGAATTGAAGGGTCAAGGCATCTATGCCTTCGTGACCCTCAAGGCGGGCGAGAACCCTTCGGCCGCGCTCATCGAGGAGCTGAAGAAATTCGTGTCCGAACACCTGTCGCCGATTGCACGGCCTGACGTGATCCAGTTCGCGCCGTCCCTGCCGAAGACGCGCTCGGGCAAGATCATGCGGCGCATCCTGCGCAAGATTGCCGAAGGCGACACGTCGAATTTCGGCGACATATCCACGCTGGCCGATCCTTCCGTCGTGGACGATCTGGTGCAGCACGTGAAGCACATATAGGACAAAGCGCAATCACATAGAATTAAACGTGTCATGCCCGGCGAGCGCGCAGCGCGAGGGAAGGGCATCCAGGAATCTGCGCAACACATGGATTCCCTTCCCTTCGCGATGCTAACGCATCGCTCAGCCGGGAATGACAGTCGGTTCCATGTCAATGCGTTTTGCTCTGCGAGAATCGATGTCTCGCGGCGGCACGATCAACCCCGCGCGTATTCGTCCATCGCTTTGGCCATTTCGATGTCCTTGTCGGTCACGCCGTCCGCGTCGTGGGTGGACAGCGTCACCTCGATCTTGTTGTAGACGTTGAACCATTCGGGATGGTGGTCGAGCTTTTCGGCCAGCAGCGCCACGCGCGTCATGAAGCCGAACGCCCGGTTGAAATCCTTGAATTGAAACAGGCGGGAAATGGCATCGCGGCCCTCCACCTCATGCCACTCGGGAAGGTCCCTAAGTGCGGCGGCACGCGCGGCGGTATCGAGTTTTTTCATGATGCGAACTCCCAGAATGGCCTTATCCTAGCAGACATGGCGGATTGGACGAACCTCGAAGCGCCTTCCCTCGACGAGATCGAGCAGCTGGCGCGCGCTGCGCTCGCTGCACTGCCTGTGGAATTCCACAAACTCTGTGGCGATATCGTGTTCACGGGTGCAGGAGTTCCCGAGCGACGACGTCTTGAGCGACATGGACCTCGAGTCCGAATTCGACATCCTCGGCCTGTTCCAGGGCTCGACGCTGGCCGACCGGGTCGGCCATGCGGGCCGGCCCGAACCGACGATGATCTTTCTCTACCGGCGGCCGATCCTCGATTACTGGGCGGAACGCCACGGTTCGCTCGGGTCCATCGTGCGCCACGTGATCGTGCACGAGATCGGCCATCACTTCGGGCTGTCGGACGAAGACATGCACGCGATCGAAGAAGGGGCGTAGAGCAAGTTGAAATTGCATTGAATCAACGATGTCATTCCCGGCGAGCATCGCGCGTATCACGTGCGATGCGAGGGAAGGGAATCCAGAAACCTGCGCAACACGTGGATTCCCTTCCCCTCGCGTCGCTTACGCAACGCTCGGCCGGGAATGACAGTGATTGTTTCGTGCGCCATCCTGAACACAACGCACCCTAGCCCTTCAGCGCGTAAGCCTTCTCGGCCCTGTACAGGCTGCCGTGCGGCGTCAGGCGGCTCGAATAAAGAATGAACGTATCGACCGGGAACGGCCCGCTGGAATACAGCGCGTGATCAGTAAGGAAATCCACTACGTGGCCGTTCGGCGTTCCCTTGAGGCGGGCCAAGGTGACGTGCGGCGTGAACTTGCGGCCGTCAGGTTCGAGGCCGATGCGCTGGAGAGCGCTTTCGATCTTGCGCTGCAGATGGGGCAATGCATCACCGGCGCTTGCACCGGCCCACAGATCGCGGGGACGCTTGCCCCCGAACGCGCCAACGCCCTTCAGTTGCATCGTGAACGAAGGAGCGGAGATCGACGCCAGCGCATCGTCGATGGCGATGGCCTGCAACCCGTCGACCTCTCCGATGAAGCGCAACGTCAGATGCAATTGCTCGCGCGTCTGCCAGCGTGCGCCGGGCACCCCGGCTTGGATCAGAAACAAGGATTGCGCCACCGCATCGGGTATGGAAAGCGCGACGAACAATCTCATCGCCTGCGCCTCAACCTTTCGAGAGGCAGCGAATTGCGGAATACCGCCGCGGCAGCCAAATAACAGATCCCGCCGACCAGTAGTGCGAGCCCAAAGATGACTTCGTCGCGCAGCAGCCCGGGATGCAGCGCGAGCGTCTCGCCCAGAGCCACGCCCGCAAGGGCGCCCGCCCCGACCGCGGCTGCGGCGATGACCGTTGGCGCCAGAGAACGCCAAAAGACCTGATCGATCGACAAGAGAGAGCGGTGCCTTGCCATCCACGTCAGCATCCCGACATTCGCCCAAGCGCCGAACGACGTGCCAAGCGCGATGCCCAGCACACCGAAATTCAGTCCCCAGACGAGCACGATCTTCAACGCGATGTTCAGAAACACCGACACGATGGTGGCTCTGGCCGGGCTTGCCGTGTCGTGGCGCGCGTAGAAGGTCGCCGAAACGATGCGCACCAGAACGAATGCCGGCAAGCCGATGCCATAGCCCGCGATGGCGGCTGCGGCCATCGTGCCGGCCGAAGGATCCGCCGCGACATGGGGAAACAGTCCATGCATGATCGTCGTGGGAACGGCGAAAAACGCAGCCGCGAACGGCAACGTTAGAAATAGCACCAGCGCGGCGGCGCGGTTCTGGGCGGCGTGGGCGCCCGGCAGATTGTTCTTCGCCAGAAGATTGGACATTTCCGGCAACAAGACCGTTCCCATCGCGATGGCGAGCACGCCGGTGGGCAACTGGTTGACGCGGTCCGCATAATAGAGGGCGGTCGGACCATTCGGCAGGAAGCTCGACAGGATCGTATCGATGAAGACGCTGATCTGAATGCTGGCGGACCCGATGGTCGCCGCGCCCAACGCCCAGAGAAATTCCTTAATCTGCGGAGACCAGCGCGGAATACGGATATGCAGGCGCAAGTGGCTTCTGGCTGCGGCGACGGCGATGAAGCCGAGCTGAATCGCGCCACCGAGGAACACGCCCCATGCGGCGGCATACGCCGCGTTGGGGAACCAACGGGCGAGGAGAAGTGTCGCCGCCATCGCGACGTTGAGCAGGATCGACCACGCGGCCGCGGCGGCGAATTTCTCCACCGCGTTCAGCATCGCCGAAAGCTGCACCGACGACACCGTCATGAGCAAATAGGGAAAAGTGATGCGCGTGAGCGCTGTCGCGAGGTCGAACTTGGCGGGATCCGCGCTGAAGCCGGGCGCGAGCGCGGCAATGACATAGCGCATGCCGATCAGCGCAGCGACCAATAGGACGAGCTGCGCCACGATCTGCCAGGAATAAACCGCATCAGCGAATCGGTTTGCGGCTTCGGGCCCCTCCTGGGTGCGCAATTTCGCAAATCGCGGCAGGAAGGCCGCGTTAAACGCGCCTTCGCCGAAGACGGCGCGGAAATTGTTCGGGAGCCGAAACGCCACCATGAACGCATCCGACATCGGGCCGGCGCCCAGCACGAAGTTCATGATGATGTCGCGGATGTAGCCCGTGACCCGCGACAGAGCGGTAAAGCCGGCAACGGTGAGAAGGCGCTTGAACATGGAGAATTGTTAAGGAACCAATCGAAGGATTTCCCGATTCAGGCGCGGACAATCCCGCACAAACCGTCAATTTGGAAGCCATGCCTTGATACTGGCGCTTCCAGGCATGATATTAGGGTCAGTTCGGCCTTTTTCGGGCCCGAAGGAAGGATTCACTATGGCGGACTACGACAATCGAATCGCTCGCGGCCAGACGGCATCGCCCGTTGACGTCGTCGATGCCGGGCTGCGCGCCTATCTGCTGCGCGTTTACAACTACATGCTGGTCGGTCTGGGCCTGACCGGCGGGACCGCCTGGATTACGGCGAACACGTCGGCGCGCGACCTGTTCTTCCAGGTCACGCCGCAAGGCGCGATCGGATTGTCCGGACTGGGCTGGGTGGCGCTGATCGCGCCTTTCGTCATGGTCATGTTCCTGTCGTTCCGCATCCAGCGCATGAGCCTTCCCGCAGCGCAGGCGACGTTCTGGGCCTATGCCGGGCTGATGGGCGTTTCGCTGGCCCCGATCTTCTGGATCTACACCGGCGCGGGCATCGCCCAGACGTTCTTCATCACGGCTGGGATGTTCGGTGCGATGAGCCTTTGGGGCTACACGACCGGCCGCGATCTGAGCGGCTTTGGCTCGTTCCTGTTCATGGGCCTGATCGGGATCATCATCGCCTCGGTGGTGAACATGTTCATGGCATCCCCGATGATGAACTGGATCATCTCGGTCGCCGGCGTGGTGATTTTCACGGGCCTGACCGCCTATGACACGCAATCGATCAAGAACAGCTACTCGGTCAACGATGACGGGTCCGTCGCCGGCCGGAAGGCGATCTTTGGCGCGCTGAGGCTTTATCTCGACTTCATCAACCTGTTCCTGATGATGCTGCGCCTGTTCGGCAGCCGCCGCTGAACGAATCGAACGCAAATACACAAAGGGCCCCGATGGCAACATCGGGGCCTTTTCGCCTTTTCGGCTCAGCGCGCGCTCGAGCTATGCATTTGATTCATCTCCGATGCGCATCGTGACGCAGCCATTGATTCTGTTAAATATTCTTCAGAATAAGTCACGAAATCGCCACGTTTGGACCACCCCACCGCCTCACTCGGCGGCGAAATTCCCTTCGTCGGCTGGCCCGCGTTGACGGATAGCCCTGTGACCTTCAAGCCCCCCAGCCCCAAGTCCAGGGCAGTCTTGAACGGCCAGTCGACCACTTCCCTTTCTCAATATCCCAGCTTCCTCATGATCGCGGCCATTTCGCCAAATGCTCCGCCCACGCCTCCCGTGAGGATCGAGATGCCTGTTCCCACGGCGACCATCGAGGCCTCCGCATCTCCCAACAACGCGGAAATTGCGATCACCGGTGCCGCGCACAATCCGCCGGCAATCGCACCGCCAAGCGCTCCAATGGCGTAACCCCGGCCGAGGACCATTCCGTAATAATAACCGGCTGTGGCCGAGGCCATCATGCGGCCGAACATGAAGATGTGGACCGCCACCCAGGGGAGGAAGTGCCCTGCCAGCGCCAGGACAAGCTGGAGAACCGTCCCCACAATCGCGGCACGTAAGAGAATACGGGCATCGACCATGGCGTTTCCTTCCTCATTCGGCGCACGAATGTCTCATAAGTAACCTTTCCGGGGTTGCGAGCCAAAGGCGATTTCTCTAAGGGGGTTGTGCCCTTCCATCCTGGCGATTGCGCCGCATGATCGAAATCGAAGGACTGACCAAACGCTTCGGCGCCGTCACGGCGGTGGCCGGCCTCAGCCTGAAAGTGGCAAAGGGCGAAGTGTTGGGCTTTCTCGGCCCGAACGGCGCCGGCAAATCCACAACCATGAAAATGGTGACGGGCTATCTTGCCCCTACCGAAGGAAGAATCCGCGTCTGCGGCCACGATGTGGAGACCGACACCATCGCTGCACAGGCCGCTGTCGGCTATCTGCCGGAAGGCGCCCCCACCTATGGCGACATGACGGCGCGCAAGTTTCTGGCCTTCATCGCCGAGGTCCGCGGCTTCAAGGGCGCCGAGGCGAAGGCGCGTGTCGCAGCCTCCGTCGAGAAAACCGAACTCGCCCCCGTTCTTGACCAGCCCATTGAGACTTTGTCCAAAGGCTTCAAGCGGCGCGTGGGGATCGCCCAGGCTATTCTTCACGATCCGCCGGTGCTCATCATGGACGAGCCGACGGATGGACTCGATCCCAACCAGAAGCATTCCGTGCGCAAGCTGATTCGTGCCATGTCCGCCGAGAAGGCCATTGTCGTTTCGACGCATCTTCTTGAAGAGGTGGAAGCGATCTGCACCCGCGCGGTGATCATCGACCGCGGCGCCATCGTCGCCGACGGCACGCCGGCCGAGTTGCTGGCGCGCTCGCGCTATCACAACGCCGTAACCGTGGCGCTACCTGCGGCCGAAGCGGATGCGGCGGCGGTGAAGCTCAAAGCCCTGCCCGCGGTGGCCGGCATCGAGCGGAACACGCGCAGCGACGGAACGGTCCAGCTTACGGCCTTTCCCAAGAGCGGTGCTTTCCTCATCGAAGCCGTGAGCGCGTTGGCGATGCGCGAAAACTGGAAAGTCAAGGAGATGTACGCCGAGGCCGGGCGGCTCGACGAAGTGTTCCGCGCCATCACCACCAACGACGCCGAGCGCGCCAAGGCGGCACGGGCATGAACTACGTCCTTCCCATCTTCAAACGCGAGTTCGCCGCCTATTTCGCGACGCCGCTGGCTTACGTGTTCATCGTGATCTTCCTGTTCGCAATGGGCGCCTTCACCTTCTACATTGGCCATTTCTATGAGAACGGGATCGCCGACCTGTCGGTGTTTTTCGGGTTTCACCCCTGGCTTTACCTGTTCCTGGTTCCCGCAATCTCCATGCGGCTGTGGGCCGAGGAACGGCGCAGCGGCACGATGGAACTTCTGCTCACCCTGCCCGTGCCGGTTTGGGCGAGCGTCATCGGGAAACACCTGGCGGCCTGGGCCTTCACGGGTATTGCATTGGCGCTCACCTTTCCGATCTGGCTGACGGTCAATTTCCTCGGCCAGCCCGACAACGGCATCATCCTGGCAAGCTACATCGGCAGCTTCCTGATGGCGGGCGCCTATCTGTCCATCGGGGCATGCATCTCCGCCTGCACCAACAACCAAGTCATCGCTTTCGTGGTGAGCGTGGCGGTGTGCTTCCTGTTCACGGTCTCCGGCGCGCCGCTGGTGCTCGACTTCTTCCGCGCCTGGGCACCGCTGCCGCTGGTCGATGCGATCTCGTCGTTCAGCTTCCTGACCCATTTCGCAGCGATCGCCGCGGGCGTCATCGATCTGCGCGATGTCGTGTTTTTCACCTCGCTGATCGCACTGTTCCTGGCGGCGAACACCGCGATCATCGACCTGAAGAAGAGCGGCTGAGATGAAACCGCTCTCCCGCCGCCTCTATGCCATCGGCGCCATCGTTCTGGCCGCGATCGTCTTTGTCGGCCTCAACATCGCCATCGACGCCTCGATCACCACGGCCCGCCTCGATCTCACCGAAAATGGCCGTTTCACGCTCTCCCAGGGCACGCGCAACATCATCGCCGGTTTGCAGGAACCGGTGACGCTGAAGTTCTTCTATTCGAAGAAGGTCGCCGCGGATTACGCGCAAACCCGCGCCTATGCCGGCCGAGTGCGAGACCTGTTGCAGCAATATGCCTCGCTGAGCCACGGCAAGATCATTCTCGAAGAGATTGACCCCGAGCCGTTCTCGACGGCCGAGGATCAAGCGACATCCAGCGGCCTGACCGCGGCGCCCACGGAATCCGGCGACGTCGTTTATTTCGGTCTGGTCGGCAGCAATCGGATCGACGGCAAAGAGGCAATCCCCTACTTCTCGCCGGAGCGCGAGCCCTTCCTCGAATACGACCTCAGCTCGCTGGTCTATCGCCTGGCAACGCCGAAGAAGCCCAAACTCGCCATCATCTCCGGTCTGCCGCTCGACACGGGCATCGGCGGGATGCAAGCGATGATGCAGGGCACGTCGCGGCCCTTCGTCATCTATCAGCAGCTGGCTCAGGCCTACGACGTTCAGATGCTCGATCCGGGCTTCACGAGTCTCCCGGCCGACGCCGATGTACTGATGATCGTGCAGCCTGGAGCGTTGAACGACCAGCAGAACTACGCCATCGATCAGTTCGTGCTGAAGGGCGGCCGTGCGCTGGTCTTTGTCGATCCCAATTCCGAACTGGGACAGGCCTCCGGCGGCAACGACCCGAGCATGTCGGGACCGGCTGCTTCCACGATGCCTCGCCTCTTCCAAGCCTGGGGTCTCGGCTTCAATGCCAACAAGGTGATCGGCGATCTGAGCCTGGCGCAGCGCGTGCAGGTTTCCCAAGCCGGCGAGGCCGTCGAGTATCCGATCTGGCTGCATGTCGGCCGCGACCGGTTCGACGCACGCGATCCCGTCACGGCGAATCTTCAAGTCCTCAATCTGGCCAGCGCCGGCGCCCTGTTCCCGCGCAAGGACGCGACCACGCATTTTGCGACGCTGGTTGCCTCGTCCGGCAGAGTGTCGCTGCTGAACAGCGAAGAAGTGCGGTTGAGCGCGCGGCCGCAAGATCTGCTTGCCGCGATCAACCCGACCGGCACGACCTATGCCATCGCCGCGCGCCTCTCGGGCCCGGCGAAGACGGCGTTCCCGGACGGTCCTCCCGCGGGCGCCGGCGCGCCGCAAATAAAAAGCGCCAAGAACATCAACGTCGTCGTCATGGCGGACACCGACATCTTCGACGACCGCTTCTGGGTGCGCGTGGAGAACCTCTACGGCAAGCAGGTCGCTGCGCCGTTCGCCGACAACAGCGCCTTCGTGATGAACGCCGTGGAAAACCTGATGGGGTCCGGCGATCTGATCTCGCTGCGCACGCGCGCGAGCGAGGACAGGCCCTTCATGCTGGTGCGTCAGCTTCAGGCCGATGCCCAAAGGCAGTTCCAGCAGCAGGAAGAAGCACTGAAGCAGCGCCTTACCGACACGCAGCAGCGCTTGCGCGATTTGCAGCAGGGCCAGGGCGGCCAAGGCCAGAGCGCGGCGCTGTCGCCGCAACAGCAGGCCACCATCGAGCGCTTCAAGCGCGAGTTGATCGAGACCCGTGCCCAACTGCGCGACGTGCAGCACAATCTACGCAAGGACATCGACCTCTTGGGCGGCATCCTCGCCTTCGTGAATATCGCGCTGGTACCGCTCCTGCTCGCGGCCTTCGCGTTAGGGCTGGCATGGCTGCGCCGGCGCCGCCGCGCGCGCGCCATCAAGGTATGAGGCGGCGATGGACCTGAAAGCCCTGTTCTCCGATCCTCGACGGCGCAACCTGGCCGTACTCGCCGGCTTGGCGCTGGTGGGCGTGCTGTGGGCGGCCATCGCGTTGAACCATCGTGCGGCCGAGGTGGCGCCGAAATATCCGCCGCACGAGTTTTTCCCGGGCCTCGCTGCCAAGGTGGACGATGTCACCCGCATCCATGTCGTGTCGGCCAAATCCGGCGCCTTCGACGTCGTGTTCGTTCCGATGAAAGGCTGGGTGCTGCCGGGCCGCGGCAATTATCCGGCGTCGTTCGAGGACGTGCGCAAGACCCTTGTGGGAATGGCCGCGCTTGAAACCATCGAGCCGAAAACCGCGCGCCGCGACTGGTTCCACTTTGTCGGCCTCGACACCCCGCCCAAAGGCGACGGCGTCCAGATCACGCTTAGCGACGATCACGGCCGCGTCCTGGCGTCGATGATCGCCGGGAAGACCGAAGACATCGGCGACAGTTCGGGAGCGCTCGGCCTTTTCGTGCGCAAGCCCGAGGCCCAACAGAGCTGGCTGGTGCTGAGCCCGTTTGAGCCGCACGCCAACGAGGCCGACTGGATGGACAAGACCGTCGTCAGCGTGGACCGCACCCGTATCCAGGATGTGGACGTCCGTCCTCGCTCCGGCCCCGCCTACACGCTTCATCGCGAAAAGCAGAGCGATGCGGACTTCACGCTTTCGCCCATCCCCAAAGGCCGCGAGACCGGCGATCCGGGCCAACGCGACGCTGTGGCGGCGGCCCTCGCAGGTTTCTCGTTCGGCGATATCCGGCGTGCCTCCGACTTCGATTTCGACGGACAAGGTTCGCGCGTGGTCACGCACACCTTCGATGGCCTGATCGTCAGCGTGGATGTCGTCCATCAGGGTTCGGACATTTGGGCTCGCGTGTTTGCCGATGCCGTCCCCGGCAAGCCTGACGCCGCGAAGGAAGCCAACGAGATCAATGCCCATGCGGCCGGCTGGGCCTACCAACTGGCAACCTATCAGGGCACGCTGTTCAGCACGCCGCTCGAAGGCCTGCTGAAGCCCCACGAAGCGGCGAAGGCGAAAACCGGCAAATAGCCAAAAAATCCGGAAGAACCGGCGGCACTACATGCGCGACATCTGCCCGCACCGCGCGTTCCGGCCGTGAACCCGGCCCCGAAAAGAACACTGCGATGGTGAAGTTGGCCACAGCGCCAACAAAACCTTGTGCATCAGGAAATCAGGGGTTGCGGTGAGCGGTTTCCCCCTCTAAACGATCCACTTAGCCTGCAATTCAGCCGGACAGGGCGCGCTCAGCGCGTGCGCCCGCCTGCGCGCGATTGGACGATGAGAATGGCGTTTGAAACGAATTCAGAATCTCACCTCCCCCTTGTGGGGAGGTCGAAATTCGTGAGTGAAACGAGCGAATTTCGGGTGGGGGGGCCGCCGTCGACATCGCCCCCCACCCGGAACGCTTCGCGTTCCGATCTCCCCACAAGGGGGAGGTGATTTTGCCCAAGCGTACCGACATTCACACGGTTCTCATCATCGGCGCCGGGCCCATCGTCATCGGCCAGGCCTGCGAGTTCGACTATTCCGGGGCACAGGCCTGCAAGGCGCTCAGGGCCGAGGGTTACCGAGTCGTGCTGGTGAACTCGAACCCGGCCACGATCATGACCGATCCCGGGCTGGCGGACGCCACCTATATCGAGCCGATCACGACCGAATTCCTCGAGAAGATCATCGTACGCGAGCGCGTCAACGTTCCGCCCGGAATGGTCTTCGCGCTGCTGCCGACCATGGGCGGACAGACGGCGCTCAACGCCGCGCTCAGCCTGCGCAAGCGCGGCGTGCTGGAGAAGTACAACATCGAGCTGATCGGCGCCTCCGCCGCTGCGATCGACAAGGCGGAAGACCGCGAGCTGTTCCGTCAGGCAATGATGAAAATCGGGCTGGACGTTCCGCGCGGCATCACCCTGAAAGGCTATCTACGCCACAAGAAGGATTCCGCGGGCAACTTCCTTTACGACGACTCCAACAACCCGGTGATGGAGCTTTCGCCGGAGGCTTTCACCCATGCGTTGAAGGCGCTCGACGTGGTTGGCCTGCCCGCCGTCATCCGGCCGTCGTTCACGCTTGGCGGTACCGGCGGCGGCATCTCCTATAACCGCGAGGAATTCTTCGAGATGGTGGAGGCCGGTCTCGACGCCTCGCCGGTCAACGAGGTGCTGATCGAAGAATCCGTGCTCGGCTGGAAAGAATTCGAGATGGAGGTGGTGCGCGACAAAGCCGACAACGCCATCATCATCTGTTCCATAGAGAACGTCGATCCGATGGGAGTGCATACCGGCGATTCCATCACAGTGGCGCCTGCGCTGACGCTCACCGACAAGGAATACCAGCGCATGCGCTCGGCGAGCATCGCCGTGCTGCGCGAGATCGGCGTGGAAACCGGCGGCTCGAATGTGCAGTTCGCGGTGAACCCGGAAGACGGGCGCATGGTGCTCATCGAAATGAACCCGCGCGTGTCGCGGTCCTCGGCACTGGCATCGAAAGCGACCGGCTTTCCCATCGCCAAGATCGCCGCTAAGCTGGCCGTCGGCTACACGCTCGACGAACTCACCAACGACATCACCAAGGTGACGCCCGCGTCCTTCGAGCCCACCATCGATTACGTGGTGACCAAAATCCCGCGCTTTGCCTTCGAGAAGTTCCCCGGCGCGGAGCCGCTGCTCAGCACCTCGATGAAATCCGTTGGCGAAGCGATGGCCATCGGCCGCACCTTTGCGGAATCGGTGCAAAAGGCGCTGCGCTCGCTGGAAACCGGCCTCACCGGTTTCGACGAAATCGAGCTTTCGAAAGACAAGGGCGCCATCCGTGCGGCGCTGGCGCGCGCCACGCCGGACCGGCTGCGTCTCACCGCCCAGGCGATGCGCTACGGCTTCCCGATGGAAGAAATCGCGGCGATCACCAAATACGATCCGTGGTTCCTGGAAGAAATCGAAACGATTCTCGCGATGGAAGCCGAGATTCGCGCGAACGGACTGCCGGACGACGCGGACGGGCTGCGCCGGATCAAGACGATGGGCTTCTCCGATGCGCGGCTAGCCAAGCTCACCGGGCAGAAGGAGAAAGCCGTTCGCGCCAAGCGCCATGCGCTCGGCGTGCGTCCGGTGTTCAAGCGCATCGACACCTGTGCGGCGGAGTTCGCGGCGCTGACGCCGTACATGTATTCCACCTACGAAACGCCCGTCGGGGGCAAGGTCGAGTGCGAAAGCCGGCCCACCGATGCGAAGAAGATCATCATTCTCGGCGGGGGCCCCAACCGCATCGGCCAGGGTATCGAATTCGACTATTGCTGCTGCCACGCGGCATTCTCGCTTTCGGAGCGCGGCTTCGAGACCATCATGGTCAACTGCAATCCGGAAACCGTCTCGACCGATTACGACACCTCGGACCGGCTGTATTTCGAGCCGCTCACCGCCGAGGACGTGCTGGAAATCGTCGCCAAGGAACAAGAGAACGGCACGCTGGCGGGCGTCATCGTGCAGTTCGGCGGGCAGACGCCGCTCAAGCTCGCCAATACGCTGGTGGAAGCCGGTGTGCCGTTGCTCGGCACCTCTGCCGATGCCATCGATCTGGCGGAAGACCGTAAGCGCTTCCAGGTTCTGCTCCACGAACTCGGTCTCAGGCAGCCCGTCAACGCAACGGCGCTGACGGCGGAAGAAGCCATCGAGGCCGCGCGCGCCATCGGCTACCCGGTCATCCTGCGCCCGTCCTATGTGCTCGGTGGCCGCGGCATGGTGGTCGTCGCCGATGAGGACCATCTCAGGGCGACCGTGCGGTCCGGAGAGCTGTTCCGCATCTCCGGCAAAAATCCCGTGCTGATCGACGCTTTCCTCAATCACGCCATAGAGATCGACGTGGACGCCATCGCCGACGCGGCGGGCGACGTTTTCATCGCCGGCATCATGGAGCACATCGAAGAAGCGGGCGTGCATTCCGGCGATTCCGCCTGCGCCATCCCGCCTCATTCGCTGTTGCCCGAGACCGTCAAGGAGGTGGAGCGCCAAACCATCGCATTGGCTCGTGCCCTGAAAGTCCGTGGACTGATGAATGTCCAGTATGCGGTGCAGGGCAACGATATCTTCGTGCTCGAGGTCAATCCGCGCGCCAGCCGCACCGTGCCCTTCGTCGCCAAGGCGATCGGTCTGCCCGTCGCCGCACTGGCCGCACGCGTCATGGCGGGCGAAAAGCTCTCCTCCTTGCCGCATTCGCGCACAAGGTCACGCCGCATCTGCGTCAAGGAAGCCGTGCTGCCCTTCGCACGGTTTCCCGGCGTCGACACGATCCTCGGACCCGAGATGCGTTCGACGGGAGAGGTCATGGGCATGGACGAGAGCTTCGGGCGCGCTTTCGCCAAGAGCCAGATCGGCGCTGGCCTCAAGCTGCCGAAAGCGGGCAAGGTCTTCATCTCGGTTCGCGACGCGGACAAGGACGACGCCATCGAACCGGCGCGAGCCCTCGTTGCCATGGGCTTCGAGGTGTTGGCGACAAGCGGCACGGCCAAAGTGCTGGAAGCAGCAGGGTTGCCGGTCAAGCCGATCAACAAGGTTCTGGAAGGACGCCCGCACGTCGTGGATGCGATCAAGAACGGCGAAGTGCAACTCGTGTTCAACACCACACAGGGTACCCGGGCAATCAGCGATTCCGCCTCGATTCGCCGTACCGCCTTGACGATGAAGGTCCCCTACTACACCACCATGGCAGGCGCGGCCGCGGCGACCGAAGCCATCGCGGCCTTGCGGGCGGGCACGCTCGACGTGCGTCCGCTACAGGCGAATGGCCAGGAAGACTTTCTGTCGGATTGAACGCCCACCTTCGGGATCACAGCCTTACATCGCCGGCGGACCCTGAGGGAGAATTGTCCGGCACGCGTGACCGGTCCCTTGAAGTCGGCGCGCACCGGTCATAGAGTCTGCCTGTGATCGCCGTGTGTGCGGACGATAAAGTCCAGGCGTAACAAAGACTTAGACACAGCTCCGTAATTTCCGCATCTGGCCGGGTGGCCTGCGCCGGGCGGGACGGAGCAGTTTTGCAGGTAACGGGATAGTTGGTGACATGGAACGCATACCGATGACCGCTTCGGGCTACAAAGCCCTCGAAGAAGAGATCAACCAGCTCAAGAACGTCGAGCGCCACGCGATCATCAAGATGATCGCGGAAGCGCGCGGCCATGGCGATCTGTCGGAGAACGCGGAATATCACGCCGCCAAGGAGCGCCAAGCCTTCATCGAAGGGCGTGTTCTCGATTTGGAGGACCAGCTCGGCCGCGCCGACGTGATCGACGTGTCGAAGCTCTCCGGCACCACCGTGAAGTTCGGCGCCACGGTCACGATGGCGGATGAGGACACCAAAGAGAAGCGCAAGTACCAGATCGTCGGCGACCTGGAAGCCGATGCCAAGAAGGGCCGCATCTCCATTTCCTCGCCGATCGCCCGCGCCCTGATCGGCAAGGGCAAGGGCGATACCGTCGAGGTCTCCGCCCCCGGCGGCGCACGGTCGTACGAAATTCTCAAAGTCGAATTCGTCTGAGGGATCCATGCGCCACGCGATAGTTTTTGCGGCCGTTGCTTTCGCGGCGATGGCTGCGGGCGCTGTTGCGGACGGGAGACTGAGCTTCGACTGCAAGAAAGTGCATTCGAACGTCTTGAAGACCGTCTGCGCTTCGCCGGCGCTGTCGGCTCTCGATGTGAAACTGAACGAAATCTATCGGAACACGCTCGGCCAGCCTTCGATCGATCACAATGCGATGGCCAAAGACGAAACCGGTTGGATGCAATCGGTCCTCAACCGCTGCGCGGATGCGTCTTGCATCGAGAAGGCCTACCGGGCGCGCATAGCAGCATTGAAGGACAAGAGCGCGAGGGCGGCGAGCCCGGCCGCCTACGACGAAACGAAACCGTTCCCGGCTCCGGCCCCGCTGCTTGCCGAGGCGCAGTCCGCGATCGGCAAGCACTGTGAAGGATACTGGGGGAACAAGCCCGGATTCCTGCCGGGGTTTTCCGCGCCGAAAGGCTTTCTGCCGGTGACTTCGCCGTCGGGCATGGTTTTTGTACGCGAGAAGCAGGGCGTGCGGTTCGCCTTCCTGGCGAAAATCGGCGAGGGATTATGCGTCTTCGAAGACGTCGCCGTCATGCCACCCGCGACGCAGGCCAACGCCTTTCTGCAATGCTCCTACGGCGATCCGCCGAACATGAGTTCGGGGATCGGCATGCGCAAAGCCGGCGTGAAGGCGCTCGTGGGGTATTGGGAAATCGACGACGCCCACGGCAAACTGATCCGCCAGCCTCTGGGTGTTTTGGGGGTCGAAGCCTCGGTCCGCTGTCAGGAACCTGAGACCGGAGACTGACGGATTTGTTTGGATCATCCGCTGCACACGCGTTGTCATGATCTGCAATAGCAGACCATGACAATTCCGAAGCATCTCTAACCGTGTTTGGGTAGAAGTTTCTCAATGGCATCGAGATAGGCGACGAAGGCGCTTCGCCCTTTGTCCGTCAGTGCGACGCGCGTCAGCGGTTTGCGCTGGCTGAACGATTTGGCGATTGCGACATAGCCTGCCTCTTCGAGCTTGCGCAGATGCACGGAGAGGTTGCCGTCGCTCGCCTGCAGCTTCGCCTTCAGCTCATTGAAATCGGCAGTACCGGCGCCGGAGAGATACGCCATGATCCCGAGGCGCAAACGTCCATGGATCACGTCGTCGAGCGCGGTGACGTCGAAAGCCTCGGACATCAGTGTGTTTCTTCTTTCATGAGCCGAAGGCCGGGCAGCGTGAGCAGAAGCAACAGCGCCACGCCCATCACCGCAACCTGCAACGTGTTCTCCGCCAGAGCCGCCATGATCAAACTGAAGACGAACGAGCCGGCGGCGGCCGCGAACATCCACGTGCGGCGGGCCATCGCAGCGCTTGTAAACCAAGCGACGCCATAAAACGTGAAGATCATCGGCACGTACGCATTCAACACGATTGGCGCCTTAATGACCGTAGCGACGATTTCGACGGAGGCCAGTGCAACGAAGATGCCGATTGCGCACGCGCTCCAAGCCACACCGAATGCGGCATTGGCGCTGCTGGTCGTCTTGCCCGGATACGTGCGCAGCCGGAAGAAAAGAGCAAACCAAACGGCGCCGAACACCGCGAAGGCTCCAAGCCACAGATATAGAAATCCCCACCCCGAGATCGGCAGCCATCCGGAACGCGCCGCCCAGTCTGCGATGCATGCGGCGCCGAATACGAGCCCGGCCGCGACAAGAAACGTCCCACCGAGTATGGGGCCGCTGCGGCCCTGCTCGGCGAGGCGGCGCATATAGGAAATGTCGTCTTTGACAGTGTCGTTGGTCACGGGCTGCAAACTCCAGGATGTAGGCCCCTTCTATGTCATGTGCTTTGTTTTGTAAAGTACTTTAACATGCGGCGATTTGGCTCGTACTGCCTAGGCGCCGACCTACCACAAGATTTTGAAGCAGTTACGCCTTTCGATTCCGCGCCGCCGTGGCACTCTGCCCGGGACGACTCAAGCGAGGGGACCCGTGAGCACGCCAACCAAGCGCATCACCGAACTCACCATTCGCGGCCTCATCCTGGGCGTTCTCATCACACTCGTTTTCACGGCAGCGAACGTCTATCTCGGACTGAAGGTCGGGCTGACCTTCGCGACCTCCATTCCCGCCGCCGTGATCTCGATGGCCGCGCTATCGCTGTTCAAGAACAGTTCGATCCTCGAGAACAACATCGTGCAGACGGTCGCGTCCGCGGCGGGCACGCTGTCGGCCATCATCTTCGTGCTGCCGGGACTCGTGATCGTGGGATACTGGACGGGCTTTCCGTTCTGGACCTCGTTCTGGATCTGCGCCTCGGGCGGCGTGCTGGGCGTGCTGTTCACGATCCCGTTGCGCCGCGCGATGGTAACGACCTCCGACCTGCCCTACCCCGAAGGCGTCGCGGCGGCGGAAGTGCTCATCGTCGGCGACCAGGCGCGCCAGGCCGCGGCAGGCGGAGCGTCCGCCGACACCAAAGAAGGTTTGCTCGCCGTCATCTACGGCTCGATCGCCTCGCTGGCGCTGGCGGCGTTTACGGCGACCAACATCGGCGCTGCCACTGTGACGGGGTACTTCCGGTTTGGCCGCGGAGCGGGCGGTTACGACATGGCCTTTTCACTGGCGCTTCTGGGCGCCGGTTATCTCGTCGGTCTTTCGGTCGGTATGGCGATGCTGCTCGGCCTCGTGATCGCGTGGGGTGCCGCCATTCCGATCCTGACGACGCTTACGCCCCAGGATGCGCTGCCGCTCGGCGATTTCGTGCATTCGGTCTGGCTGCACAAGGTGCGCTTCATCGGTGCCGGCACCATCGCCGTCGCCGCGATCTGGACATTGACGAAGCTGGCGGGACCGGTTGTACGTGGGGTGATCTCCACGATGGCGGCTTCGCGCCTCAAGGTCGAGGCGGGAGATACGCGCGATGTCGACATGTCGCCGCTTTGGATTGGCCTCATCACCATCGTCTGTCTGATCGTGATCGCCTGGCTCCTGCAGACGTTTCTTGCCTCAACCCCGCTCGCCGGCATGACGTCGAATCTCGTCGTCGCAGCGATCCCCTTCATCTTCTTCGGCGGCTTCCTGGTGGCGGCAATCTGCGGCTACATGGCGGGATTGATTGGCGCCTCCAACAGCCCGCTGTCCGGCGTCGGAATTCTGGCAATCATCTGTTGCGCCGTCATCCTGATCGCCGTGGCAAATCCCACAGCCGACATGCGCAGTGCGCTCGTGGCGTACGCTTTGTTCGCCACGGCCATCGTCTTCGCCATCGCCACCATCTCCAACAACAATCTTCAGGACCTGAAGACCGGACAGCTCGTCGGCGCCACACCGCGCGCCCAACAATGGGCGTTGATCGTCGGCGTGATTGCCGGCGCCGCCGTGATCCCGCCCGTTTTGAATCTTCTCAACCAAGCCTATGGCTTTGCGGGTGGGCCGCGCCTGGCGAGCGCGGTGGCGCAGCCTTTGGGAGCGCCGCAGGCGGGGCTGATCTCGGCGTTGGCGCAGGGCGTCATCGAACACAAGCTCGATATGGGAATGCTCAGCGTGGGTGCGGCGCTCGGCGTCATCCTGATCTTGCTCGACGAGTTCATGGGCCAGCGCAAATGGCTGCGCCTGCCGCCGCTTTGCGTGGGCATCGGCATCTATTTGCCGATGTCGGCCACTTTGCCGGTGGTGATCGGAGCCTTGATCGGCCACGCCTACGACCGCTGGGCGGAGCGCAGGAAGTCGCCGGAACATGCTAAGCGGCTGGGCGTGCTGGTCGCCTCTGGCATGATTGTCGGCGAAAGCCTGTTCGGCGTGTTGTTGGCCGGTTTGATCGTTGCCTTCTCGACCGACGCGCCGCTAGGGCTGGTGCCGGGGGATTTTGCACCCGCGCCGTACATCGGCCTCGCCGCGTTCGCCGCGCTGATTCTCGTGCTGTACGGCTGGATGATGCGGAAGGCTGCGACCAATCAGACCGGGCCATAAAACCGTTCCAAACTCGCTCGCACGGTGCTTTGCTTTGGGCCGTATGGCTTTATACTGATCGTGGATTCAAGCGGCTGGACTCATGGCGAACATCGCGCTTGTGGACGACGACAAGAACATCCTGGCCTCGGTCTCCATGTTGCTGGAGCAAGAGGGTTATCAGGTCCGCACCTTCACGGATGGAGTTTCCGCGCTGACGGCGCTCAGCGCCGCGCCGCCGGACTTGGCGATCCTCGACATCAAGATGCCGCGCATGGACGGCCTGGAACTTCTACGGCGTCTGCGCCAGACCGCCGACCTGCCGGTGATCTTCCTGACCTCGAAGGACGAGGAAATCGACGAATTGATGGGCCTCAATGCGGGCGCCGACGATTACATCCGCAAGCCCTTCTCGCAGCGGCTGCTGCTGGAGCGCGTCAAGGCGGTTCTGCGCCGTGCCGAGGGGCACAAAGGCGGTGCCGCCGGCCCGGAAGGAAAAAAGGAAGCGCTGATCCGCGGCAAACTGGCCCTCGATCCGCAGCGCCACGAATGCACCTGGGAAGACAAGCCGGTGCGGCTGACCGTCACGGAATTCCTCATCCTGCAATGTCTGGCGCAGCGTCCGGGTTTCGTAAAAAGCCGCGACAGCCTGATGGATGCCGCTTACGACGACCAGGTCTATGTCGATGACCGCACCATCGACAGCCACATCAAACGCCTGCGCAAGAAATTCAAGCAGGTCGACGACAGTTTCGAAGCGATCGAGACGTTGTATGGGGTCGGCTACCGTTATCGTGAGACGTAGAATAGGCACTTCCGCCGGCACCGCTGCGGAATGCGCAACGAAGACGGGCCGAAAAGAATGAAGATTTTCGGTTCAATCTCCATGCGTTTCGCGCTGGGCTGGCGCATCTTTCTTCTCAACATCGTGGTGTTCTTCGTCCTGATCGGCGGCGTGAGCTGGGTGCAATCCTCGCGCGTCGGGCTGGTGGATGAACGGCTCTCGGGCGTGCAGGACCAGGCACGCATCGTTGCCAATACGCTGGCTCAATATGCCACCAACAGCGAAACGCGCTCTCTCAATGTGGCCGACGCGGCCCCGCTGTTGCGCGAATTGCTGGCGCCTACGAAGTTGCGCGCCCGGCTCTACGACACCGACGGTCAGCTCGTCATCGACACGCGCAATCTGCTGGCGCGCAACATTGTGCAGACCATCGAGCTGCCGCCGATCGACGAATGGAGCCGATTCAAGCGGGCGGTCGGCAATATCTACGACGGCGTCATGGGTGTGGAGTCGTTCACCAAGCTCGACCCATATTTCGAGGCCGGCCGGGACGGACGCGTCTATCGCGAAGTCGACAAGGCATTGATGGGCGACGCCGCATCTGCCCAGCGCGTGGACGAGCAAGGCAAGCCGATCCTCTCCGTCGGGATGCCCATCCAGCGTTTCAAGGCGATCTACGGCGTACTGTTCGTATCCACCGAAGGCGGCGACATCGACGACATCCTGCGCGAAGAGCGCACCAAATTGTTCGAGGTCTTCCTGTTGGCGTTTGTCGCAATGGTGGTCTCTTCGCTGTTCCTGTCGAGCACGATCGCGGAGCCGGTGCGCCGGCTGGCGGAAGCCGCAGACCGCGTGCGCCGCGGCCGCGCCGGGCGCGAAACGGTTCCCGATCTGGGCAACCGCGACGACGAGATAGGCGACCTCTCGCACAGCTTCGCGGCCATGACCCGCGCGCTCTACGACCGCATCGACGCGATCGAGAGGTTTGCGGCCGACGTGGCGCATGAGCTGAAGAACCCCCTTACATCGCTCAGAAGCGCGGTGGATATGTTCTCCCGTGCCACCGACGACGAATCCCGCACGCGGCTTATGAATATCGTGCGCGCGGACGTGAAGCGCATCGACCGCTTGATTACCGACATCTCCGACGCATCGCGCTTGGACGCTGAGCTGAGCCGCGAAACCAGCGGCCCCGTCGACATCACCCGCCTGCTGGAAACTATCTCGGAGGTGTATCGCTTCTCCGACATCCCGCGTGGCGTCAAATTCGAACTTGACGTCGATCTGCCGCCGGAGGCCATCGTGCTCGGCCGCGACGAACGCCTGGGCCAGGTCGTGCGCAATCTCATAGACAACGCGGTGTCGTTCAGTCCGGAAGGCGGCACCGTGACCGTTTCCGCGCACGCCGAAGGGGGCATGGCGCGCATCACGGTGGAAGACGAAGGTCCAGGCATTCCGCCCGACAATCTCGAAAGCATATTCGAGCGCTTTTATACCGAGAGGCCGGCGGACCAAGGTTTCGGCAAGAACTCCGGCCTCGGGCTTTCCATCGCACGGCAGATCACCACGGGTCTCAACGGCCGGATCTGGGCGGAAAACCGCGAACAAGGCGGCGCGCGATTCGTCGTCGTTCTGCCGATGACTCGCTTGCCATGACCTCCATCGCCACCATCCACGCCACGTGTGTCCGCCTCGGTCGCGCAGGTGCGGCATTCCGTGCGCCGCCGGATGCCGGCATCCTGCTGCTCGGCAAGAGCGGTGCGGGGAAATCCGATGTTGCACTGCGGCTGATTGCGGCAGGCGCCACGCTGGTCGCCGACGACCAAACAGAGCTGTTCGTGTCGCGCGGGAAGTTGTATGCCCGCGCTCCCAGGCGCATCGCAGGCCTGATGGAGGTGCGTGGCGTGGGCGTCCTGAAGCTTCCTTATGCGCCCCGCGTGCGCATCGCCTTGGTTGTAGAACTTGATCCCGTCGTGGCGCGCCTTCCCGCGCACCGGCGCTACCGGCCTCCGGCCGCCCTGGCGTTGCCTGAGAATGAGGCACCGCCAATCGTTAAGATCGCTCCGTTCGAGGCTTCCGCAGCAGCCAAAATCCTTGCCGCTACGGCTGGCTACGCGCACAGCTTGTATCGCGACGATATCAACCCCATTTAAGGGTTTCATCCGGCATATGGATTGGTATGTTTCGGCCCCCGAACGGAAACACCCATGATTGGCATTGTCCTGGTTACCCACGGCCGACTGGCTCAAGAATTCATCTCGGCGATGGAGCATATGGTCGGCCCGCAAACGCACCTGCGGGCGGTCTGCATCGGTCCTGAAGATGATATCGAGCGGCGTCAGCGCGAGATTGCCGGGGCGGTAAGATCCGTCGATTTGGGCGACGGCGTGGTGATCGCGACCGACATGTTCGGCGGCACGCCCTGCAACCTTTCGCTCACGCTTCTTGAAAAAGGCAAAGTCGAGGTTCTGGCGGGAGTCAATCTGCCAAGCCTCATCAAGCTGGTGGACGCACGCACCAAGATGCCGCTCGAACAGGCGGTCAAGGAAGCAATCGACGCCGGGCGCAAATACATGCGTGCAGGCTCTGCGGATCTCGTTGGCGCCGGAGGCTGAATTTGATGCCCGACGCTGTGCAATTGCGCACCGCCGCCAGGATCACCAACAAGCGCGGACTGCATGCACGAGCTTCGGCCAAGCTGGTCGAGGCGGC
>Ga0265314_10001606_pt1 | contig 24836 bp, 30 predicted proteins | sample 4126metaG_FD_203106 | JGI IMG/M metagenome (GOLD analysis project Ga0265314, IMG submission 203106) | Rhizosphere microbial communities from Carex aquatilis grown in University of Washington, Seatle, WA, United States - 4-1-26 metaG | ecosystem: Host-associated > Plants > Roots > Rhizosphere >... | reverse complement strand
GGATGGCAGCCGATCGACAAGGTGAGACACTTGACCTTCAACCTATCGTCTGCTGTGAAGTACTGCCTGAGAGCCGGCGTCAAGGACCCCAAGACTCTGATCCAAGACCTGAAGAAGGCCCAGTACCAGCTCAAAAAGGAGCTAGAGTTCTATGCCGACGGGGAACACTTCGAGGACCCCGTCTGGGACTGCCACCAAGCTGGCGTCCAGGCCCTCGCTAGTATGAACTCAGTGATGCCAGATAAGGACCGCGTAGCCCTCGAGTTCATGCGCGACCAGGTTGAGCTCGACGTCAGCCACATCCAGAGGTTCTATGACGACTTGTCCAAGGTCATCGTCGAGGAAGAGGCCAAGGCATTTGTTCCGGTCAAGACCGCAGGCTACACCGAGCAGCTCACCAAGCTCGTCGAGACCACTGATCCCCGAGAGTGGGCGAAATTCGTAGCGGGTCTCCATGAGGACAAGCTGTCCGAGGTCCTGTCTCAGTTCAAGGAGCTGTGCCGGGTCGAGGGTGTCAGAGACGGCTACAGCCAGTGTCAAGAAGACTTCAGGAGGTCCCAATGAAAGAGCAAGAAGATTTCCCGATGACCGGTCAACAACCCCCAGCCATCGATAGGGTCTACCCCGAGGGCTACCCTATCCGCGGGATCGGACTAGCCCTGTCTCAGGACGGTGCTCACGTATTGATGGTGACCTCCCAGATCGCCGGCCCCGGTGGCCAGCCCGAGGTCATCGGAAAGCCTGTCGACATCACCTCCGGGTTCTGGTCGACGCTGATGACGATGTGCCCCCCAGGCGAGACGACCCCGATCTACGCCAAAGGTCTGAAGGTCTGGGAGATCACAGTCAAGATCCTCAAGGAAGAGGAGCAGACGCCGGTTCCCGAGGAGCATCTGACTACGATAGGGGAGTTCAAGGCCCCCGCTAGGAAGCCCTTGGACCTGGGTAAGCTGTAGACAGAGTCAGTGCTAGATTGAGGTAGGAGCCACAATATGCCCTACAAAAGTCTCAATCAGATCGGCGATCTAGCACTGATCAATTCCAGTAACGACCTTGGCGGGACCACTTCTGCTCCTGGCGAAATAACCCCTGACCCTGAGACCCTGCGCTACTCCATGACTACGGTGGGGGGAGTTTTGTACGTGACGTACTCCCAGACCCTGGGCGACCTCTCGATTAACCCGCCAAAGATCAGCAAAGACTGGTGGAATGACTTTGACATCCTGAACATGAAGGCCCCTGGTCTCAACCACGGGCATGTCCACGAGGGCTTCTTCAAGGAATATCAGAAGACCGAGCAGACTATCCTAGACAAGATCCAGGTTGAGAATCCCGTCGAGGTCTGCTGTGTGGGTTACAGCAAGGGTGGCATTCAGGCGACCTATCTGGCCTACCGGCTACTGGTCCTGCTGCCCAAGATCTGCGTGAGTCTCAAGAGCTTCGCCAGTCCCAAGGGCTTCGACTGGGACGGTGCTCAGGAAGCCATCAGGATCTTCAAGGAGAACGGCGACCGATTCGCCGGCGACCGGATTGTTCGAGCCGGTGACATGGTGCCAAGACTCCCGCCTTTCCTCATGGACTACGCCCATGTTCTGAAGCAGCGGACCCTGGGGATGTGGTTCTGGCCATGGCCAAACCCGATGCACCACCTCATCGGTCAGTACAGGAAGTTCCTGAAGTGATGGGACGCTTCACCCGGGCCCTCCACCAAGGGAGCGAACCCCTCACCTGGAGCGGTCACGAACCCACTCTCAAAAAAGGAGAGCAGGTATTTCATTTTGGAGATACAACTGTATCGCTAAATCTCGGTGTATGGCCGAAAAGTAAGAATGTTGAAGTTGAGTGGATTCAATCCAGACCAAAAGGAACGGGTGCAGGGACTCAAGTTCTGAAGTCTGTTATTCAACAATCCCTCTCTAAGGGCTACCGGGTATCCCTATACCCTGACCCCGACCTTGAAGAGGATGAGGTTGAAAGGCTAATAAACTTCTACAAGAAGTTGGGATTTAAGATGGTACCCTCGGATGTGGGGCCAGTGCAGATGGAAATCAAACCACCCAGTTTTTTGGAGTCTCAGGATCAATATCCTGATCTTGAAAAAAAGCTAAGTCTGCTCTCCTACCACACTCTCCAAGCCCTCCACCAAGACATCCGAGACAAGCTCTGGGGCAGCCCATGGAACGACGATGATGTCTTCTGGGCATGGACCGAAACCAAGAACGGTGACAGGGACAACTTCCTCAAGTTGCCAGTCAAGGGCAATACCAAAAAGTCAGTAGCTAAAGCCGCAGCGAAGAAGTACGGCGAGGCCCCCACCGACTTCGTTGTCATCAGGACCAATAAGAGGTCCAAACCTAAGGGGTTCAGCTAATGCGTGGACGATTCTTCAGAGCCTTGCATCAGTCGATCGAGTTCCCTGCCAACAACATCCGGCTGACCATTGACGGCTTCGCCAATGATGGGAGCTTCAAGGGCAGCATCTACCAGGACGGCGAGTGGTTCGACAGCTTTGTCGCATCCAAGGCCGACATGGACAACGTCATTAAACTTGGCCCCCGGGTACGTGTCGAGATGGTTCATCAAGCCCTCCACAGCGAGAACTGCACTTATTGGGGACCCGAACGCCGGGGAGATCTTCGGCCCTGGCTGGGACGAGACCGAAGACAAAAGAGGGAAGCATGACCCTCGGTCGCTTCATCCAGGCCCTCGGTCAATCTTTCGAAGCCTACCACGGCTCAGGGGCTTCCAAGCCCATCACCAACTTCCGCCCAGGAACCTTCTTCGCGAAGGACCAGGACCTTGCCGATAGCTACAGCACGAACATGGGAGACGGCCTCACCGAACATGTCAGTCTCGATCCCAAGAACCCGCTGAGGATCTATCACAAGAACTTCCTCCAGGTTGCCGAGGAGGCTGGGTACGGGGAGCAGGTACTCGAAAACATCAGAAGGCACGACGATGGGTACGGCGTTGGGAACACCCTGGGGGGCGAGTTCGACCTGCTGGTCAAGTGGGCCCAGTCCCGCGGCTACGACCTCCTGGAGTTCCAAGACCCGGACTTCACCAACAGCTACTACGGCGAGACCTACCTCGTCGTCGACCCATCCATCATCACTCACATCAAAACGGGGAGGGCATCATGATCAAGAAAGAGAACCATCATTGGGTGTTCAAGAGCATCATCGCCGCGGCTGTAGTGCTGCTGGTGGCCTCGGTCGCTACGGGGGGCCTATGGAAGGCTTTTAAGCAGCCCGAGCCCATCCTCATCACCCAGAGCCAGATGATGCTGAAGGCCGCGCCAGAGTCCGCGGACAAGGCCGTCAGGGAGCTTTCAAGAGCCGCGGCCCGTGCGGCTGCTGAGGCCGAGAAGACGAAGATTGAGAAACTGCAGCTAGCCCAGGCCTGGTCGGACCTGATCGTAGGAAACATCGAGAAGCTGCTCGAGATCGTGCTGGGTATCGCGGGTGTCATCGGGCTGGTGAGGACCAAGAAGGGGACGAGGGCAAAGTAGGCCTAAGGAGGGCCAAGAGGATGAATACCAAATCAGCAAAGGTCGACCACGGTGCTGAAGTCGCCGCGGAGCATAGGATCGCGAGAAGCCCACACTGGCCGGCTGTCGAGAAGGCTGTCCTTGCTGCCAGCCCCAAGTGTATCGCTTGCGATGACACAGTCGCGCTACAGCTCCATCACCGCCACCCCTTCCACTTCGTCGTGGCCGTAGGACGGGGGGATTTGGAGCTCGACCCCAGGAATCTTGTGGCCCTTTGTGAGACCGAGGAAAATAAGCCTGAAGAGAACCACCACCTCCTGATCGGACACGCTGGGGACTTCAAGAAAGAAAACCCCTTTGTGGTTGAAGATGCCAAGGCCCTCTACGGGCTCAAGGGTGTCGCCATCCACTCTTCGGCAGTCTTCCAAGAGCGCCTGAAGAATCCGATGAAGAAGATCACCGAGTTCACCCACGAAGACTTCGTCAGCTACCGAATCCGCCTTGATGCCGAGCTCCCAGCTGACCCAGCCCTCTGTGCCAAGTATGGGATCGTGATCAAGCCCTACGTCTAAGGAATCAAGGATGACCCCAGGACGTTTCTCCCAGGCTCTTCATCAAAATCTCGGAGGGCCTTACCTGACTAGGGGAGTCTGGGACTCATTCAAAGAGTTCGATCAGATCGTTAAGGGGCTACCCCCAGATAGCTGGAAGATCATGAACGCTCCTTCTTCGGGAGAACCCCTAAAGGTCTACCACGGTTCCGATTTTAAGTTCGAATCCTTTGATGAGGAACACCGAGGACCTGAGGGCGGATATTTCTTCACAACCTGCCAGGATGAACTTTCAGCCTATGGGAAGTTCCAGTACATCTGCCTTCTTAAAAGCTCCAGGCCAGCCTTGGTAGCCTTCGCTGAGTACTCCAAGCCCTGGGGTGAGCGGGGAATCGAGGATGCTATCCATGAGGTTCGTGACCAGGGTTTCGACTGTTTGGTGACATACGTTTATGACAATGCCTACGCCGGTGTTGGTGGATTGATGGACGTCTACGTCGTATTCGACCCCACCAAGATCGAGATCCTGTCAGCCTCATGACAGCTTTTCGACAGCTTTTCGACAGCTTTTTGCTGTATAATCCTGTCAGAGGTACCTCTATGTCCACAGAAGCAGACGTCGAACCAACCCCCAAGCGCCTTAAATGGGTACGCTCCAACGAAGAACAAATTCATTTCACCAACAGCGCTAAGGTTGTTGAGGACATGAGGGAGTTGTCCCGCAGAAAAATCAATTTCGTCTTTGCTGAGGGTCTCGTGCTATCGGAAGAGAAGTTGGCCGAGCTCCGCAAGTCCAACCCCAGCCCCCACGAGCAGCACTTCCGCTCGGCGACCGCCGGCTACCTAGGCCAGTACCTGGCGATGGGCAAAGACCTGGGACTGTGGCGCACGTATCGAACCGAGGGCATCACCAAGGTTCATGAGTATGACGCCGAGGGCAACCCCATGATCTACGAGACCACGACGGACCTCTGTGCCGTCGACTTCGGCAACCCCTTCATCTTCATGATGGAGAAGATGCGTGAGGAGCGGGCTGCTCAGATTGTGGCCTCGCTCAAGGAGAAGGGTGCCGCTCAGCAGATCGTCGACATTGTGGCCGACGACAAAGATTTACTTGAAAAAGTGTCAACTCCTTCTTGACAGGGTCCCGAACTGGGTTTAGCTTGAGGGCCGTAGTCCTGTGGTGGGACCTAACCAACCCCTCCACTCTCGTTGGGACTGCACCCTCAAGGGATAGCTGTCTTCTGAAATGAAAAGCCGAGTGCTTTCGCGCAGAAAAGGCCAGGACCTTTCTTGAGGGGGGTTCTGGTTCCGGTTGGTTCCGGTGAAGCGTGGAGGCCCTCGGCTTCCTTTTGTCTGGAGGACATCGTTATGGCTATTTCTGAACAAGACTTCCTTCGAGTTGAGTCCCAGCTATTTCGTCTGGCTTCGTCCCATCATAAGCGCAGAGTCGTTGTCGAAGTCTTCAGTGCCCTGGGGGCCCTCTGGGCCCTCTCGAGCGAATCTGAACGAGCTGCTGGAATCCAATATGGGGTCGAAGACATCTTGTGGAGGATGACGCAGGCGGGGCATCCTCGCGAAGAGAAGTCGGTACGGATGGGGCTGAATACCTTGATAAAGGACTGCCTCGTCCTGAGAAAGAAGCTGCCACCCTACGAGGGATGCAGCCGCTACAAGATCCAGGCCAGTCACCTTGAAACCTACTTCAACCCAGTCCACAAGCCAGAATTGTCCGGTATGATTTCCCACATGGGAGACCTTTTGTCCGGTACTTTGTCCAAAATGTCCGGTACTTTGTCCAAAATGTCCGAAGAGGAACTCAAGAAAGACATTTACTCTGTTCAAACAGAAGAAAAAGATCATGTCTACGGGGCGAAGCCCCTACAACCTACCCATTCTAATCTCGGTGGGAAAGTTGTTGGAGTACCAACAGGACATACTCTCTCTTTAGGGGGGGAGATTTTTGGGGGTGGTGACAGGATAGCCTCCCTTGAGGCCAAGCTGAATGAAGCGGTGAACGTCATCAACGGAACCAACCTGCTGGTCTTCAAGATTGCGTCCCTGATGGAGACCCAAGGCACCGCAGCACTGAAACCTCAGGAGATCCCCCAGGCCCACCCTGACCTCAGGCCCGCACTTGATACCACCCCCGACAAGAACTGGGAGCAGCTAGCCCAGGCCCACGCCGAGGGCAAGAGTCCCGTCGAAGCACCCAAGCCCAAAGAGATACTACCCCTGTCACCAAGGGCCCTGGCCAAAAAGAATCAAGCACTCCAAATGTTCCCGAGAGTCCCCGCTGAATGGAAAGACTGCGCTGATCAGTTTCTGGTCGCCGTCTGCAACTACCTAGCCAACAACGAGCTCCACATCAACAGGAACAGTGTCCGAGGCTCTGCTGACCCCGTGATGAGATCCCAGCACCCCCATCGGCCAGCCCTGTGGCTCAACTGGTGCCTCCACGACGGACCCTACGTTCGCTCCATGATGTGCCCGTCCGATGTCGCAGAGGTTGAGATCCTGAGATCACTGCTGATCCCGCTGATGCCCAACACCCCAGACCTAGACCGCTTCGGTGATCATGACAAGGATCTGTTGGCGCTGTGGAGGTACCTGCATCAGGTGAACGCGGACTTGGCCGGCGGGGACTACAACAAGGCCCTGACCCGATACCTTGCCTTCCTCAAGACCTTCGCGGAGAAGGTTCCCGGGGCCGAGATGAAGTACTTCATGATGAGATCCAACTGCAAGCTGAACCTTCTTCAGAGCCAGATGAAGGCGATTCTCAGCGGCAGCGGTGTCAGCGACGAGTATCTCAAGAGGATCAAGAAAGACTACAAGAAGTTGACCGAGGCCAAGAAGGCGAAGTCCAAGCCGCTGACCCCTGAGCAGAAAGAGGCCAAGGCCAAGGAGAAAGCCGAGGCAGCCGCGGCGAAGGCCGAACGCAAGAAAGAGACCGTTGAGGCGTACAAGGCCTTCCGAGCCAAGACCTTTGTCGACAAGCAACAGCAGGCCCAGCACGGCCTGATTCTGGCCAAGTTCAAGGTCTTCTACAGCGCTATGTTCAAAGACAAAGTCGTCCCACTGCTTCTTCCCCTTCAGGAAGAAGGGCAGAGTACCGAGGATTACAACACCATAATCCAGAGCGAGATTTGGGATCTGTTCAACTATTGGTACAAGGTCGCTCAGATCGTCGAGCATAATGTCGAGGCCACAGCCCGGTATGCTCAAGTCTTCTGGGACAAGGCGCGAGAGCTTGGAGCCCACAAATACAGCTTGGGGAAGTTTGAATCCTACCCCGGCAGACCCCTACCTACCCCAGGGTTCCTCTTCTCTAGGTTCCCCCACCCCAGACACCCCCAGAACCAGCTCAACTCGATTGATGTGCTGACACTTGAGGCACGGGCAGTCATCCACCGCACCGACTGCAGCGTTGTATAATCAACCCAACGCTAGATTGAGTATGGAGCCTCGCTATGAAAAAAGTTGTGTTTATCGTCGCCAGCCTTCTGCTCCTCGCAACCCTCTGTGAGGAACCCGTTGTAGCCTCCATCAACACAGGCGACCTTGGTGACCACTTCAAGGGCTTCGATCGAATAGCGGGGCTACAAGTTGAGGGTATCGAGGGATTTCGCTACCTTCCTCCCCAGCAGTACGCTGGTTGGATCTATCATTACTGCGCCGAGCAGGGGTTGCCGACTGACGCCGTCTGCAGGATCATCTGGGACGAGAGTCATTGGAACCCGCGGGCCGTCAACCGAAGCGGTGAGGCTTACGGTCTCGGAGTCGACCGCGGACTGATGCAGCTCAACAGCCGCAACTACGACGAGTGGTCCCAGCGCTACAACGGCGGCGTGAAAATCAACCCCTATGATCCCCCGACAAATCTTAGGGTCGGTATCAGGCACTTCGGAGATCTGGTGAGGCAGTACGGCACCTTCAGGTTGGCCTATACTGCCTGGAACGCCGGCAGGTCGCAAGCTTTCCACCCACCGAGAAGCACCAAGGCCTTCGTGGCCAAGCTGACTCGGAGCTAATCGCCTTCTGTCTGGGCTAGATTGAAGTAGAGGTGCCGCGGTGGCAGGGTCTACGATCAATCTTGGCAATCAAACCGTTCTGTGGAAGTACTCGACGCCTCTGGTTGGTCAAGTTCTTTCAGAGGGTATGGCCGACATCCTGGCACCTGGGGTCTACACGGGCTTGATCGGGAGCATCTACTCGCTGAACCTGCTGAGTTTCACCCCAGGCACCATCATGATCAAGGATTCTGGCTACGCCGGAACCTCCTCGATCGTCCGCATCAATTTCGCCACGAGCTTCGGCGTGACCGTCACCAGTGGCGGCGGGACCTTCTTGGTCCTTCGCTACGACTGGCAAGCCGCCAGCATCAACTACGCCTATGTCCTGCAGACCAACACCCCCGCAGCTACTGACGTCATTCTGTGCGCCCTCCACTTCACCAGCACTACCTGCGACCTGGTCGACAATAACGCTCGATCGATCTCGACCGCATCACTTCTTGGAGTCGACAGCAGTGAACTTTGGGTCAGCCCCGGCACCGGGCTCCAGGTCAACGTCAACGCGACAACGATCCTGTCGACTACCAGCGCCGGCCTTCCCCAGGCATTGACCGTCCCAGCGGTATCCGCCCTGACCGTTACGGCAGCGGCTACCACTGCCATTGTCCTCAACGTCCAGACCGGAGTTGTGACAGCCCAGGCTGCATCGACCCCCCTGACCTCCTACCAGGTGCTGTGTGCGACGGTCACCGTTCCCGCGGCCTATACCCAAGTCCTGCCGGGACAGATTGTCAACAGCATCTGGCGCAGGGACATGAGCCATGCATCCAACCCCTTGGCTCACGGTATCGTCAATGGGCCCGCTACCATCGCGACCGGAAGTATCACCGATGGAACCAGGACTACCATTTTCTACAATTCTCAGTATGGAGTTCAGAACGAGTCCCCAGCAGTACTTGTTGTCGCCGCGGCTGTGTCTGGGATGCCCTATACAGGAGCAACCTGGCTCCTACAGGTGCAAGCTCAGGGGAACTCGACCACAGGTATGGTTTCGATCTCTGCTATGGATATGACCCTCTTCCCTGGCCAAATCTTCAGCCTCAGGCACCTCAATGGAACCTGGGATGCTCTGTGGGTGTCCGACGCTCTGAAGGCATCTTCTGGGCCAAGAAACAAGCTCATCAATGGAAACTTCGACTTCTGGCAGAGGGGTACGGCTTCAGTTACGGTCAGCACCGCGGGTACTGCTTACTCATATCTGGCCGATAAGTGGGCGCTGACCTGCGCCGGCACAGCTTCGTCCAATACGTTGGCTCAAGGAGTGTTCACGGTCGGACAGAGTACTATTCCGAACAACCCCGTAAACTTCCAGGCAGTCACCATAGGAACCCTGTCCTCAGACACAGCCAACGGCGCTGTCTACCTGTCTCAGAACATTGAGAGTGTTAGTACCCTGGAAGGAAAATCTGTAGTCATCAGCTTCTGGATGTTCTCCTCAACTGCTGCCCCAGTAGCTGTTGAAGTGGCTCAGAACTTCGGAGCAGGTGGATCTCCTTCTGCTACCGTGTATACCCCCATGAACTTTGTCGTTAACAACGTACCTTCGGGATCAAACAAAATCACCTTGACCACAGGGTGGGTCAAATACACCGCAACGGTGGCTATTCCTTCAATCTCCGGAAAGACCGTTGGTACTACCCCCTTCACAAGCTCTCTGGCTCTCAACATCTGGTTCAGTGCTGGTACGGCCTTCAATGCACGTACCGGAACCCTGGGACTAGGTACAGCCGGATACACCTTCAACATCGCCCAGGTCCAGATCGAGGAAGGTCTCTATCCCACCCCTTTTGAAGTCAGGCCCTATGCCCTCGAGCTGAGTCTCTGCAGACGGTACTGCCAACTTGTCGCCCCCCAGCTTGGAGCCGCCGCTACCAACCAGGCTGTAGCTTTTGGACAGGCTACCACCGCCCTCCTCTGTTCGTTCTTCTTACATTTGGACGCTCCCCTACGAGTTGTTCCAACCCTCGTGCAAGCAACCGTGGCTAACTGGCAATCAGATACTGGGGTCACTACGGCCTCTGTGACGGCCTTCTCGTTAGGAGCTCGATCGACGATCAAACTAGCGGAGATTGTAGGAACAGGCACCTTTACGATTGGTACTTCCTACCTTCTTCAATCCTCAACCTCCGCACCCTCTCTGCTTCTGCTTCACGCCGACTTCTAAAAAAGGAACCAAGGAATGCCCAGTTCAACGAACATCGGAAGTCAAACGGTCCTCTGGAAATATGCCGCACCTCTGGTTGGACAAAGTCTCGCCCAAGGACTCGCAGATATTATCCCGCCGGGTGTCTACAAGGGCTTGATCGCCTACTCGGGTGGCGGCAACACAATCAACATCAGCCAAGACGGCAGCACACTAACTTCTGGTGGAACCCTCTTCATCCTAGATAGCACGGGCACTGGAGCAGTGGTCAGGATCAATTTTGGGAGTGGGTTCAGCACGAGCGTAACCAGTCCCAACGACGCGGTGGTCTTGCGCTACGACTGGACTGCTTCGGCTACCAACTACGCCTACATCGTCAACTGCCCCTGGGGGTCCGTACTTAGCACAGACATCGTGATCTGCCGGCTGCGCTTCACCACGGGGACTGTCAGCGCGATCGACAATGGCGTGAAGACCCTGACACCATTATCAGTCTTCGGAATGGACAATAGCACCTTCGTCGTCACCCCAGGATCTGGCCTCAGCATCAACATCGCCGGCGGTCAGAGCATCACCGCTGCAGGAGCTGTCACCGCGGCCAATGTTGTCAATCTTGCCGTCCCAGGAGTCGGGACCTATCTGGTCCTCTACGACACCAATGCCAATACCTTCAGCTTCTCGTCGAGCGTGGTGCCAGCAACCTGGACAACCTACCAGTACGTGGTGGCCCAGGTGACCACGGTCAGCGCTGACACCTTTGTGCAGGCCTCGAACATCATCAACTCCAGGTTCCGATACAACTTCGGTGCCATCAATGCCAAGACCCTCGCTGGGCTAACCCTCAGCCAGGTCATCACCATGGCTCAGACAGGGGTCAACGCGGCACTGCTCAACAGCCTCACAGCGACCCAGATCATCAACGCGGCCAGCATCAACAATATCCCCGGCTACTTGGTGAACCCCCTGACGACCGGGGCCATCACGAACTGGAGAACCGGTGGCGGTAGCTACGTCTCGACCCCAACCTGGGACACTGGCACCCCGATCTACGGTGGTGGCGACCTGCTGTGCCCCTTCACTACGGGAACCAAGGCCTCTGGGGACTACTTCGAAGCCGACATGCTCACAGTACAGCCCAACCAGGTAGGTAGTAGCTGGAGCCTCAGCCTGCCCTTCATCATCGACAACAGCGCTACCTTCGTCGATGGCGACCTATTGCTCGAGTACTATGACGGCACCAACACCGTCAGCATCGGTTTCATCCCGACCGCGGTCAAGGGTATCATCCAGACAGCTACCTACAATTTCTACCCGACCTCGGTCAGCGGGACCAACGGGAAGTTCCGCATCAGGGCCCTCGCAGGGTCTACTACCTGCGTCGGGAACCTCAGGGTCGCCGATGTTATTCTCTCAGCGTCTCCTGTGCTTCAGGGGGCTGTTGTCTCCCCAATCCCTTCTTACACCCCCGTAGCCGTTGGTTTTGGAACAATCGCTTCAACCTTCACAGACTTGACCAAGGTTGGTAACAAGGTCTTTGGGAAGATTCGATTTACCTCTGGGACGATCACCGGCGTTACGGCAAAACTATCCTTGCCACCAGCTTTGACGGCAAGTGTAGACCAAGCAACGGTAGTAGGTTTTTGGGAACAGGGCCAGACGGGTGCGAACTACAAATCTGGTACGGTAATCGCCCAACCAGGGGACAACAACCTGTACTTCTCTCAGCACGAGACATCCGTTGGGGATAATCCCATGGTCCCGCAACTCGCCAGCAGCATGTTTTTTACGCCGTTTGTAATTGAAATCAATCTTGTTGGTTGTCCCGTCAATCAGTACGCAATCAACACAACTTTTGTTGGCGGAAACGAACCGTTTTGCTTGTCGAACTCCGAGTCAACACCAAACACAAATGGAGTTGTTGGGAAGACCTACAGTGGATATGATGGTTCGCTGATTTTAGCGAACACAGGGGCTACTTACTATGATATGACGCTCCAAAGGTTACTACTTCCTAATGAGGTTGCAATTCTTGAGTTTTACAGTCCAACAACAAAAGATTGGGTTGCCGCTAGAGATGCTGGAATAGGAAGTCAGTTTGTCGCAAGCATGGGTGGCTGTTATTTCTATCCAACAGGTGCAACATCTACTGTTTATGGTGCATGGATCGGAAAGACTGCTTTAGGACAGGTTAGAGTCTGGTTCGCGGGGGGCGGAGTACTTGGCGCTAGTGCCTATGGCACCGGCGCTACTGCAATAGGTATCGGGTGGAATTTGGTGAGTGCCGCCGCTGATGGCTTTACCCGTTGGCGAGTGAGAATTGGCAAGAGCTCTGGTGTTGCTGAAATTGCACCAAAGATTCAAGCAAGCTACTTCATTGCATCTTTCACATTCACAGCCACATCCTCGACTCTTCTGGCCATTCCTTCAACCGGAAAAGAGTACGACACAAACTCAGCCTGGAACACCCCGAACATAAGCGCCTTCACTTGTACTAAGAATGGATTCGTTAGGGTAACACTTAATCTCACAACTGCGACCAACGCTTCTTATCAGGTCGTCAAGAATGGTGTGATCCAAAAATACATTTGTGGAGGGTCTTACTCCGCTACTAACCGCGTTACGGGATCATTGAAATTTGCGGTTAACATTGGGGACTATTTCAGCATCGTGTGTGACACGGGTGGAAACGTAGCAACGAACATTACCATTCAGTTCGAGATGGACTAAGATGCAAGATAAGAAATCTACTCACATAGTAACAAGAATCGGATCATGATTCTTCAATTTGAGATGGACTAGGAGAAACAGAACATGGCCTACAAAAAGAACATCACCCTTCCGACCCAGGTCGTGGTCAGCTACTTCAAGATCGCCCAGATCGACCTCCCGGTCTGGCATCGCAGCAACTCCTGGACCCAAGGAAGCATCACCTTCAACCGCTACGTTTCGCAAGAAGCCTACAAGGCCGGAGCCGACCCCATCGACTACCTGACCTACGTGGTCGACGGCGGGGCCTTCACCCAGCTCAACTTCGTGACTCAGGATGGCCTACTCATCGGGCTCTACTCGCTGCTCCAAAGCTTCATCACAGACTTCGCCGACGCCGAGATCGTAGATGTCACGCCCAACCCTGACCATACTGATGGGGGCGTCATCTAAGTCCTAGGCCCTCAGGTGTTGTATAATCACCGCGAAGAGGTCAAACATGGAAACCGTTCCCGAGCAGAAGCAAGAATCCCTAGTAGCCGTCGACGTCGGTCGGTCAGGCGTCAAGGTCACCTACGCCTCAGATAATGGGGCGCAGCTCTTCAGCTTCCCCTTCCTAGTGGCCACCAAGCGCTCAGCAACCATTGAGGGTGGGTCCGTCCTGACCTCTTCACGCAACTACTTCTGGGCCGACATCAACGGCCACGAGTACCTATTCGGAGAGACCGCCCAGGTCATGGGTGACAAGGTTGTGGATCTGAGCGAAGGTGAGGCCTTCATCGAGCTCAACATCCAGACCACGGTCTTCGCCGTTGCTGAAGCCCTACGACTACAGGGTCTGACCAACCGCAAGGTGATGCTGGCCATCAACCTGACCTTCCAGAACAACCACCTGAAGGACCGCTTCCACCAAGAACTCAAGCGCCACCATACGGTCGTCTTCAAGCTCACCAACACCCGGGTCGACTTCGACATCGACATCGTCAGCGTCCTCTACCAGGGCTACAGCGGAGCCCTGAGCATCATCATGGGCTCAGATCTTCAGGCCCTGCCTCAGTACTCCAAGTCCAGTGGCGTCGTGGTCGATGTTGGTCGGCACACCATCGACATGGTCCAGATCGAGCAGATCCACCCCAAAGACGGTGCCAGCTACGACTATGGAACCTTCCTAATCTTCAACAGGGTCTCGCAGGTCCTCAGGAAGACCCACAATGTCGTCAAGGATACCTGGGAGCTGGAGAAGAGCTACCTCGCAAACAAGCCCATCCCTACGATGTCGGGGGCCAGCATCGACCTAGCACCTATCGTGGCCCAGGAGGTCGCCGAGGTGTTCCCCGATGTCAACCGCGTCTTCAGCACGTTCATCGGCCACAAGACGCCAGACTACGTGTTCCTGATTGGGGGCGGTGCTCACCTCTACGCCCGCTACTTCCAGGAGAAGTACCCAATTATCAAGACCCCAGAGAACCCCCAGTTCGCCAACGCTATCGGGATGCTCAGGTTCCTGTCGCGGGTCCGCGCCAGCCACAAGGGGTAGGGTATGCTCGTGGACGTTCAACCAGTCTGCCCACAGTGTGGCGCGACTGGCACCCTGGTTCACATACGAGAATTCGTTCCTAAGGGGGCCGTCCTCCCAGAGAGGGTAGCAGAGTGCCTCCACTGCCGCGGACGCTTCACCCATGCTCAGGTCGAGGACTCTACTCGAAGACGGGCCGAAATCGACTTCTCAGGAGAGAAGCCTCCCGTGGAGGTTCATCTTGTCCAAAGTCAAACTCACCATCGAGCTTGACGACACCGACTTCTACGACTCCCAAGCGATCAAGGCTCTGACCAGTGCCAGCGAGGGGGAGCGTAAAGGTATGCTGGTGTCGGGGCTGCTGTATTGGCTCAGGTCTCCCTCGTTCCAGCTCATCGACAAGATCGACCTACTATTGGAACGGCTGGGTGATGGACCCCTATCTCCTAGCCTCCTGCCACAGCCGGCCCCCAGAGCTTCCCAGATAACAGCCTTGTCTCCCAAGCAGGCGCTCCCCCTGGCCCCCGTCTCGACTGAAGCCCAGGTCTCCGACATCATCGCCAAGGACATCCCCGAGGAGTTCAGCGATGGTGCCGACGATGCTTTCTCAAGTCTTTTCGAAGAGTCCAGCTAGATTCACGCTTGACGTGGAAGTAGGGAGGGTTTACAATCACCCCCATGGGTCCAAAAACTACCCGAAGGAGTTCTAATGCCTCACATCACTTTGACTGACAATCGACCGGTTCCAGCCAGGTACAAGTACCCTGACATCATCCTGGATAGCCCAGATCTGATTGATTATGATTCCGAAGGGTATCTCCTGCTCAGCTCACTGCCGGGGTTCTGCGTCATCCATCACACCCTAGCCAAGGACGGCAACCACGCCACACGTCGCAAGGCCTTCCGAGAAGCCGAGATCAAGGCTGGTCGCGGTAAAAAGAAACCCAAATCCCGCTACGCTACCGATACATTGAACTTGACCACTGAGTACAACCGCGTCCGCGACATCATCTTCAACGTCTCCGAGTTCCATAGCCCCGCGGTCCTGAGCTATGGCTACAAGAGCCCAGACGACTTGGCCAGCGAGATCTTCCTAAACCTCTTCGAGCGCAAGTTCTGGGACAAGTGGGACCCCAAGCGATCGGCCCTCAGCACATACACCTTCATGGGCGTCCGGAGCTTGGTCTACAACCAGACCCTCTCGACCAAGAGACTTCGGAATGCCGTTGCCAAGGACCCTGTGAGGGCTCCCGACTTCATCTACCCTGCTCACGAGGATGATGGGGATACAGACGAGGTCGTCCGCGACATCGTCTCCCCGTACAACCCCCATGAGCAGTCGATCACCGATGCAGTCCTTGCCGAGCAGTTCAAGCAGTACCTGACGACCTTGCCTAATCAACCTGAGGGTGGAATCACCTATCCTCAGATCTTCGAGCAACTGACTTCAACCTCGCCTTCTGAGACACGTCACGCTCTGATCACCAAGTTGGCCGGGGAGGATGTTGAGGGGCTGCCGGACAACGAGAAGCGCAAGCGTAAGGCCTTCGCCCGGGCCAAAGCATCCCAGCTACTTACTGCGGTGCAGGAGAGCTTCAAGGACTTCCTAGGGTGGGACAACGACGAGAGCTTTCCGGAGTGGGCTTGCTAACTTGAAATCCTTCATCCTTGTCCGCGATGTGCTAGAAGCTCAGCAGATCCACGGGTCTGACCCCTTCGTCGTGCATCGAGGCAACTTCCTTGACGTCTACGGTGAGAACACTGGGTCGGACCTCGATCTGGTGTTCTACCTCCACCCCGACCTCCCGCTGTGCCTCCTCTACAAGTTCATCGAGGACTACGAAGGCTCAGTCATAGTCTATTCAAGCCACGCCAACGACCTTGTGTTCCTCGCCCGATTCTCCAGCATCACCTCCACAGCAACCCACGAGAGGGGCGATCTGCCCCCAACCTCAGCTTGGTCCAAGAACTTCTACGAGGTTCGCCGGCTCGTGAGGCCCCCAGCTTGACGAGCTACATCAACCTTCACAAGGACAAGATCCACAACCTCAAGAAAGTCCTACCCGAGCTCCACCTGACGGGCTGGGGGGACATCGTGTTCAGCTTCGAGGGCGATGGTAGGGAAGGCGACACTCTGACCATCAAGCAGTCCAGAAGTGGCTATGACGGATGCTCCCCCGCGGGGCTGGGAAACTTCCTGGTCGAGGTCGGTGCCTTCTCACAAGGTAAGTCCGACATGCTGTCCAAGCAGGAGTTCCGGTCGATCGAGGACCTCTACAACCAGGCAGCAAAGTTTGTCGCCCAGGGACGTGCCGCTGCCGAGAAGAAGGTTGAGGACCGCTTCATTCTGTCCATCTTGGAGCTACCCTTCGTCGACCGGTGCATCGCGGCCTCAGAAATCGGCTACCTGAGCGCTATCAGGGTGATCCTGTCATCCCTCGAGAAGAGGTTCAGCGAGAACATCTTCACTACGCTGACCAGCAACCAGAGGGCCTACTACATCAAGGCTCTGGGGAGCTTCCGTTCCCACGACTTCGGTCAGATCGTGCTGACAGGTGATGCCGAGACCGACTGTGCTTCGATTTTACAATGTTTCTGACAGGAGGTTGTCGTGGAATTAAAAGAGGGGGATCTTCTCAAGTGGAAGACTTACTTCGACAGAAAGTTTGGGTGGTATGGTGACAGGGTCAAGGAGATCAAGCAGCTTGCCGAGGGTATCGACATCTCGAGCAAGGACTACAATATCATCTCCAAGGTCGAGTTGGTGAACCTGGAGATCGCGATCGACCAGACCTACTTGGCCGACCTGATGTTCTCGGGGGTCAATGGAGCTCTGCTGAAGAAACTCCAGCTCTTCGACACCCTGTTGCAGAGCATCGGCTACCGGATGAACTTCTATATCCAGACCAGAGTGAGGGGGTTCTAGCATGGTCGGAAATCTCAACAGCAAAGAGTTCAATACCCTGCTAATGGCGGTCGTCAGGAACGAACTCTTCGATGACACGCCGCTGAAGGCGATGACCAGGGAGGAGGTTCTCAAGCTATTCCGAACCTTCAAGCTGATCGAGCTCTCTATGGCCGCGGCTACCGGGGGAATCTCGACCCGAGGCATCGATGCTGCCCTGATGGTCAAGTCGAAGTTCAAGAGCTACCCGTACATCAGGAAGAAGTGCTCAAGGCGCATCCAGGACTTCGTCATGAAGAACTCCGACCTGTGCCGGTCTCAGCCTTCCGAGGATCTTCAGGAGAACGTGAGGAGGGCAGTCGTCTTCTTCAAGGCCGTGAGGAAGAATCAGCAAAGAACAGCGTCAAGCGACAATTAAGCCTACCAACCCCATCCCGTTGTTGTATAATCACCCTACAAGGAGGGACACCCCCCATGATTACCCCGTTCGATGACGCCCCGAAAAATGCGTTTCTCGAAAAGTTCCAGCCCAAGGATGGAACCACCTACAGAGTCTATATTCTGGACTGGAACAACAAAGTCGAGCTTAGCTTCCACTACCTGGAGAAGACCAAAGACGCCGCTGGCAACGAGATCCCCGGTGGCATGTACACCTGTGACAGCGCCGAGTGCTGCGCGATCCTCGGTGCCCCCAGCTCCAAGCTTATGCTCCCGATCTGGCTGTACACCTCGCCCGACAACGACGTGAACGCTGGCCAGCTCTTTAGCTGGGACGTTCCCCGTGAGCAGTACAAGGCCTTGGTGGAGCTCAAGAAGAAGCTGGCTTCTCAGAACGACAACATCGCCAACTACGACTTCCAGATCACTGCCAAGGACCAGGGTAAGGGGGTCCGAATCCAGGTCATGCCTCTTCCCCCTCCCCGCGATCCTCAGAGTGGTCAGTACTACAACGGGAGCTCGTACCTGCTGCTGTTCGCCACCCCCGAGATCCGACAGCAGGCCTTCGACAGTGTCGCGATGTGGCTGACTCTTGCTGATACCACTACCTTCCGCAAAGTCCCCCTTGGCGGATGGAGAGGCGTCTTAGAGAAGCATCACGTTCCGATGATCGCCGGCGTTGGCAATGTTCCGATGGCTGGCGGTCAGCGGGCCCCAGGTCTCGCACCTCCGATGCCCGGTCAGGCCCTCGCTCCTCCACAGGGCCAGGGCTACCCGCCTCCCGGCTTCCCCCCACAGGCCCAGCCTCAGACTCAGGGCTACCCGCCTCCCGGCTTCCCCCCACAGGCCCAGCCTCAGACTCAGGGTTATCCTCCGCAGGGTGGCTTCCCCCCACAAGCCACTTCCCAAGGTCAGGGAGGCTACCCCCCGGGCTATCAACAGCCGGCCCCTCAGGCCCCCCAGCCTGCAATGCGGTCGGTCGGACCAGTGACTCCTCCGCAGGGCGGATATCCATCTCATGGCCAGCCCTATGGGACACCACCCCCTGCGGCTCCCGCGCCTCAGGCCTACCCCCCTCAGGGGCAGCAGTATCCTCCCCAGGCGGCGGACGTGGCCTTCAGCCAACCCGCAGGATTCCCTCCTGCCTCTCCGCTGAGTCCTCCTCAAGCTGGACCCCCAGCGCCTGCTTTCAGGGAGGTTGACGTCAGCGCCGACGACCTGAAGACGATGATGGACACCGAGTTCCCACCGCGCCAGCAGTAACCCGAACGCCCCCTAGGACCAACCTAGGGGGCTCTTTTTGGAGGACTTTTGTTCCGTATCTTTATCGACCCAGCAATGGGTAGCACCGGGATTTTCGCGATCCGAGACTATCAAGGGCAGACCTCCTCAGAACACTTTGTCAAAGACATCTACTTCTTCAACCCCAAGACCAACTTTAAAGCCAGCCCGACGATCCCAGAGAAGTATCGCAACGTCAAGGTTATGGTGGCACGTATAGCCGACTGCTTGGAGAGGGTCGTCAAGGAAGAAGAAGCCAACGAGACTGAGATCTACGTCGAAGCTCCATTCATCGGGTCTTTCGGTTCAGGGCTCGAGCTGGCCGGCCTCAGCTTTATGCTCATCGACCGACTTCTCAAGATCAACAAGGCCAAGCTTCATAGTGGTGGCCGGCTCTTCATGATCAGTTCGGCGATGGTTTCTGGAAAGGATACGAAGGCCAAGAGGCAGAGGAAGGAACGCAAGCCCTTCGCGATCGAGGAGTGGAAGTTCCTGAGGATGAACATCCCATCGTCAACCTTCTACGGAGTCGAGACCCTGGCCAAGGCAGGGGACGATGTGGCCACGGCCTTCCTATTCTGGTTCTACTGCTTCGGACCGGGCCTCGAGCCCAAGAAGAAAGACCAGCCAAAACTACAAGAGGTCTCTCAGGACTTCTTCGAGAACATTTACACGGGAGAAGATGATGGCAGCTAAAACCAAGAAAGAGAAGACCGAGGCTAAGGTCGAGTATCGAGACCGACTGCAGAAGGTCTTTGGGCTGCCAGACATGGCCATGATCGAGAAGCAGACAGTGCAGTTTGAGAGCCGGGAGGAGTTCGACTCTGATATGTATTGGCGCACCGGGATCATTCCCTTCGACATGCTCAGTGGCGGCTTCGGGCTGCCCCAGGGACGCCTCGTCCACTTCTGGTGTGAGAACGGCATCGGCAAGACCACAATGTACTACGCCGTCATCAGGTCGGCGATCGCCTATTCCGGTTTGAAGGTCTGGTGGCTGGCTTTCGAGCCCTCAGAGAAACTGGCCTGGGACATGAAGATGTTGGGTCCAGACAAGCTGTATGGGCCAGAGAGCTTCCGCTACATGACCGCCCACTATTACGACGACTTCGAGAAGCTGGTTAAGCAGTTTGTTGCCTCAGACGCTGATGTCCTAGTCGTGGATTCCCTGACAGCACTTGTTCCCAATCCCGAGACTCTGAAAGATGCCGGATCTCTGGTGAAAGCTACCGTTGGTCGCGGTGCTGGTGTCGAAACAACCTTTCTCAAAAACATCCACGCTTGGTTTGAGGACTCTGGCAAGACCTTGATGTACATCACTCAGGCCCGCAACAAAATTGCTACCAAGAAGTGGCAGAAATCCGGCTTGTTCCAAGCTGGTAGTGAGGCGTCAAACTTCTTCTCAGACATGCGTATTTCGATGAGAGGTGCTACTCGCATCACTGCCAAGGAGGCTGGTATGGATAGTGGTCTTAGGCATGTTGGTACCAAAGGATGGATATACGCCGAGAAGGATCGCCACGCTCCCCCAGGAGTCAAGATTCCCGTCACCATCCTCTTCGGGTCGGGAGTGTCCAACATCACGGCGATGCGTGAGTTCCTGCTATGGGAGGGCTCTAGACTCATCATGGGAGGCGGATGGTACACGACACGGTTGGGCGGCGAAGAGCAGAAGGTACAGGGAGTACCAGCCCTCCACGCCATTCTGAAGAAGCATCAGAGCGAGATCCTGGACCTGTTCTATAGTGGCAAGAACGCCGAATACCACCGCTACTGGCAGGAGCAGAGTGCCTATGATGACACTGAGGGAGAGGAGTAGCCTTGGGTTCATGTTGTATAATCCTGGTGAAGGAAGTACAGCATGGACCATCTACCCCCGCAGCCACCGGAGAAAGTGGCACTGAATGCCAAGGATGACAAAGGGGAAGTAGTTCACTTCGAGCTGGTCCCCGTCGCCCAGGCAGACGCCCGAGAGAAAGAGTTGAAGGAAGAACTGGCCAAGAAGTTCCTCGGCCAGACCATCAACGTGTTCCGAACCCAGAGGGTCTGACCATGAGGATATCACAGACCAACTTCATCAAGCTTGGGTCAAGGCTCAATCTTTTGGGGTCACCCTTCAAACCTGTCCCTAACCCAGAGAAGTATGGCGAAAAGCATCTGGTGATTTCACCTGAGGTGAAACAGGAGTCCCTGGCAGATCTCATGAAGGACATCTGGCCAGAGGTCATCGACAGGCACCGAGACTACGGCACCTTCCGTGTCATGGTCGGAGGAACTCACAAGGACCCAGAACTTAGTGTAATCTTCCCCTCGACCTCAGCCCCCGAGTATGGATACTTCATGCAGCCCTATGCGACGAGGCCCTCATCATGACTCTGAACATCACCGACTTCAAGAGGATCAAGAAGGCTGAGGTCGAGACCAAGGGAATCACCCTGGTTGTGGGCTCCAACAGCGGTGGCAAGTCAACCCTGCTGAAGGGGCTCAAGGCCGTCCTCAACAACCAGACTACCGACCGCCAGTTCCGATACGGCACCAAGGGCTTCAAGGTTGAGATCGGTCTCGATGAACAGATCGTCACCTATACCCGAACCAAGGCTAACCGGCTGGTTACACTCCTGTCTGCAGACGACCCTGAGCTATCCGAATTCCGAAAGCTCGACAAGGACACCCTGGCCGAGATCATCCCGAGCTTCCCGCTGAAGGTGTTGACCCTCAAGGACACCAAGTTCTTACCCAACATTGTCAGCCAGGGCCAGGTCCCGATCTTCAGCCAGATCGACATCACCGACCTGTTCTCAGTTCTTTATGAGGACGTTGCCCGACTGACCAAGCGTCTGGATGACCTGAAGAAGGCCTTGAGCGTCAGCAACAAAGAGCTGGCCGATCTTGATGCCCAGATCCGCTTCTGCGACGAAGGCACAGCCAAGATCGAGGAGAAGCTCAAGCTGATGGATGGCCCGTCTATCGAGAAGTTCGCGCCGGCCTTCAGACAGATGATGGAGATCCTCGACAAGATCCAGACCTCGGCTTGGAACCTGAACAAGGTCGAGTCTGAGTTCTCAACCTTCCAAGACCTGGTTGCCCTGGGGTCGGATCTCGAAACCCCAAGAGCTCTTCTGGAGAAGGTCAGCCGCGGCCAGGATTCAGCTGCACGAATCGGTACCTTGGACTTCCAGGTTCAGGAGATCAAAGATCGCCTATCCAAGGCTGAGACCTATCTGAAAGGAACCGACAAGGTCGAGGAGGCCTGCATGAGACTAGCGAAGGCCAAGCGATCTATGGGCATCCTCGCGAGGCTGGAGATCGAGCTGCAGAAGCTCAAGTCTGAAGACCTTGGGTCTCTGCCTCAGATCTCGGAGGATGAGATGGTCAACATCCCAATACTCATCCACAAGCTCAGGTCTGGCAGTCAAGCCGCGGCGAAGATGGCAGTGCTAAACTTCAAGATGGCACCCCTGGCTCAGCTCAACGTGGCCCTGGCATCGATAGAGACCGTCGGCTACCGCGTCGAGTCCATTCTGAAGTACCTGACCACCCTCAAGGCCATCAGAGACTGCGAGGCCTTGATTCAAGAACAAGACAAACAGACCCAGGACCTTCTGAAGACCCTGGCAGAATCCAAGAACTGTCCGCTATGCGGAAGCGAAGTAGACCTAACGGAGGCACTCCATGTCCACGCCCACTGATACCGATCTCGACGCTGAACTCGACAGCGTCAAGCAGACCTATGACCGGCTAATGGCTGCCAAGGCCAAGAAGGACCAACTCGTCCAGCAACTCAACGACCTCACGATCAAGCGCGACTCTGAGGAGCAGGTCTTGGTCTCGATTTGGGGCCCCGAGTGGAGGGTAGGCATGTCCACAGATCTTGAGGTCGTCAAGTCCTTCGAGAAGCGTGTCGCTGAAGCCACAACCAACCTGGCCCAGGCTCAGGGTTGAAATGGACTTCCCCCAGCTCACCGCGGCATTGAACCCCCAGAGGGTGGCCTACTTCCACGGTCTCCAGGCCCGCAGGCAGGATGCCTTGAGTGAGGCTACTACTCTAGAGACCCGCCGTCAGTCCAACCCCTTCGCTACGTTCACCCCAGACCAGATCAGCGCCTGGAAGCTGTCCCTGAGCGGATACGAGGAAGCCAAGCGCTCAGTTGCCGAACTCTCTACACAGAAGGGCCGCATCGTCAACGAATACACCGACAGATTGTCCGAGAACAGTGACCTCAAGATCCTCGACAAGTTCTACGCCTCAGCTCTGGAGAAAGTCACCGAGGACTCTCTGACCAAGCTCGAGGGTTCGATGACCAAGGCCTACGAGTACATCTACCAGCGCGAGAAGAAGGTCAAGTTGTCGATGGAGGAGTTCCGCGGCAAGAAGACTATCAAGCTGTCTCTGACACTGAACGTGGATGGCGAGGACTTCGAAGAGGATGCAGGCGACGAAGGCTTCAGCGCCCAAACCACTCTGGGGTCCCTACTGCTGCTCCACTTCATCGTCAGTTACGACCTGCCGCGCATCGTCTTCTTCGACGAGAGTCTATCGGGGTTCGAAGATGGCAGCCTCAACAGATTCCTGGGTCTACTGCAGGAGTTCCGAGACACCCTGGGGTTCCACTTTGTCATCGTCACCCACGACCGCCGGCGTATGGAGAGTTTCGCCGACAAGATGTACTACGTCAGCGATGGGATCTACCGAGAGGTGGAACCGCCCGCGGCTGTTGTATAATCAAGCCGAGGTCACACACCATGCGGAGAGCAAAAGAAATGGCGGCGGAAGCCGCCGACAAAATCAAACTGACCCCAGCACACGTTGCCATCGAGGTCATCGTCAACCAATACTTCAAAGAGATCCAGGAGAGTCTGAAAGAGGCCCAGCAGGCCAAGCCCGCTGTCGAACAGGTTCAGACAATCTTCAAAGAAGCCGACGACCGATGGATTGGGTTCTGCAACCGTTTGGAGAAGACCTTCCCACAGATCAGGCTCTCTCACGACGACTTTGTTAGATGGTCCAACGGTGAACTGCAGAGTGTGGGAGCTTTCTTGGCTCCGGTAGCCCGCGCCTGCCCCGACCGAGCCAACTTCTGCCGTAAGGACCCCAAGACGGGGGCATCTTACTGGTTCGAGGAGCGGCCTGTGTTGGTTGAGGGTTACTGGGTTCTTGAGAGCCCTGGATGGTACCAATGTGCTTCCTTGAACCCCTTGTTCATAACAGGAGTCGACCGATGAAACTGATGTTTGTTGGAGATCCCCACGAAGATCCAGTAGGGCCAGACTCTCGTGTAGACGACTACGGTGAGACCTGCCTCCGAAAGGTTGGATGGTGTCTTCGGAAAGCTGAGGAGCTAGAGGTCGACCTCCTGGTCTGGGGTGGGGATACTTGCGGTGAGGGTATGGAGAACCGAACCTTCCGCATCCGAATGAAGACTGTCCATAAAGGGGGAAAAATACCCCAGATGACCCTGATCGGAAACCACCCAGGCGACACAACCCGCAGCAAGTTCCAGTCATGGACAACGCGGGAGATCGGCGACTACATCGTCAGCGGGTGCTTCACTGCCATGGTCGGCAAGTACACTCTTCCCGAAGGAGGGACCTTCCTTGGACTCAACGCATATCAGTACACCAAATACACCCTTCCCCCAGACAGCGCCGAGCACCCAGTACGAATCATTTTCGCACACGCCTTCATCGATCTACCAGACCCAGACCTTGCTTTCACGAGCTCAGAACTCA
>Ga0265314_10001605_pt1 | contig 24837 bp, 16 predicted proteins | sample 4126metaG_FD_203106 | JGI IMG/M metagenome (GOLD analysis project Ga0265314, IMG submission 203106) | Rhizosphere microbial communities from Carex aquatilis grown in University of Washington, Seatle, WA, United States - 4-1-26 metaG | ecosystem: Host-associated > Plants > Roots > Rhizosphere >... | reverse complement strand
CAACATCGTGAGCGCGACCCGGTCGGCCAGTGCCACATGCACGGTGTCCCGCGGGTGATGTTCCCGCCGTTTCCGCTCGAAGTCCTGCAGGACGGCGATTATGTCGTGATCCTGACTGAGACCGAGCACGGGGTGCGCATCATCCCGACGGATGGCCGTCCGTTCCTGAAGAATTATTCCTCCTGGAACGGCGATTCGCGAGGGCACTGGGAGGGCGATACGCTCGTGGTGGAAGTTCGAGGATTGAACGGCAAGGGCTGGCTGGATCAGGCCGGCAATTTCGTAGGAGCCGGGGCGACAGTCGTCGAGCGATACCGCCTGACAGCCAAAGACACGCTCGAATACGAGGCCACGGTCGAGAATCCATCCGTGTTCTCCCGTCCGTTCACAGTGCGTGTTCCGCTGCGACGACGGCCAGCGGACGTGGAGTTGCTCGAGTATGGGTGCATCGAAGGCGAACGCGATGCTGCGCATCTTCCACCCGCGAACGCTCCGGTGAACGCTCCCGTGAAAGGAGCACAAAAATGATACGGCCTGCATTGGCGCTGCTCCTCGTCACGGCGTGGGCTTGGGCGCAGGCGCCCTCCGCGGCGAAGCCAGTGAAGGACGCACACGATCTTCGCGGCATCTGGCAGGCGAAGGGTAACGCATACCGAAATCTTGAGGCCGAGAAAGGCGTGATCGTGGATCCCGCCAACGGCAAGATTCCTTACCGTGCGGAGGCCCGCAGCGCCGCGGATCGCAACTTTCAGGCGCGCGCCACCACCGACCCTCTACTCGTGTGTTTCCAGCCCGGCGTTCCCCGCGCGACACTGCTGCCCGAACCTTTTCAGATCTTCCAGCACCAGGACCGCGTCGTGATCGTGTATCAGCATGTGCACGCCTATCGAGTGATCTTCACCGACGGGCGCCCGCACTATGATGACGGGATCGAGTTCTACATGGGCGATTCCCGAGGCCATTGGGAAGGGAACACCCTGGTGGTCGACGCGACCAACTTCAAGCCCGAGAACTGGCTGGACGCCGCGGGGCACTTCCACAGCAACAAGCTGCATGTTGTCGAGCGCTACACGCGCACTGCGCCCACAACCATGCGTTACGAAGCGACCATCGACGATTCCGAGGTGTTCCTGCGCCCATGGACGATCCGCGTCGAGCTGGCGCAGCACACCGAGCCTAATTTTCAGCTGATCGAGCACGAATGCGACCGGGATGCGCAAGGCGTTTACCGCCACCCGCCGCAGTTCCTGAAGTGAATGTTTTTTTCAGGGGGGCAGTCGCCAATTGTGAGCCAAGGGTCCAGTATGGGCTCTGGCGAAGATTGCATTGGCAAGTAAGGCAGGTTAGTCTTGAGGACAACGATCATGCCATATAACATCTTGCTCATGGGCGCGTCCTATGGCTCGCTCCTCGCCTCCAAAATGCTGTTTGGCGGCCATACGATTCATCTGGTCTGCCTGCCGGCGGAGGCCGATCTGATCAACGCCGAAGGTTTCCGCGTGCGCTTGCCGATTCGCGGGCGCAAGGATCCGGTGGTGCTGGATTCGCGCAAGCTCCCCGGCAAGGTGACCGCCGGACCGGCCGCCGGTGTCAATCCGAAGGACTACGACCTCGTCGGTCTTTGCATGATGGAACCGCAATATCGCACAGCCGGCGTGCGGGAATTGCTCGATGCAGTGGCGAAATCGCGCGTGCCCTGCATGTCGATCATGAATATGCCGCCGCTGCCTTACATCCGGCGCATCCCCGGTCTTGACTACGACGCGCTCAAGCCCGCCTACACGGATCCGACGGTCTGGGAGAATTTCGATCCCAAATGCATGACGCTGAACAGCCCGGACCCGCAAGCGATCCGCCCGCCGGATGAGCCAGCCAATGTGCTGATGGTGACGCTGCCGACCAACTTCAAAGTCGCGAGATTCGACGATGAGAAATCCACCGCAATTCTTCGCCAGTTGGAGAAAGACATCGAAGGCGCGCGCTTCGATACACCGGAAGGCAAGATCGAGTTACCGGTGAAGCTGAAGGTGCACGATTCGATTTTCGTGCCATTGGCGAAATGGGCGATGCTGTTGGCCGGCAACTATCGTTGCATCACCGAAGATGGCATGCGCACCGCGCAAGAAGCGGTGCACAGCGACCTCGAAACGTCGCGCGCGGTCTATGAATTCGTCAACGGTTTGTGCGTGAAGCTCGGCGCCAATCCTGGCGATCTGGTGCCGTTTGAGAAATACGCCGCCGCTGCGCAATCCCTGGTTCGTCCGGCTTCGGCGGCGCGCGCTCTCAGCAATGGAGCGCTCTATATCGAACGTCCCGATATGCTGGTGCAGCTGATTGCCAAGCAGAAGGGCTTAAGTCATCCGGTGATCGATGGAATTGTGACGCTGGTAAACTCGCGACTCGCTGCCAATCGCAAGAAGGCCGCGTAAAAGGCCGGCGTTTCCCATACCGCAGGTTGCAGCCTCCCGCGCAATCTTCATTTTTTCCGCTGCGGGTGTGCGGAACGCTGCTGCGCACCCTCGAGGAACACGCGGCACAGGGTTGCGCCCAGCTCCGATGGGCTGAGTTCGCCATTCCGCTTGAACCAGACTACTGTGCGATCCAGCAGCCCTTCCAGCATCATGCCGAGGTATTTGCTGGAGATGTCCTTCCGGATGGAGCCGGCCCGTTGTCCGGCTTCCAGGACCGATCGTGCGCGCGTCTGGTACGCCTTTCGCATGCTCACGATTTCCGCCAACCGTTCGGGAGAGAGGGCACGCGCCTCGGCCAGCGACGTCGCATGTTGCGTCTGGTCGCGGAGCAAGCTCACGACGTGCGTCTGAATTCCCACCTGAAGCTGCGTCAGAGGATCGGAAATGGCCTCCGTCGCTTCGCTGACATCGCTGGCCAATTGTTCGATGGATGACTTGCAGATCGCGTAGAGCAGATCCTCTTTGCCCTTCACGTGGTAGTACAACGTGGCTCTTTCCATTCCGAGCAGGGTGGCAAGATCGCGGGTACTCGTGGATTCGTAGCCGTGTTTGGAGAATAGTTCCGCGGCCCCGCGAATGAACTTCCCGAGCGTACCCCGATGCAAAGCGCGCGATCGTGACCGGCCGGTGGACTTCTGAAGCGGCGCAAGAGAAGGGACTTCGCGCAGCTCGGGGCTGAGGACCCCCTCCCAAAAAATGCAGCTATAGATGGCACTCAGGTCTTTGCAGGATAGCGGACCCGAAGTGTGAAACCAGCGTGGCGTCCAGTTGAGGGTGTTCAGCAGAGCCACGCGGATGTACTTCGTAGGGATGTCCGTTCGCAGAATGCCTGATTGTCGTGCCGCATTCAGCTCTGAGTCCAGAAGATGTGAGTATTCCTTGTAGCTTTCCGCAATCTCCGCGAAGTGAAGGCGAGACAAGGCTCGAAACTCGGTGACCATCGCCAGCGTCTGACGGGGATTTTCCTCCATGACCTGAAGATGAGCGTCAATGAAAGCGCTAATTCGTCCGCTTGGGGTCTCCGCTTGATTCATGGCAACACGGAGGTCCGTCAGGAAACAATCCGTCACCTGGCGGCAAATGCGGTGAAGCAGTTCCTCCTTGTTGCTGATGTGATGGTATAGCGAAGCCTGCTGAATGTTCAGACGCGTGGCGAGTTCCCGAGTCGTGGCGGCGTAGAAACCCTTCTCGCAGAACAAATCCGCGGCTGCATCGAGGATGCGTGCCGACGTAGCCCCGGCGGCGCTTTCCTCCTTCTTCGGAATCCGGCTCGGCCTGTTCGCCGTGAGCGGGGCGGGCTTCTTGCCGACCAGCTCCAAGGCGATATTCCGGCCCGTATGCGGCTGGCCATCCAACGCGCTTTCGATTCCATGAATCGCCAGGCCCGCGTGTTGCCTCACCAAAGTTTCCGCCCGGGAGGCATCGCGAGACTGGATGGCGCTCAAGATCGCTTCGTGCTCTTCAAACGCCCGCTGTGCACCATCGCCTTCAAACGGGATCACCACGGCCGCTGGTGAAGCGAACGCCGCCGATTGAAGACGCTGGAGGCACCAGGACAGCATCGGGCTTCGCGCCATGGCGACGAAGGCGCTGTGGAACGCGGCGTTTAAATCACCGAAGCGGGACATCTCTTCCGGGGTTGGGGAAAATGTGCGGGAGGGAATCGCTTCCGCCAACTGAGCGTTTAGCTTGCGTGCCGGCTCAAGCTCCGAAGGGTCTTGGATTCGCTTGGCTGCAAGACCAGCCGCCAGCGCTTCCAGAGCCGAACGCGCCAGGATGGCGTCCCGGATGTCCTCCAGTGTGAAGTGACGGGCCGCATATCCTCCCGAGGGTGCCGGTTCAAGCAGGCCTTCGGAAGCAAGGTGGTCCAGAGCCGATCGCAGAACCGGCCTGGATACGCCCAGGCGCCTGCTCAGATCGAATTCTTCCAGACGCTCCCGCGGTGCAAGTTGGCCTCGGAGGAGCATCTCTCGCAATGCGAGGATTGTGCGCCCGCGCAATGTGGAAGCCCCGTTCAAGTCGTTCATCAGGCCGAAGGTAACCCTTTCGCGAATAGAACTTCGTCCAACTTGAAAAAGTATACCAGTCGACAGGTATGCGAATAACTCCTGGTCAACGTCCCGCTCTGGCTTCCTGCTTCCAAGTATCAATCTCCGGGAAATGAGAGGAATTACGGGCGATATGAATTTATGTAACAATCTGATAATAAAGCAGATGCGTTGATTCATCATTACCGGTCGTTCGGTGTAATGTTTTTTCTTGACTTCAGCCATTATCTGAAATAGAATTCCTTGGGTTGTATACAGGGGTTGTCAGTCCGTAAAGGGGATCGATGATGCGCATTCAATTAGTCGCAATGTGTTTACTCGCGTCGGTAGGCGTAGTTTTGGCCCAGTCCGATCGCGGAACGATTACAGGAACTGTGGCCGATCCGGCCGGCGCGGTAGTGGCCAGCGCCGCGATTCAGGCCAAGAACACGGAAACCGGCGCGGTCTTCCAGGCCGCGAGTTCAGAAACCGGGAACTACACGCTCCCGCAATTGCCGGTCGGCACCTACGAAATTTCCGTCACGGTTGCGGGATTCAAGAAGTACGTCCGGCAGAACATCGGGGTGGGAGTCGCCCAGACGGTGCGCGTGGATATAGCCCTCGAAGTCGGCGCGGCGACGGAATCGGTAACCGTATCGGAACAGGCGTCGCAGCTCAAGACGGAAAGTAGCGAAATGAGCACCACCGTTGGGGCGCAACGCATGATTGACCTGGGCGGGCTGGGCATCGGCGGAACGTATTCCACTAGCCAGGGTCTTCGAAGCTATCTATCCGAAATCCAGCTCGTGCCCGGCGCAGCGAATCCAGCCTCGGGATTCATCCTGGGCGTCCGCGTGAATGGAGCGCCGAATGGAACCCAGCGCACGATTATCGACGGCGCGGATTCCACCAACCAGATCAACACGGTGCAGGCCGGCACCGGAGCGAGCATGGACGCCATGCAGGAAACCGCGATCCAGACTAGCAACTACTCGGCGGAGTTCGGACAAGTGGGCGGCGGTTTGTTCAATATCACCACGCGGTCGGGAACCAACCAGTATCACGGCGCGGGCTACGACTATCTGGCGAACGAAGACTTCAACGCTTCCACGCCCTTCACTAACGCTCTGCCGCGCACCCGGCGCAACGATTATGGCTTCAACGTGGGCGGCCCAGTGTGGATTCCGAAGATTTACAACGGCAAGGACAAGACCTTTTTCTTCTACAATCGCGAGCAGTATCGCGAGTTTTTCGTAGTGAACGACACTCCGATCACGGTTCCCACAGCCGCGTATCGCGCGGGCGATTTCTCGGGTGCGCTCACCGGGCGCAGCGCCGGAAACGATCCGCTGGGCAGAGCCATGACGGAAGGCATGATCTTCGATCCGACCACTGTGAGGACTGTCAATGGCCAGCAGATTCGCGACCAGTTCCCGAGCAACATGATCCCAGCCACGCGGTTCGACAGTGTTTCCAAAGCCATCCAGGCTCTGATTCCGAACCCGACCAATACGACAGCGACGGCGTTGAACTATTTGCCGTCATTCCCGAACGATCGCGTGACCACCAACGAATCGGTGAAGATCGATCATCAGTTGAGTCCGAAGCTCAAGCTTTCGGGCACGTGGCTTACCAACGCGAGCGGAGCGCAGTATTCGCAGAGCTTGAACGGATCCGAAGGTCTGCCGGCCACCATTACCTCCACGCGCGGATCGTTCAGCCGGTCCATGAATTGGCGCTTCAATTTGGATTACGTGGTTTCCCCGACCATGCTGTGGCACGTCGGCATCGGATCGCTCCAGTATCTGCTCGACGACCACGCTCCCGTCACCAATTTCCAGGACAGCTCGATCGGCCTGACGGGTGTACCGAATCCAGGCGGACGATTCCCCACGATCACCGGTTTGTGCGCTTCGGGCTCGGGCACGAACACTTCGCCATGCACCGGGACGGGCGGCACGTCGAACATGGGGCCGAACGCGGCAGGGGCTCCGGGCCAGTCGCTCACCAAGCAGTTCACGCCCACTTACGGTACCTCGCTTACCTGGGTCAAAGGTAACCACACGTATAAGTTCGGCGGCGAGCTGCGCACTTTTGGGTATCCGTACCACAACCTGGCGTCGACGAACGGCACTTTTACGTTCTCCGCCAACCAGACCGCGCAGCCGTACGCACAGTCGACCACGGTAAACGGCGTATCGCTGGGCTTCCCGTACGCGAGTTTCCTGCTCGGACTAGTGAACAACGGCGTGATAAATCCCCCGTCGGACCTGAAAACCGGAAAACAATTCTGGGGCTTCTATGCGCAGGATACCTGGAAAATCACCCGGAAGCTGACCCTCGACTACGGGCTCCGCTACGACTACGACACCTATCCGCGCGAGCAGTACGGCCGCATGCCGAGCGCGTCTCTGTCCGTTGCCAACCCCACTGTCGGCGGACGCCCGGGCGGCGTCGTCTACGAGGCGACTTGTAACTGTAAATTCGCCAAGAACTATCCGTTCGCGTTAGGCCCACGTCTTGGCGTGGCGTACCAGATCACGCCTAAGACCGTGTTCCGCGGCGGAATCGCAGTTGCCTACGACGGAACGGCTACGGCCAACACCGGGACGGGCAGCGCCAGCGCCAACAATGCGTTCTCGGCTCCGGGCTTCGGCGACGCAGCCATGCAACTCCAGACGGGCGTGCCGTCCTCGTACCAGATACCTTGGCCCAACTTTTCCGCTGGCGCGTATCCCAATCCGAATTTTCCGACGAGCCTGAACGGCCCGACGTCTGTGGTCGATCAAAACGCGGGCCGTCCGGCCCGCCAGATCCAATGGAGCGCCGGTCTCCAGCGCGAGGTTACGCGCAACACCGTGGTGGAAGCATCCTATGTCGGCAACCGCGGCGCGTGGTGGCTGAGCACGGTGCTCGACAACTACAACGCGATCTCGGCAAGTGCGCTCCAGGCTGCCGGCCTGGACATCAACAACGCCGCGGATCGTGCGATTCTCCGCGCGACCATCGGATCCACGGCCGCCGGCCGCTTCCAGAACAAGCTGCCTTACGCCGGCTTCCCGCTGACTTCCACGGTGGCGCAATCGCTGCGACCTTACCCGCAATTCAGCAGCGGCCTGGGCGCGCTGTGGGCGCCGCAGGGCCGCACCTGGTATGACTCGCTGCAAGCCAAGGTTACGCAGCGTGTCTGGCACGGGCTGGAAGCGCAGTACGCGTTCACGTGGTCGAAGGAGTTGCAATCGGGCACCGAGGGTGGCACGGTCAATGACGTGTTCAACCGCTCGCAGGCCAAGACGCTCTCCGGTTACTCCCGTCCTCTGGTTAGCGTGATTTCGATCAACTACCGCGTACCCAAGCCGGAGGGCAACAAGATTGTTTCCTTGGCGGTTCGCGACTGGGCGATCGGAACGGTGATGCAATACGCCAGCGGAACGCCGATCCTGGCGCCGACCTCGACAAACAACCTGAGCACGTTGCTGTTCCGAAGCACGTTCTACAGCCGCGATCCTAGCCAGCCCCTCTTCCTAAAGGACCTCAACTGTCACTGTATCGATCCCACGAAGGATCTGGTGCTGAATAAGGCCGCCTGGGTCAATCCCACCGACGGGCAATGGGGCGCGGCGGCACCTTACTACAATGACTACCGCTATCAGCGCCGGCCTTCCGAGTCGTTCAGCGTGGGCCGTGTATTCTCCATCAAGGAGCGGATGAAATTCACGGTCCGTATGAACTTCACGAACGTTCTCAACCGGCTGGAGATGTCGAATCCGTCGGCTACCTCGCCCTCAGCGGCATCCACCACGGGAAATGTGTCGGGCGTGCCCGCGTGCCAAGGTGTGAACAAGTGCGCAACGGGCGGGTTCGGCTTCATCAATTTCGCCAGCGGCGCCTCGTTCCTCCCGGCTCGCCAGGGTACCCTGGAGATGCGCCTTTCGTTCTAGAGTAGGAGTAGAGTAGATTGTGAAAACTAGCGAGTACACCCGGCGCCGAACTCTTCAACTTCTGGGCGCCGGGGCAGCCGTTTTGATGACCAACCAGGCCGGACAGGCCGGCGAACTTCCCCTAAAGAATACTGGACTTGAACATTACGGCATGACCGTCGCCGATCCTGAGGCGGCCGCCAGGTTCTATGGCCGGATTTTCGACCCGCAACTGTTTCAGGAGCGGGATCCACCACCCCGGTTCTACGTAAGACTGGGAACGTCCTACATTGCCTTCGGCGGCAACAAGGACGTCACCGAGCCGCGCATCGATCATTTTTGCGTTCTGACCGAGGGTTACGCGGGCGGCGAAGCCCGGAAGCTTATGGAAGAGGCCGGGATTACCTTTACGGGCGCGGGAGGTCTGGGAATGGCGGCCGATCCGGATGGCCTGCGGCTGCAACTTCTCGGCGTTCCAGGCGGCTTGGCCAAGAGTATCATCCCCGCGACTCGTATATCGCAGGATGAGGCATTGGTCCAGGCGATCGCGACGGACCATATCATGCTGCGCGTGACGGACCTGGAAAAGTCCACGGCGCACTACCGGAAGATTTTCGGTCCGGAAGCCTCGAAAACCGCCAAACCGAATCGAGTCTGGTTCCAAATCGTTCGAACAAAGCTGGGGTTGGAGCCTGTAACTTCCGGGGAGAAGCCGAGCGTCCATCATATATGTGTACGCGTCGCCGGCTTCGATAAGAAGCTGCTGACGGCGAAGCTCAAAAACGCTGGCGTGGAGGTAGTTTCCGCAGGCGATGAAGACGTGGTCCGGTTCAAGGATCTGAACGGGCTGACGATGGAGTTGAAATCGGGAGTTTGACAATGCGATTTACGTGCGCCGCGCTGGGGATGGTTTTGTTGCCGGCAGCGGGTTTCGGAGGGGACACCCGCATCGCTGAGGCCGCGATGCGCCAGGACAACGCCGCGGTGCGGGCCTTGATTCAACAGAAGGCGGACGTAAACGCGGTGCTGCCGGATGGCGCCACGGCTCTGCACTGGGCCGCGAACGAGGACGATCTCGACACGGTTGGCCTGCTGATCCAGGCAGGCGCGAACGTGAAGGCGAAGGATCGCTACGGCTTCACCCCCTTGTACTTCGCCGCGACCAACGGTGATGCGGCCGTGATCCGCAAGCTGCTCGACGCCGGGGCCGATCCGAATGCCGCCGATCCGAGCGGCGAAACGGCACTCATGACCGCGACACGTAGCGGCAACATCGACGCCGTCAAAGCACTCCTTCAGCATGGAGCGGATATAAAAGCAAAAGACACGGTAACGCAGCAGACGCCGCTGATGTGGGCGGTCCGATCGAATTTTCCCGCAGCCGTTGATCTGTATCTCGAATATGGAGCCGAGATCAATGCCCGCACGCGCACCGGCAAGACGCCCGCGGCGCGTCCTCCCGGGGCGGGCGGCGGATCGCACGGCACGGGAATCGTTCGCAGCGGCTGGCCGGAACAGGGTTTTCAGGGCGAGACTCCGGGCGGCATGACGCCGCTGCTGTACGCGGCGCGCGACGGCAGGACCGGCATCGTGCGGGTTCTCATCGCCGCCAAAGCGGATGTCCAGCAGGCGGATGTCAATGGGATTACTCCGCTGCTGATGGCGATCACCAACAATCATCTGGATACGGCGAAACTCCTGTTGGAGAACGCCGCGGCGCCGAACGCGGCCGACTGGTGGGGACGCACGCCGCTGTACGCGGCAGTCGAAATCCGCAATCGCGACTACGGGCGGAACAATGAGCACGAGATCGACCGGCCAGCTGCGCTCGAAGTGATCAGGATGCTGCTGGATCGCGGGGCGAACGTCAATGCCAGGACGAAAGAAGTCCCGCCGGGGCGCCGGTTCGTCACTCCATTAGGCGATCTATCCTGGGTCGATTTTACGGGGCAAACTGCGTTTTTAAGGGCTGCGCTCGCCGGTGATATTACGGTGATGCGCCTCCTGCTCGAAAAGGGCGCCGATCCGAATATTCCGACGTTCGCCGGCACCACGGCGCTGATGGCGGCCGCGGGAGTGAACTGGATGACGGGGCAGACGTTCACCGAATCCAAGGAAGCTGTGATGGAGGCGGTTCAGTTGTGCCTCGATAAGGGCGGAGACGTGAACGCGAAGAACTCGATGGGAGTGACGGCGGTGATCGGGGCGGCGAATCGCGGATCCGACGACGTCCTGGAGTTCCTGGTGAAGAAGGGTGCCCGGTTGGACATAAAAGATAAGGAAGGCCGCACGCCGCTGGTGTGGGCGGAAGGTGTTTTCCTCGCCACCAACGCACCGGAAGCCAAGCCGTCGACGATGGCGCTGATCAAGAAGTTGATGGCTCAATGAAGAGGACAGTCACAGCGGGCGGAATTCTCGCAATCGCGGCGATTGCGATCTCGCAGCCCGTCGCACATCCGCAGAACGCATCTCCAGATCGGGCGCTCCTGAATCAATACTGCATCGGGTGCCATAACGAAAAACTGAAGACTGCCGGGCTGATGCTCGACAAGCTGGATCTGGCGCATCCCGGCCAGGACCCGGAAACGTGGGAAAAGGTGGTGCGCAAGGTGCGAGCGGGAATGATGCCGCCGTCAGGCATGCCTCGCCCGGATCGCACGACGCTGGACTCCTGGACGGCAAAGCTCGAAACGGAGCTGGATCGCGCGGCTGCGGCCAAGCCGAATCCGGGGAGCACGGGATTGCATCGGCTGAATCGCACCGAATATACGAATGCGATTCGCGATCTACTGGCAATCGATGTGGACGGCTCCACCGTTCTTCCCGCCGACGATTCGAGCGAAGGGTTCGACAACATTGCCGACGCACTCGCCGTTTCACCGGCGTTGATCGAGCGATACGTGGGCGCGGCCGGAAAGATCAGCCGTCTGGCGGTCGGGAACATGTTGATCACGCCGTCCACGGTTACGTATCGCGCGCCGGGGGATCTTTCGCAGTCTGACCACGTCGACGGGCTGCCGCTCGGAACGCGCGGAGGAATGCTGATCCGGTACACGTTTCCGCTGGATGCCGAGTATTCGTTCAAGGTTCGGGCCCGATCAGCCGGAATCGGCGTAGGCGGCGCCGGGGCTTCGGGCGAGGAATTGGAATTCGTGGTCAACGGCGAGCGCGTTAAATTAGCGGCCGGGGGCTCTATCGACGTGAAGGTTCCCGTAAAGGCGGGGCCGCAGGACATCGGCGCGGCGTATGTGCGGAAGGCTCCTCCCGGCGCGGACGAGATCTGGCAGACTTTCGCTGGCAATTCGAGCGTGAGCAGCATCGCGATTACCGGGCCGCTCAATCCTACGGGTCCCGGAGACACACCCAGCCGGCGAAAGATTTTCGTGTGCCGTCCGGTGTCCGAAGCGGATGAATCCGCGTGCGCGAAGACCATTCTGTCCACGCTCGCGCTGCGCGCGTATCGCCGGCCGCCCTCAGGCGCGGATCTGGATACGCTGCTCAGCTTCTATCAGGCGGGGCGCAAGAACGGCACTTTCGATATTGGTATCGAGCAGGGACTGGCGCGCGTACTCGTGGATCCGCGGTTTGTGTTTCGCTTCGAGCAGGAACCGGCCGGCGTGGCCGCGGGCGCTATTTACCGCGTGAGCGATTTGGAACTGGCTTCGCGGTTGTCATTTTTCTTGTGGAGCAGCATCCCCGACGCTGAACTTCTGGACGTGGCTGTTCAAGGCAAGCTGCACGATCCTGCCGTGCTCGAAAAGCAGACGCTGCGGATGCTGAAGGATCCGCGTTCGGAGACGCTGGCGACCAATTTCGGCGGGCAGTGGCTGTATCTGCGCGAGTTGAAGAACGCCCGTCCCGAGGCGCGCGGGTTTAACGATAACCTGCGACAGGCGTTTCGCCGCGAGACCGAACTGCTGTTCGAAAGCATCCTGAGCGAGGACCGTAACGTGGTCGATCTGCTCAACGCGGATTACACTTTCGTCAACGAGGCGCTGGCTCGCCACTACGGGATTCCGGGTATCAAAGGGAACCGGTTCAAGCGGGTTACGATCCAGGATGACAACCGACGAGGGTTGCTGGGCCAGTCGAGCTTCCTGTTGGTGACATCGGTTGCCAACCGCACCTCGCCGGTATCGCGCGGCAAGTGGGTCCTGGAGAATCTTCTCGGATCGCCGGCGCCCCTGCCTCCGCCTAACGTTCCGCCGCTCCCCGAGACTGAAGGCGCGCAGCAGCCCGCATCGATCCGGCAGAAGATGGAGCAGCACCGGCAAAACCCCGTGTGCGCCGCGTGCCACAAGATCATGGACCCGATCGGGTTTTCGCTCGAGAATTTCGACTTGATCGGAAAGTATCGGACCACCGATGGCGGCCTCAAGATCGACGCCTCGGGACAACTAGTAGACGGCACGAAGCTGGATGGTCCTGCGAGCTTGCGGAAGGCGCTCCTGAGCCGTTCCGATGTGTTCGTCCAGACCATGACCGAGAAGCTTTTGACGTACGGAACCGGCCGGGCCCTGAAATATTACGACATGCCGGTGGTGCGTTCGATTACGCGGAACGCCGCGAAGAATGATAACCGTTTTTCATCGCTGATTCTGGGCATCGTTAAGAGCGATCCGTTTCAGATGCGAATGAAGGCTGGGCCGCTTGCTGACGCACGCGCCTCTGCAGGAGCACCGAACCGCGACCGTTAGGGAGCGGCTGGAGGAATAACTATGTTCATCACGAAGAAACATCTTTCGCGCCGGACTTTGCTGCGTGGCGTGGGAGTTTCGCTAGGACTGCCGCTGCTCGATTCCATGATTCCGGCGCAAACGCCGCTGAGCAAGACGGCCGCGACGTCCAAGAGCCGGCTGAGCTGCATCTATGTGCCCCACGGGGCGACGATGGACAAGTGGACTCCGGCCGCGGACGGCAAGGGCTTCGAGTTCACCGAAATCTTGAGCCCGCTCGAAAAATTCCGGGATCGCGTGTCGATCGTCTCCAACCTGGCTCACCCAGCGGCGGGCGGCGTGGGATCCGATGCAGGCGCCGACCACGCGCGATCGGCAGCCGTGTTCCTGAGCGGCGTGCATCCTGAGCAGGGTTCGATCCATGTCGGCACGACCATCGATCAGATCGCCGCGCAGCGCATCGGACAGGATACGCCGCTTCCTTCCATTGAGCTTTCCATCGAGGAAGTGGCTCTGAGCTGCGGCTCGGGTTACGCGTGCGCCTACTCGAATACGATTTCCTGGAAGACTCCGACCATCCCGCTGCCGATGGAGAACAATCCGCAGGTGGTGTTCGAGAAGCTGTTCGGCGACGGGAGCAACAACGCCGACCGGCTGGCTCGCAAGCAGCAAAGCCGCAGCCTGCTCGATTCCGTGATGGGCCAGGTCGCCTCACTGCAGCGGGAGCTTCCAGCTTCCGACCGCACCAGGCTGGGCGAATATCTGGACGATGTTCGAGAGATCGAGCGGCGCATCCAGAAAGCCGAAAATCAAATCCCGGCGGATCTGAAACTTCCCGAAGCGCCCGTCGGCGTGCCGGAATCCTTCGACGAGCATTTCAAGATTATGTACGACCTGCAGGTGCTGGCATTCCGGGCCGAGATCACCCGCGTCGCCACGCTGATGTACGCGCGCGATACCAGTGGCGCGGTCTACCCGCAGAGCGGCATTCGCGACGGATTCCATGTGGCCTCGCACCACTCCAACAATCGCGCGAATATGGACAAGTTCGCGCTGATCAACAAGTATCACGTGGAGATGCTGGCTTATTTCCTGGACAAGCTAAAGTCGACGCCGGATGGCGACGGAAACCTGCTGGATCACTCCATGGTTCTTTACGGCAGCAGCATGAGCAACGGGAACCAGCACGATCATGATCCGCTGCCTGTGGTGCTCGCCGGGGGTGCGTCGGGCCAGTTGAACGGCGGCCGTCATATGACCTATGCTCCGCACACGCCGATGTCGAACCTGCTGCTGACGATGCTCGACAAGCTGGGGATCCAGTCTGACAAGCACGGCGATAGCACCGGCAAGCTCGAGATTTAACTTTTCGTTTGGAGATTCATGCAACGATCGCATTTGCACTTTGCAGCGGCAGCCTTGGTGCTGGCCGCGGCGCCAGCCACCCTATTCGGGCAATGGTTCGACTATCCGACTCCCGGGGTGCCGAAAGGTCCTGACGGCAAGCCCAATCTTGCCGCGCCCGCGCCGCGCACCGCCGACGGCCATCCTGACTTCTCTGGAATGTGGGGATGGGACGCGTTCGTGCCTTGCGGCAAACGCTGCGGCGATACTCAGGTGGGCCCGGAGTTTCTGAATATCGCCTCTAGCCTCAAGAAAAGCCCGCCCTATCAGCCGTGGGCGGCGGCGCTTGTCAAGGAACGCAGAGTGGCGCAAGACAAAGACCCCAACGTTCATTGCATGCCGCGAGGCGCTCCCAGAATCTGGACGGATGACTATTACAAGCGGCTCATTCAAACCCCGGAGCGTTTGATCATTCTCACCGAACGCAACATGCAATATCGCCAGATCTTCACCGACGGGCGGCCCCTTCCGGAGGATCCGAATCCGACCTGGAACGGCTACTCTACCGCCAAGTGGGATGGAGACACTCTGGTGATCCAGACCATCGGCTTCCGCGACGATCTGTGGCTGGACTCCAACGGCAACCCCCTCACCAATGCCGCGAAGACCACGGAGAAGGTCCGGCGCCCGAATTTCGGAACGCTTCAAATCGAAATCACCATCGACGATTCCAAGGCCTACACTGCCCCGTGGACCGTGACGTTCAATCAGCCCATCGTGCTGGATAGCGAGCTCCTGGATTATTACTGCCTGGAGAACGAGAAGGACGCTGCCCACATGGTGACGAAGTAAGCATTCGCAAACGTGCTCCAGTCTAAGGCTTCCCTAACATGAAAATAAAATTCCTCCTTTCCACCCTTGCTCTTGCCGCAGCTGCCATGGCGCAGCCGAAGCTCCAGTTGAAGGTGCACCACGGCCCCGGCCAGACCGGATACGACGTGAACTCCACCATGATCTCCGGCGAAAAGGACATGCTGGTGATCGATCCGCAGTTCAGCCTGAGTGAGGCCCATCGTCTGGCCGCGGAGATTCTGGAATCCAAGAAGAACCTGGTGACCATTTACATCACCCACCCGCATCCCGACCATTTGTTTGGTCTCGCGGTGCTGCATCAGGCGTTTCCGTCCGCTCGGATTGTCGCGCTGCCGGCGACGGTCGCCGCCGCCAAGACAGGCTGGCCTGCCCGCCAGAAGTTCTGGTTTCCCACATACGGCAACAACATCCCAGGGCCCGAACCGGTATTGCCGGAGGAACTGACTACTCCTGTACTCACACTCGAAGGGGAAGACTTCCCCATTACGGGTGGAGTGCAAGGGGCAGACGGTCCGGGGAACAGCTTCGTCTATATTCCGTCCCTCAAAGCGGTGGTGACGGGAGATATCATGTTCGATCACGTCTACTTTGGTGTTCCCCGGGACCAAGCTCGCGAAAATTGGTTGAAGACCACGGAGCAGATCGTCGCGTTGAATCCATCCATCATCGTTCCCGGTCATGAGGGCCCTGGCGCGACCCGCGATATGGGGACACTCGCATTCATGAAGAAGTACATCGCGGATTGGGACGCGAACGTCGCCGCTTCGCACGACGCCGCGGAAATGCGGGCCAAAGTTCTAAAACAGTATCCCGGCTTGGGGATGGAGTTCACGCTCAACGATCGGGTCGCGACCTACTTCCCGGCCGCTACTAAAGGCAAATAGAGCAGGCACTCTCGTTTATACAGGAGCAGCCTGCAGCAGTAGTCGCGAATACGATCGTGCCGGCAGTTGAAGCACCATCCGTCCGCCTGGGCGCGGCGACTCGAGTGCGGCAGGCTTTACCTTGTCCGGCTCGGCAAACGTGTTGACGGCTTTCAGATCCGTGCCCGTTAGGGTATCGAATCGCAACGTGCGTGTAGGTGCGTTGTCGCGGAACACAAGGGTGGCTTCGCGCGGCTGCATCAGGTCGCGATTCAGCAGCAACACACAGTACTGGCCCGTGGCCTGGTCAAAGGTGACCGCGCTGTCAATGGCCGGAATGCCTTCGATGGCGACGGATTCGACCAAGGTGTCCAATGCCTGCCCCCGCGCGCTCTCCAGCGCCCATGCGTAGGGATAGTAGATGCTTTGTCGCAAGAGGCCGTTGGCGTTGGTCACAATCGGCGCAATCACGTTGACTAATTGCGCCAGGCACGCCACGCGGACCTTGTCCGACCGCCGCAGGAGCGCGTTCACCAACCCTCCCACCAACAATGCGTCTTCCAGGTTGTACTCTTCTTCCAACAGGTGCGGCGCTTGTTGACGCTGGCCATTGCCGCCACGGCGCCGGTACCAGACATTCCATTCGTCGAAAGAAAGCCACAGGCGTTTGCTTGAGCCCGTGCGCTTGCGGACATACTCGCAAACGGCGGCCACCTGGTCGATCTGCTCTTCCATCGCCAGGTTCAGCGCCAGATACTTCAGAGAATTGCCGCCGGTTTCACCGGTCGCTTCGTTGCCGTAGTAGCGATGCAGGCTAATGCCATCCACTTGCGAATAACACTCTTCGAGAACTTCGCGATCCCATTCGAGGAACGTAGATTGGCCGGGTCCCGATGACCCGCAGGCGATCAGCTGCACGCCGGGGTCGACAGCTCGCATTTGCCGCGCGGCGTCTACGGCTTTGCGGCCATATTCGCGGGCCGGCATGTGGCCTATCTGCCAAGTGCCATCCATTTCATTGCCCAGGCACCAGGTTTTAATCGCGTGGGGCTGGGCGTAGCCATGGTCGCGGCGCAGATTGCTCCATTTAGTGCCGCCCTGTACATTGCAATATTCCACCAGCGCGGCCGACATCTCGGGCGCCGCCGTTCCAAAATTGGTGCCCATCAGCGGTTCGGCGCCAACGCTTTTGGCCCAGGTTACGAATTCATTGGTGCCAAACTGATTCGTCTCGATCGAATTCCAGGCCCGGTCGAGCACAGTGGGCCGCTTGTCGCGCGGGCCCACGCCATCCAACCAGTTGTAGCCGGAGACGAAGTTGCCGCCCGGATAGCGAATGATCGGCACGCCCATGCCGCGCACCTCCGCGGCTACGTCCTTGCGGAAGCCGGCCGCATCGGCCAGAGGCGATCCAGGATCATAGATGCCCCCGTAGATAGCGCGACCCAGGTGTTCCAAAAAACTGCCCCAGATGCGCCGGTCAATGGTGGCCCGCACGCGGAGTGGATCGATCACAACACGGTTGGCCGCGGCCTGCGCCCGCAGCAGGGTGGGCGCGGCAAAGATCAGCGGGACAAAGCTCCGTCGAGTCAACAAAACGATAAACCTCCTCTTACGTAGAAGTGATATCGGAAGTGAGTTGTGTGTATTCGGTCTCATCGGCGCGTCCTAGGACGGCGCTGGTGGGATCGAAGAACTGGTTCAGAAGCATTCCCACAAACAGCAACGCGGCAAACCCAGTGGCGAGCATAAATCCATAAATCGGTCCGCCCATCGCGTCGCTGATGGCGCCGATCGCCAGCGGAGCCAGCACGGCCGACAGACATGTATAAAAGAGAATCACGCCCGCAGCGGCGCCGTGTGCGAATTTCGGAACACAGCTAATCCCCTTGGAGTTGACTGTCGGGTAGATGACGGACATGAACAGTCCCGACAAGGGCAGAGCGTAGACGGCCCAGTGCACGCCGCCCGCGATGCTCGCCGCGAAACACGCCAGGATGGCGCCGCTGCAGATGGTCAGAGCCGAACTCCAGGCGAGCTTGGTCAGCATCCAAGCGCCCAGAAACCGGCCTCCCGCGCGCAACAGAAAGAAAATCGAAATGCTGTAGACGGCAATCCATTCTCCCTGACCGTGGTAGCCCTCAAACAAGGTCGGCATCCACACGTAGATCGCGGACTCGACGGCGACATAGAGAAACGCGCCGAGCGAAAACATCAGAACGAAGGGGTTCTTCGACACGGCCAGGACGGCCTGCGGATTCGTGTCTTCGGCCGCCGCAGCCCGGGTTGGGTATTGCACACGAAGCGCCGTGAGAATCAGCAGTACGCACATGCTGCCAGCGATCACGTACAACCATTGCCACGGGACGCTTCTTTTCAGCAGTTGCGCCAAAAGCGCGGGGCCGATAATCGAGCCGATCCCGAAGAATCCCTCGACCGTGTTCATGATGGAGGTATGTTCGGCCGTCGATTGGGAGATGTCGCCGATCAGCGCGAGTGCTCCAGTCTTGAAGATCCCAATGGCGGCGCCGGAAAGCGCCATCAACACGCAGAAGAATAGGAAGGAACTCCCGGTGATGAAGAGGTAGGAAGAGGCTGCGAAAAGAGTCAGGCCGGCGACGATCGTCGTTTTCCGTCCATACCGGTCCGCGAGATGCCCGAGCAGGAAGCCTGCCAGAGCGATGCCTGCCATCGTAGCGTACTGAAACGCTCCGGCAGCGGTCAAACTCAGTTTGAATGTCTTGATGATCTGGGGAATAATGATGCCGACCGAGTCGGTGGTCATCGCGAACATCGCGAACATGACGTAGGTCAATCCCTTGATCAGGGTCATGTTCATGGGGTTGCGTGAAGTGGCCGGCGCGCTCATCGAGCGATCTCCTTCATCGAGTCAGGTGCCACGGTAAACCGGCAATCTCCGGCAGTGTCCGAGTGAAAGACTGTGGCCCTGGTAGCTTGCAAATCCGCTTCCAGGCGAGCCCATTGGTCGCCGTTTCGCCATTCGATATAAATTTGGTGGTCCGCGCTCGGCAATAGACGAAACTCTCCCGCGAAGGCGGGATGTGTGTTGCGGAAGCGAATCAAGCCGAAAAGCGCCTCGACAACAGGGCGCTTGAGTGCGGACTCGATCTCCCGGGGGCTGAAGTGGCGGCGGTTGATGTCGCGGCCAACACCAGTGCGGCGCAGCAGGTCCAGATCATTCGAGCCCGCCAGCAGTCCCACGTAGTAGACTTGCGGGATTCCCGGCGCGAAAAACTGAAGCGCGCGGGCGATCAAATACTCTTCGTCGCGCCGTCCTAGGGCGTCGTAATAGGTGCAATTGACCTGGTAGAGGTCCAGGTTGTTCGCGGCGGCTCCAGTCGCCTGGCGGCTCTCGCCATTGCTTCGCGCGTGAATCGTTTCGACCAGATTGTCGATCTCCTCCGCGGTCAGCAATCCGGGCAGGATCTCAGCACCCCTGCGATCCGGCCCAACATCGATGACGCCGATGCCGTCGTGTGTGTCGAGAACCGTTATGCAGTTCTGGGGGCTGATGCTCAGCCAATGTTTCAGACGCCCGGTCGTGCGCGTGTACAACGCGTGAAGCACCAATGGCGGCAGCGCAAAGTCATAAACCCAGTCGACTTGCTTTGCGATGTTGATCTGATCCTGATGATATGCGTGGATCTCCACCAGCACCTCGATGCGACGCTCGTGTGCTTCCTTCGTAAGTTCCGCGATGAAGTCGAACGTTTCCGGGATCATGAAGCAACTGGTACCGGGCATCTTGATTGCGTATCCTGCGGCGTCCAGGCGAATCGCTCGAATCCCGGCGGCCTGAAACTCGCGCAAGATCTGGTCCAGGTACGCGCGCCCCGCGGACGAGCGCACGTCGATATCGATCTGCTCCGAGGTGAATGTGGTCCACAACAGCCGCTCGGTGCCATCGTCCAGGCGCGTCTTGGTGAACGGCAGCCCCGGACGCGGGCGATAGATCTGGATCAGATCCTTCTCCGATGCTCCGTCGGGAAAGACGCGGCCGTAAGTCAGAAACAGGTTATTGTAAGCCGACGCATCGCCGCGTTGCCGGAAATCCTCAAATTGTGGCGAACGGCTGGAGACATGGTTGACGATCAGGTCGGCCAGCAGGTCCCGGCCCTCGGCCAGCGCGCGTACATCCTCCCACGAACCGAGTCGAGAATCGGGTTGCGTGTGATCGATCGGATCGAAGCCAGCGTCGGTGCCGTCGATCGGCCAATAGAAGGGCAAAAGATGCGCGCCTCCGAACAGGTCATGCAAGGGCCCATCGAGCAGATCCTGTAGTGTGCGAAACCCTCCGCCGGAGAGGCGGTCCACGTAGGTGATGAGCTGGACCTGATTTCTCATGGCCGCGGGTGCGAGGTCACAACTTCACAGCCTCTTCCAGGGTCCAATCGGGGATTGCTCCGTGACGGCTGGCGACCAGTGCGCCAACGCGATTCGCAAAGGATGCGATTTCGGACGCAGGCCAGTTCAGGCTGAGTCCGTGCATGAACGCGGCAGCGAAAGCGTCGCCGGCACCCACGGTATCGACGACGTTTACGGGATGTACGGCCGCTTCGACGTAATGCCCTCCTGCAAGTACAGCGCACCCACGATCTCCCAGCGTGACCGCTACGGCCTTCCACCCGTAGCGGGCAAAACCTTCGCGGCAAAATGCTTCGATGTTCAACGGGAGTCCCTCGAACTCGTGGACGCGCTGCAATTCCTCCTCGTTGAGCTTAACCACATCGGCACTCTGCAACAGTTCACGGACGAGTTTCGGAGAGTCGAATCCGGGGCGAAGGTTCAGGTCGTAGAATTTCGTCGCTCCTTGCAACGTGCGGAGAATCTGGTGCAAAACGTTCTTGCCTGGATCGGTGGAAGCGAATAGCGTGCCGTAGTAAAACCATCCTGGCGCGCATTGCTCCAGAAGATCGAGATCGCCAGCCGGGAGATCGACGGCATCGTACGCGGCAGGCCTGAGAATCGTGAACCGCGTCACTCCGGAATGCTCAATCTTTACTTGAGCGGTCCCGGTGGGGAAGTGCGAAGTCTTTTGCAGAAAGCGAGTATCCAGATCCAGCGAAGCAATCATCTCCGCGGCCTGCTCACCTAGATCATCCGCACCCAGTGCGCTGATCAAAGTCACGGGATGGCCCAGCCGCCGTGCATGAACGCCGAAGTTTAAGGGCGCTCCGCCCAATCGCCGGGAATGTTCGAACAGGTCCCACAGGACCTCACCCAGGACGGCCACGTGAGGCAGGGCCGATCCGGCCTGTAAAGACAGATTCTCTTTATCGGTGCTCACGCAACCGCCAGTATCGGGGTTCGGGGTACGGCTGTCAATCTCTTTCTCTTTTCGTCTTTTTCTCTTTTCTGGCCCCGCATGAACTCCTCACCACCAGGTCGAAGTTCAGGACGATGTCCCGCGCCGGGAGTCTGGGGTCTCTCAGCCTGTCCAGCATGGCGCCGATGGCGGCGGAACCAATGCTCGAACATGGTTGGTGGATGGTAGTGAGCGGAACGGAGAGCAGGCTGGCGTACTTGACGTCGTCGATGCCCACCATGCGCACCTTATCCGGAACGCTCACGCGCAGCTCTGTCAGCGTCCGCAGCAGGCGAGCCGCGGTGAAGTCGTTCGCGCAGACGAATCCATCGGGACGCAGCCGCACCAGGATGTCTTTGACCTGCGCCCGATCCTCCGGCTCAATCCGGCAAACCTGCGCTTCGATTTCCGGATTCGCCGCCGCAACGGCCTCCCGGTATCCTGCTGCGCGGGCGTCCACCGTGGGAGCCGAGCCTCGACGCCCGACGAACACCGGATGCTTGCATCCGCGGCGGATCAAGTGCCTGGTAATCGCGTATCCGGCCCGGCGGTTATCGATTCCGACCAGATCGTAGCGGCTTCTTTCCGGGTACGACACCAAGTCGCGATCCAGAAGAATCACTGGAATCCCGGCTTGATCGAGCGCCTGCGCGATGGCGCGGTTGATGGCGTCTTTCTGCGGCGTCAACTCCAGCGGAGCGAAGAATACGCCGGACACTTTCTTGGCCACTAACTGGCGGCATGCCTGGGACGCCTGCTGTTCCATGTTGGCCTCGTCGCCGAACGAGCTACCCCACAGCAGCACATGCTGGCTGCCATGTTGGGCTTCCGCCATGCCCCTGCAGATTGGCTCAAAGATCTCGGTGCGTCCGAGTTCCGGGATCAGTAGGCCGAAGGCATGGCTGCGCGCTGCGGCATCGGCGCGTACGTAGCTTCCCGAGCCCACTCGGCGTTCAATCAGGCCCGCCAACTGCAGTTCCCGGAGGGCGCGGTTCACGGTCGGCCTGGACGCGCCAAAGGCCGTAACCAGTTGTGATTCGCTGGGCAGGCGATGCCCTGCCGCGTGTTGCCCGGATAGGATGCCATCCGCCAGTGTTTGCCGGATGACCTCGTATTTCGGCGACCGCTCCTGCTGCGTCACAAATCTGATAATACAGGTTGGTCCGTTGCCGGGCAACTGGCTTGACTTGCCGGATGTTGCGGGTTTATATTGCCATCTGCTGGGTCCAGCCTTGCGCCTTTGGGATACTTGTCAATACAGGTTGGCCTCTTGCGAGTAACTATGAGAATCCGAACACTTGTTTTCGTTTTAGGACTGGCCTGGGCGGCGATCCCCGCCGGCGCGCAGATAGCGGATGAGTTTAATCCTCCTCGTGCGAACTGCTGTCTGATCAACAACGCTCGAGCGCTCGCCGACCAACTGCAGGATTGGAATCAACTGAGCCGTTATCACCAGGCCAACCAGCAGTTGACGAAGCAGGCCGCGCCCGCCAATCGAGTGGTCTTCATGGGCGACTCGATCACCGACTTCTGGAACCTCGAAGAATCCTTTCCGGGTAAGCCCTACGTGAACCGCGGCATCGGCGGCCAGACGACACCGCAGATGCTGGTCCGCATGTATCCTGACGTCATCGAGCTGAAGCCCGCGGCGATGGTGGTGCTGGCCGGCACCAATGACGTGGCGCGGAACACGGGCCCCGAAACCGCGGAGATGATCCAGCAGAACATCATGGCCATGACGGAACTGGCGCAGCACCACGGAATCAAAGTAGTCCTGTGCTCGGTTTTGCCGGTGAGCGACTATCCATACCAGCGGTCGCAAAACGCGCCGGCTGCACCCCCGGCTGCCGGCAGGGGCGGCCCTCCGCGCATCGCCGCCAAGATGACGGATAGTCATCCGGCGGGCGATATCTTGAAGCTGAATGCTTGGATGAAGGATTACGCCGCGAAGGTCGGGGCCGTCTATGTCGACTATTACAGCGCGACGGTGGATGAGCGGGGCTGGCTGAAAGACGCTATCTCCGCGGACGGTCTGCACCCCAATGCCGAAGGCTACAAGGCGATGACGGCGGCGCTGGTCCCCGCGATTCAGAAGGCTCTCGGACAATGAGAATGCGCAGGCTTGGTATAGCAATCGCGGCCCTGGGCGCAGCGGCGATGCTTCCGGCGCAGAGTGCGCTGGACGGTTGGGTAACGACGTGGACCACGGCTCAGCAGCTGGTGGCTCCTACCGGTCCTCCGCGGCCCGCCAGGCAGAAAGGTCCCGAGGCGTCGAATTTGCCGGCGTCGCTGGCGGACCAAACGGTTCGCATGGTGGCGCATCTCAGCGTGGGCGGGCGCCGCGTGCGCGTGGAGCTGTCGAACATGCTGAACGCGCAGCCGCTCGAAATTGGAGCCGCCCATCTGGCAACAGCCAAGGCCGGAGGCGAGATCGTCGACGGGACGGATCGCGTTCTTAAGTTCGGAGGAAGCGCATCCTTCACGATTCCTCCTGGAGCGATCGCGGTCAGCGACCCCGTGGACCTTGAGGTTGCGCCGCTTTCGGACCTCGCGGTCTCGCTGTACCTGCCGCGCGATACCGGTGTTCCCGCCAATCACACGGTCGGATTACACACAGCCTATGTCTCGAAAGGGAACGTAGCGGGTTCGCAAAGCATGCCTGAACCAACGACCATGTTCGCGTACGCCTGGCTGGCCGGTATCGACGTGGCTGCGCCGCGCGACGCCTATACCGTTGTCGCGTTAGGGGACTCTATCACCGATGGCTACGCGACGACGCGGGATGCGAATATGGCCTGGCCTACGCTGCTTGCCAAGCGGCTGAAGGAGAACAAGTCCACCCAGCATGTCGCGGTGGTGAATCAAGGTATCTCCGGCAACCAGGTGCTGCGCGACGGTGCGGGCATCAGTGCGCTGGCGCGCCTGGATCGGGATGTGCTCACTCGACCTGGCGTGAAGTGGGTGATCCTGCTCGAAGGCATCAATGACATCAACATCCGCACCAGGCCGGGTGGAGCGAACCCTTTGACCGCCGAAGAACTGATTGGCGGCTACAAGCAAATCATTGAGCGCTGTCATGCGCAGGGCATCAGGGTGATGGGAGCCACGCTCACTCCAGCCGTGGGCGTGCCGACCTACTCCGAGCATGGCGAAGAGGTCCGCATCGCGGCAAACCGCTGGATCCGGGCGAAGGGGAATTTCGATGCGGTGGTCGACTTGGATGCGGTTCTGCGCGATGCGCAGAGTCCCGCCAAGCTGAAGGCCGAAGGGGATTCCGGCGATCACATCCATCCCAACGACGCCGGTAATCAGAAGATGGCCGACGCATTCGACCTGG
>Ga0265314_10001604_pt1 | contig 24845 bp, 19 predicted proteins | sample 4126metaG_FD_203106 | JGI IMG/M metagenome (GOLD analysis project Ga0265314, IMG submission 203106) | Rhizosphere microbial communities from Carex aquatilis grown in University of Washington, Seatle, WA, United States - 4-1-26 metaG | ecosystem: Host-associated > Plants > Roots > Rhizosphere >... | reverse complement strand
CATTACCGCGCGGGGGCGGGGGTTTGCCCCGGGGCGGCGGCACTTCGCCCCCCGGTCCGGGGGAGGCGGGGCGCGAGTCTGCGACTCGCGGCGGCTTGCGTGGTCGAGGCGCGTGGGGAGTGGAGCGAGGCGTTCTGAGGTTGCGACGTTGCTGCGGCTCTTAGAGCCGCGGTCCGGGGGAGGCGGGGCGCGAGTCTGCGACTCGCAGCGGCTTGGGTGGCCGAGACGCGTGGGGAGTGGAGCGAGGCGTTCTGAGGTTGCAGCGTTGCTGCGGCTCATAGAGCCGCGGTCCGGCGGAGGCGGGGCGCGAGTCTGCGACTCGCAACGGCTTGCGTGGTCGAGGCGCGTGGGGATTGGAGCGAGGCGTCCTGAGGTTGCGACGTTGCTGCGGCTCTTAGAGCCGCGGTCCGGGGGAGGCGGCTGGCGAGGGCGTTGGGGGTGCCAGGAACCGCGGTTTTGGTCACGGTGAGGCGGCATAAATGCCGCGCACCGGGGGCCGCGCGCGTTTACGCCGCTTCAACATAGCCACGCCAATGACGTTAAGAACCACGAGACCCACTGGATTCATCACAGCGAAGTGACCTGAAGGTCGCGATTCGGGGAGGGGTGGGCGTCGGTGTTGGAGAGATCGTCGTTTTAGAGCTATCCGTGTGGACACTGCCACGTTGCTGCGGCTCTTAGAGCCGCGGTCCGGGGGAGGCGGGGCGCGAGGGCGTTGGGGGTGCCAGGGACCGCGGTTTTGGTCACGGTGAGGCGGCATAAATGCCGCGCACCGGGCGGGCCGCGCGCGTTTAGGCCGCTCCTGCGGGCCGCCAATCCAAGAGACGGAGCTGGATGTTGGTACGCCCATTGAATTGATTCACTCGCGGGGCGCATGCCAAATCGAACGCGCCGTCGGGCCAGGGTTTTCCGCCGCCGTTCCACCAAACCGTCTCACAGCTCAGACGGCCGTCACCGACCCAGAACTTCACGTGCTGACGCTCGCGACCCATGCGTTGCGGAGGGCGCTCGTGGCGCAGCCCCCGCACCACCACTTGCACGGGCGGATTGCCCTGGCCACCCGGCGCCAGTCGTTCTAGTTCTTCCATTCGCGACAGGGTCAACTCGGCCAAACCCACCTCGGCATCGAGCCGCAACGGCGGACGCAATTGGTCGGCGCACAGATTCTGCTTGGCCATGGCGTTCAGCCGCGCCCGCAGCGCCGGGACTTTTTCAGGGTCGATGGTGACCCCCGCCGCCATCGCGTGGCCGCCGTGACGGAGGAGCAGGTCCTGACACTGGCGGAGCGCCGCCGCAAGATCGAAGCCGTCAATGCTTCGCCCGGAACCGCGCCAGGCATGGCCATCGCCTCCCAAGATGATGGCGGGACGATAGAATTCGTGCAGCACCCGCGAGGCGACTATGCCAACAACCCCCACGTGCCAAAGTAGGTGCCCCTCCACCAGCACGTAGTCGGCCGAGGGGTTGAATCGGGCGCGGATCAACTCCACGACTTCCTCGGCGATGGAGCGCTCGATGTTCTGCCGCTCGCGATTGCGCTGATCCAGCGAGGCGGCCAGCGCGCGGGCACGCGCGGGGTCGCGAGTGAGCACCACTTCCAACGCCTCGGATGCGGTTTCCAACCGCCCCGCGGCATTCAACCGCGGCGATAGTTGGTATCCCACTTCGAAGGGGCCGATGCTTCCAGGGATCTGGGCTACCGAGCAGAGCGCACGCAGTCCTGGACGTTCGAGTCGATTGAGCCGCTCCAATCCCGCAGCGACCAAGATCCGGTTTTCTCCGGTGATTGGAACCAGGTCGGCGATGGTTCCCAGGGCCACCAAATCCAGGAGCGGCCGCAGATCGAAATGCGCGGCTTCGGGCAGGCTCATCGCCCGGGCTTTGCGCACCAGGGCATGGGCCAGCTTGAAAGCCAGGCCCACGGAACAGAGCTCACGGAGCGGCCCATTCTCACCGCCCAACTGCGGGTTCACCAGCGCCACGGGTTCCGGAGGCGGGCTGGCTATTTGGTGGTGATCCAGCACGATGACGTCCACGCCGCGCTCCTGCATCCGTTGGATTGCCTCGCGCGAGGTGGACCCGCAGTCCACCGCCAGGAGCAGTTTGACGGGATTCTTTTGAAGGCAGGTCTCCACTGCCTCGGGAGTCAAGCCGTAGCCCTCGTCCAGCCGGTGCGGCAGGTAATAGGTCGCGGTCCAGCCCAGCGGACCGAAAATCTCCAGCAACAGTGCCGTGGCCGTCACGCCGTCTACGTCATAATCGCCGAAGACGACCAGGGGTTCCTTGGTTTCGCGCGCGCGCCAGAGGCGCTCCACGGCTTGAGCCATGCCAGGCACGAGCAGGGGGTCGGCGACGTCCTTGAGCCGCGGGGCCAGGAAACCAGCGACAACCGAAGGGTGGGCGAATCCCCGGTTCACCAAGCACCGCGCCAGCAGCGGTGACAAACCCAATTCCTGGCACAAACGCGCCGCCAGGTCCGGATGCTCGGGAGCAACCAGCCAGCGATAATTTAGAGGAATTGCTGCAACCATTCCCAGACCGAGACCCAATACCGCGCCGTGAGATGCTCGATCGCCGCCGCCCAGACGACGAAATACACGGTGGTCAGCGCCGTCACCACGTAGCCAACCCAAATCAGGGCTCCATCCTCCTCCATCATGCTCAGCGCCACCAGCAAAATGCCATAGGCGGGCAAGGTGTTGGTCAGCGGAATGACCGGCGGGATAGGGAGAGCCAGCAGCACGGCTAAAAACGCCAGCACCAAGGCATTGATGGAATGCACCATCGGCCAGCGCAGCCAGAACGTGCGCCGGGGCCGGATCAACCATCTTTCCAAGAATCGCAGAACGCGCACCCCTCCGCCCAATACCCGGTCAAAACCCTTGGGCAACCGCCGTTCACCCACCCACGCTGGGAAGGTTGCCCGGGCCGTGAAAGCGAGCCTGAGAGCGAGGAGGAACATCACCGCGCCGAGCGGCGTGCTGGTCCCTGGGATCGTGACTGGCAAGAGGAAAGGGAAGCAGAGGACCACGATGACCAACAAGGCCCCGCTCTCCTGCAGGCCGCCGAGAACCAGGTTCAGCGTCAGCGCCTGCCCGATCTCTCGCCCATTAGCTGCTTGCGCGAGCCTAACGGAGAGGGGCAGTGGCGCCAGTGGGATGGAGCTTTCGGCCGATGGGTCGCGCAGATGTTCTGGTTCGCCCCGCATACCCCAGGATCATCGATTCGGTTCCGAGGGCCGGCCGGCCTTCCCGGAGCGCTGTTCCCGCCACATCGCGATCCACGACACAGCCATAGCCGTAAAAATGATCGCGATCACCACGAACAACGCCCAGCGGCCGGGGATTTTGTACCAGTCCACGATCAGCATCTTGAATCCGATGAATGCCAACACTGCCGACAACCCGTACTTGAGGTACCGAAAATACGAAATTGCGCCCGCCAGCACAAAATAGAGCGAGCGCAGGCCGAGGATCGCGAAAACATTCGAGGTGAACACGATGAAGGTGTCGTCGGTTACCCCTAGGATTGCGGGGATCGAATCCAGCGCAAACATCAAGTCCATCGACTCCACTAAGATGAGCACCAGGGCCAGGGGCGTGAGCACGCGTTTGCCCTGCTCCAAGGTGAAGAGCTTCTGGCCGTCGTATTCCTTGGTGACGTGGAAATAGCGCTGCGCCAGGCGGAGGATTGGGTTGCGCTGCGGATTGAACGCGTCCTCCTCTTCGGGTAGCAGCATTCGGATACCGGTTAACACCAGGAAGACACCGAAGGCGTAGAGCATCCATCGGTAGCTGTGGATCAGCTCCACTCCGAGCCAAATCATCAACCCGCGCATCAACAGCGCGCCGATAATGCCCCAGAACAGAACGCGATGCTGATAGAGAGATGGAACCTTGAAATAGCTGAAAATCACCGCCATTACGAACACGTTGTCCATGGACAGCGATAGCTCGATGAGGTAGCCGTTGACGAAATCGACGGCGTCGTCGGAGCCTCGCAAGTGCTTGAGCAGCAGGGCGAAGCCCATGGCCAGCACGAACCAGGCGGCGGTCCAGGAAAGGGCCTCGCCAAAATGCACCACGTGCGCCTTGCGGTGGATGATTCCTAAATCAAGCGCCAGCAGGAACAGAACCGCCACGACAAACGCAACCCAGTGCCACCATTGGATTTCTACCAAAGCAACCATCAGCCTGGCTCAATCTATCGCCCATCCGCCAAAACACAAACGGGAAAAGCCGGCGAGCGCCCGGTCCTGAGAATTCGTTTTTTCGGGCGATCGTTTCCTGGGTGTAACCAGGATTCCTGTGGCCATCTGTTTCTTGCTCGTAATCGTAATCCAGGTCCTAAGCTCCTCCCTCCGCGCTTCGATCACAATGGTGATGTGGAGGGGGCGCGTCGCGCGCGGCGCTACGTCGGCTCCGTTGAACGGTCCGCGCCTCATGCACATACCCCCACCGTCTTCTGGCCCGGATTTACTGGTTCCCTTTCTCGGCGAGTAGGAGTAAAACTTCCTCAAGGCTGCGTCGGTAGCTCAATTGGATAGAGCTTCTGACTTCGGATCAGAAGGTTACAGGTTCGATTCCTGTCCGACGCACCATTTAACATCAAGGTGTTACAACTAATGAATGGGACTGGTTCAAAGCCGTATATACCACCCTGTCTACCTCTTCACTCCGTTGCTTCGGAACGCGATGGCCACACAGCGGTGAACAGGCGGTTCATAACTCTGCGAACAACGGGTGAATCACGCGGGATTAGCGTCCATGAACTCGGCGTTGCTATTTCCGGGCGGGCACATGTCTACCCTTTCTCAAAGATCCTCCAAACCGGAACGCCACGATGACGGGTGGCACGAGCTGCTCCTGATGCCCGGGGAAAGTGCTTGAGGAAGAGGACGGGCCATGCGTCCATGACAAAGGCCATTGGTGAACGGTCGAGGCGCTATGATTACCAACCTCCTCATGCTTATCCTCGGCCTCGCGGTCCGGGGGATCGCCGTCTGGCTCCGGATAGCGGATTCCCTTGAAGAGAACGACGGACGCCTTTACTGGGTCGTGGCGGTTGAGCCATCTCCCGAGCCGGCGTTTGTGCGTTGGAAGCCCTCCGGCGAGTCCAAAGAGCAAAAGCGCTTTTGTATCCGGGAAGGTCCCCAGACAACCGACTTAGACAATGAAAGCACGTGGCATTATATCCGAAACCGTTGGGGATGAGCGTTAGAGACCAATTTCGCCCTCGATCCGATGCCATGATTGTGCAGGCGGGTGGCCTACCGCCCGTTTAGCCTAAAGTAAATATGGAGAACTCCAAACTTGAATTAACCTCCACCCAAGTGGGCATGTTGTGGAAGCGATTCCACAGTACCATCAATGGCTTCGCCGATTTCCAGAACCCGGGCGACTACTTCATTCAAAACGAGACCGTCTATAAGCGGGCGATCCTGAGGAAGTTTCAGCAAGAGCTTGGGACCGAGGGGCTGTCGGCGCTGGTCGCGCAGGGCCAGGGCATCAAGGCCGCGAAGGAGATCACGCGTGTGTTGACCTCGAACCTCGTCAGCTTTCACGCCTGGAACATCACGCTCGGCGAAACCGACGAGGTAGCTTGCGACGTAGTGCGGGAATGCCTGAAGGCCACATCCGTGCCATACCAGGGGTCGGAAAGCACCCGCGACCTGTTTGACACCATCGCCCGGCACAAGCTCAGGCCCAGTTGGGACGCGCTGACCGTGCTGCTGTGGGCGTTGCGCCCCCAGGACTTCTTCCCCGTCAAGATCAGCTTCTACCGCAAGTTGAGCGCGGAACTGGGGCACGAGCTGCCGTCAGGCCGACCGGATGCGGACAAGCTGCACAGTCTGATCGAGTTTGGCCGGGCGTTCTGGAAAGCGCTCGACCCCCAGAAACCCTCCGACTGGGTGGATGTGCAGTCATTCATCTGGTGCGTCTGCCCAGGCAACTCCGAGGGGAAGGACTCCGAATCCGACGGCCAGGGCGAGGGCTGGCAATTCACGAAATGGATGGTTCCGGTGTTGGACGCATTACGTGCTCTCGGCGGATCGGGCACACCGCAAGCCGTTCGCCGGAAAATACAAGAACTCCTCACACTCCCCGAGTCGGTCGTTGCTGAAAAGCGACAATCGGGTGTGCGGAGATTCCTCAACGAAGTGGCTTGGGCGCGGCAGTATCTGGTATGGGAGGGCCTTGTCGAAAACCCAGAGCGCGGCACCTGGGCGCTCACTGCTAAGGGGAAAGCCGCCACGCTCGATGCCCAGCAGGCACAGCAGATTGCTGAGCGGTGGGCGGAACGGCACAAGCAGGAGGCAGAGGAGAGACCTGAAGTGGATATTGCGGCCGTTCAACCTGAACCCACGAACGACCTCGGGGATGCACGTGGAACGCCCCCGTCAAGGTCTTCACCACAGGAGAGCTTGTCAGATCCCTTTCGGGCTATCTTCGCGTCCAGGCGGGAGGCGCAGGTTGCGTTCGATCTCCTGAGATCTGCACTGCTGGTACTGGGGGTGAAGCGTGATGCGTGTGAGAGCGACACCCGCATTGCCCTGACGCTTCCGATGCCGCAGGACCCGCCCACGATGCGCCTGAGTTTTGGCAGGTGGGCAATCATCGCCTTCTACGGCCCAGGCAAGGGCGCGGATCGACTGGAATTCTTGTGCCAAAAGGACCTCCTCCCGATCTCAAGGGCCAAGCCCCTAGAAAGTCAGTTTGCCGATCTGATAGACGGCAAAGCTTTCACGCTGGTCTGTGTGCCCCCAGAACGGATGCTGGCCGACGAGGGGCCGGAAAGAAATGCGTTTGAGGCCAGCCTGGCCCAAGCAGCAAAGCTGTTTGCGAACTGGAAGGGATCGACATGGCGCAATGCTCACCGACCGGAGTTGCTTCGCATGGTGTTCGACGAAGGCGAGCGCGATCGCCTGCTGAGCCAAGGGTTGGTCGGTCCGCCCGCGCCTCCGTCAAGCCCCACGCAGTATTGGTGGTTGAATGCGAATCCGAAGATTTGGAATTTCGAGGAGACCCCGGTCGGCCAGAGGCAGACCTACACATCCCACAACGAAAAGGGCAACAAGCGTCAGAAGTACCGCTATTTCCAGGAGGCGAAGCCGGGCGACCTGGTCATCGGCTACGTGACCAGCCCCCAAAAGGAAGTGGTCGCGGTGTGCAAAGTCACCAAGGCTTTGCACCAGACCAAGAACGGCGAGGAGATCGAGTTCGAGAAGGTCGAGCAGTTTGCCAAGCCCGTTGCCTACGAGACGTTGCAGGCCAACCCCGATCTGGCGAAGAGCGAACCGCTCATCAACAACCAAGGGAGCCTATTCCGGCTGACCGAGCAGGAATACGAGATCATCCGAAGCCTGATCGACGAGACGAACATCCCGGTGAAGGCCGAGACCGAGTCCTACGACAAGAAGAAGGCGATGGCCGGGCTTTTCCTGGAGCAGACCCAGTTCGACGAGATGTTGGATGCACTCAAGGAAAAGAAAAACGTGGTGCTCCAGGGCGCGCCCGGCGTAGGGAAGACCTACGTCGCCAGGCGGCTGGCCTACGCGCTGATCGAATCAAACGACCCGCAGCGAATCGAAGTCATCCAGTTCCACCAGTCCTATTCCTACGAGGATTTCATCCAGGGTTTCCGTCCTACGCCGAAAGGTCAGTTCGCTCTGAAATCTGGGATCTTCCACCAGTTCTGTCGCCGGGCGCAGCGCGATGAAGGCCGACCTTACGTCTTCATCATCGACGAGATCAACCGGGGCAACCTGAGCAAAATCTTCGGCGAGCTGATGATGTTGATCGAACCGGACAAACGCGGGAAGGAACACGCCATCCCCCTAACTTACTCCGAGGACGCCGACGAGAAATTCTACATCCCGGAGAATCTCCATCTGATTGGCATGATGAACACCGCCGACCGGTCGCTGGCGATGGTGGACTACGCCCTGCGGCGGCGGTTCCGGTTCATCACCCTCCGGCCCGAGTTTTCGAGCGAGGTATTCCAGGGTTTCCTAGCCGGCGCCGGGGCCAAACCGGAGTTGGTGAAGAAGATCGTCGTCCGGATGAACGCCCTGAACGAGGTCATCGCGGCGGATACCAAGAACCTTGGCCCCGGATACCAGATCGGCCACAGCTACTTCTGTCCCTGGAACGGCATCAAGCCGGACGACGACTGGTATCGGCGGGTCATCGAGGCAGAGATCATGCCGTTGATCCAGGAATACTGGTTCGACAATGAGCAGAAGGTGAAAGAGCAACGGTCGGCGCTGCTCGCGTGAGCCAGGTCGTGAACATCCCGATCCAAAACGTCTACTACCTGCTGTGCTATGCCTGGGACAAGCTGGCGGAGCGGGATGTGGTCGCGGTGGAGGTCATCGACTCCACCACCCTGGCGGATCTGTTCGCCAGGGTCCTCATCAACGGCACCAACCACCTGCTCAAGCGCGGCTTCGACCGGGGCTACGTCTCACAGCACGAGTGGACGGGCCGTCTGAGGGGCCGGATTTGCTTCCAAGAGGCCGTCAACAAGAACGCGCTGATGACCGGCAGGCTACCCTGCGATTTCGACGAACTGAGTTACAACGTCCTCCACAACCGTATCTTGAAAGCCACGATGCGGCGGCTGATCCGCAGTCAGGGATTGGCGAGGGAGTGTTCTGAGGGCCTGACCCAGCTCTGCCGCATGTTTTCCGACATCCAGGAGATTGAGCTGACCAGCCGCCTGTTCGGCCAAGTGCAGCTTCATCGGAACAACCAGTTCTACGATTTCCTCTTGAAGGTGTGCGAACTGATCTACCGGAACCTGCTCGTATCCGAAAAGCCCGGCACGAGCAAGTTCATGGACTTCCTCCGCGACCAGGGACAGATGGCAACTCTGTTCGAGAACTTCGTCCGCACGTTCTACCGCGTTCACACGGACTTTCGGGTCAAGCGGGAGGACATCTACTGGCGCTGGATCGCCGCCGACCACGTCGCAGCCGGGCTGCTGCCTAAAATGCAAACCGACATCAGCCTGACCTCGGACGCGCGCAAAATCATCATCGACTGCAAGTTCACGCCGGAGGCGACGAAGCAGCATTACGAGGCCCTCAGGCTGCGCAGAGAGCACCTGTTTCAGATCAACGCCTACATGGACAACGTGGAGGGCCAGTGGGCGGACAGCTGCGAAATGATGCTGTTGTATCCTACGGTGGATTCGCCGCTTTCGGCGGACTACACCCACAAGGGCCATAAGATCAGCATCCGCACCATCAACCTCGACCAACCCTGGCAGTCGATCCACCAGGATCTACTAGCTCTTGTAGCGTGATTGTCGCCGCCCAAACCGAAGACTTTGGCCAGAGCGTGCAAAGATGCCGCCTTGGCCGTGAGCTGTTCGGCCACGAAGGGGGTCAGCGTCGACTCGACACGGGAAATGCGTGGGTAACATCGTCAACACATATGTACTGCCCACACAGGAACGAATTGTTCAAAAGGCCATTTTGCAGAGAAGCCCTATCAAGGTGCGCCACCGAGCGAGGCCAAGGTGTCTTCGTCGGACTAGACGTAGTCCATCCGCGGTTTCAACCACGGCGCTTCTGGCCGGATGCAATTTGAACACACCCGAGGGTTCAATTTCCCGACGTTCGGCCGCCAGGGCCAACGGCCCTCGAGCAGACATCGCGATCTTGATCCGGGCACTGACCCGCTTTCCTTTGAGGACATTGCGGATCTTAAAGGCATTCCTAGAGCACCCACCACGTGACCATAAAAACAGTTGGACATTGCGGACCTCTGCAATGGCAGTGATCGGCGGTTGACAGCCTGTGTTATAGGTCCCGATCTCGCCCACAATTCTCACGTGGAGTGTTCCGCCCGACCAGGTGGAAGTATACCAAGTCGGGACGCTCGAGGGGGGCACTGGGTACCGTGGGGCGTTGGTGGCCATCCCCCGACTCAATGGCCGCTGAGAGCACTGCGGATGTTCTCGCCGGCGATTGCTTCCACGCATAAGGGCGCAGGCTCGCGGACGTAGAACGCCCGCCCGGGGATTCGCGCAGTGGGTGGCCCTAGTGCCGCCGACCAGGGCCGCGGGTTCAGATTGGTTGCCGGTACACACGCCGACCTCGGGGGAACACCCCTTATCTATCCCTTCAGAGATGGGTTATCGTGGATCCCTAGGGTCCGAATGGACTTTAGCACATTCGCTATTTACGAACTCCAAGAGATCGATCGGATCATCATGGGATGCCAGCCTGCGCAGGGCTGGGGTTGAAAACAAGATACGGCACCATTAAGACGCAACCGCTCTCAACGACAAATCGCCCGCCCCAACCGCCACCGCCCATGAATCCACCCGCCGAGTCAAGCTGCCGAGTAAAGCCCGATAGCGGCGGAGCTGCTGACGGAGCCGGCGCGCCCACCAATCAGGCGCTTCGGGCGTCCGAATTGAGCTATCGGCGGCTGTTCGAGGCGGCGCAGGATGGAATCCTGATCCTAGATGCCGACTCCGGACGGATCAACGATGCCAACCCTTTCCTGACGAAGCTGCTTGGGTTTTCGCACGATGAAATGGTTGGAAAAACCGTCGGCGAATTGAGTCCCTTCAAGGACCTGGTGGTCAATCAAGCCATGCTGGAGCGATTGCAGAAAGACGGGTATGTCCGCTCCGATAACTTGCCGCTGGAGACAAGGGATGGTGGGCGCATTGCAGTGGAGTTTGTCAGCAACGTGTACCAAGCTGATGGGAGAACGGTGATCCAATGCAACATCCGCGACATAACTGAACGCAGGCGATTGGAGAGAGCGTTGATACACTGCAGGTCAATTGTTGAATCCTCCAACGACGCCATCATTGGCAAAGACCTGAACGGCCTCGTCACCAGTTGGAATAAGGGCGCGGAGAAGATTTTCGGTTACAGCGCTGACGAAATATTGGGGACTTCCATCATGCGATTGATTCCCGCCGACCGGCAGGATGAGGAGAGCAATATCCTGGAGAAGATTCGTCGCGGGGAAAGCCTGACTAATGTGGAGACGGTGAGACAAACCAAAGGTGGGAAGTTGATCAGTGTTTCAGTCACCGTTTGCCCCATCCAGGATCTCGGTGGCAAGATCATTGGCGCGTCAAAAGTGGCGCACGACATCACGGTGCGGAAGGAACAGGAGCGGGAAATAGAGCGTTTGTCCCGGTTCTACGCGGCACTCAGTCAAATCAACCAGGCGATCGTCGCCGTGAAAAACCGCGAAGAGCTTTTTGCCACCATCTGCCGCGTCCTGGTGGAGATCGGGAAGCTCCAGATGGCCTGGGTCGGCTGGCTGGATGCCAAGGCACGGCAGGTCATTCCGGTCGCGCAATTTGGCGACAGCACGAATTATCTTTCACAGGCGACAATCTATGCGGATGACCGGCCTGAAGGCCAGGGGCCGACCGGCACGGCGATTCGCGAGGGGAGGGACTATCTCTGCAACGATTTCAGTCGCGATCCCCGCACCCTTCCGTGGCGCCAGGCGGCGGAACAGGCCAGCTTTCGATCCTCGGCGGTGTTTCTCATCCGGCGGCGAGGCTTGATTTGCGGCGCGATTTCGGTTTACGCGGGTGAAGTGGATTTTTTCCAAGACCGGGAAATTGCGTTGCTCGGGGAGGCTGCAGCCGACACCTCGTTCGCGTTGGACAATTTAGTGCACGAAGAAGCACGACGGCAGACGGAAATTGAATTGCGCTGGAAAACGGCCTTTCTGGAGGCGCAGGTGGATGCTTCTCTGGACGGCATTTTGGTGGTGGACGATCGGGGAACGAAGATTCTCCAGAACCAGCGCATGAACGATTTGTGGAAAATCCCGCCGGAAATCGCGGGGCACACCGATGACAGCGTGCAGGTCAAATTCGTCACCGATCGGACGAAGAATCCCCGGCAGTTTGCAGATAAGGTCGCCTATCTTTACTCCCATCCAAACGAGGTAAGCCGAGACGAAGTCGAATTGATTGATGGAACGTGTTTTGACCGCTATTCCTCCCCGGTCAACGACAAGGCGGGGGAACATTATGGAAGGATCTGGACTTTTCGCGACATGACCGAGCGCAAGCGGATTGAAGCGCGCTTTCGCCGGCTCGTTGACTCCAACGCCCAAGGCGTGATCTTTTGGAACACGAACGGTCAGATCACCGAAGCCAACGATGCCTTTCTGAAACTCCTGGGCTACACCCGCGCAGACCTGGAGGCGGCGCCGCTGGACTGGCATGCCATGACGCCTCCGAAATACGCCGATCTCGACCGTCGCGCCCTGAGGCAAATCGCTGACACCGGCGTCTGCGTGCCGTATGAGAAAGAATACATCCGCAAGGATGGCAAGCATGTGCCGGTCCTGATCGGCGCGGCGGCGTTTGAGGACTCCCCGAACGAGGGGGTGTGCTTCACGCTGGACCTTACCGAGCGAAAAATCCTCGAACAACAATTCCGTCAGCTGCAGAAGATCGAAAGCGTCGGCCAGTTGGCCGGCGGTGTGGCGCACGATTTCAACAACATTCTGGCCGTCATTCAAATGCAGTCGGATTTGCTGAAGAGCCACGCTCTTTCCGTAGAGCAATCGGACTTAGCCGACGGGATCATGGAAAGTATTCGACGGGGCGCCGCCCTCACCCGGCAATTGCTTTTGTTCAGCCGCCGCGAAGTGTTTCAGCCCCGCGATCTGGACTTGAATGAAGCGATCGCAACCACGGCCAAAATGCTGAAGCGAATGCTCGGTGAGACCGTCGAGATGCAACTCAAACTGGAGGCGCAACCGCTGTTTGTGCATGCCGACGCGGGAATGTTGGACCAAGTGTTGATGAATCTCTGCGTCAACGCCCGCGACGCCATGCCCAATGGCGGCCGATTGGTCATTGAAACAACCGGCGTGGAACTCGATGAACTGGCTGTGGCCCAAATGGTACAGGCCCAGGTGGGTGCTTTTGTGCGCTTGAGCGTGAGCGACAACGGTAGCGGCATTTCGCCGGAAAGTCTGCCGCAGATTTTTGAACCGTTCTTCACCACCAAAGGTGTCGGCAAAGGCACGGGCCTTGGGCTGGCGACCGTCTTCGGCATCGTCCAGCAACATCAAGGTTGGATCAACGTGGATAGCAAAGTCGGTCGCGGAACGACCCTTCGCATCTATCTGCCGCGATTGGCCCGAAGCGTCGTGCTAAAATCCGCGCCGCCGCAACCGGCGGCCATGCGCGGCGGCGGCGAAACCATTTTGTTGACGGAAGACGACCCGGCCTTGCGCAGCGCCGTGCGCCAAGCTCTCTCGCAGCTTGGGTATCGCATTCTCGAAGCGCCCACGGGCGTCAAAGCCCTGGAAGTCTGGAAGGCGAACCGCGACGAAATAAGGTTGCTGCTGACCGATATGGTGATGCCCGACGGCATGACTGGAAAAGCTCTGGCGCAACGTCTCCTGCAAGATAATCCCAAGCTGAAAGTGATCTACATGAGCGGCTACAGCGCCGAAGTCGTCGGCAAGGAATTTCCCATGGCGGAAGGTGTCAATTTTCTCACCAAGCCGTTCCCAGCGCAAAAGCTGGCGCAAAGCATCCGGGACTGCCTGGATGCGCCCCTGGCCGAAGCTTGAAGAATTGCGTATCAAAAACCATCCGACGTATGGAGCAGCCGAAGCAATTGCTGGCAATGTGCGAAGCTCAAATGGCGGTGATTCGATAAAGGCGGACGAAAGCGGTGAAGGTGGTGGGTGAAGTGGTCGCAAAAGGTATGTAGGTAAAACTCCCTATCGACGCGGAATTACTCGGCCGGCCGGCGAAGGATAGCGATATCGAAACGACGTCGGGGGAAGCCCCCATGGAAACAGTCGCAGACGCTGCTTAGTGTTTAGGATTATGGGTCCTCTACTCCTCATAGTGATTCTGCTCCTCTTGTTCGGCCGGGGTGGGTTTTACTTTGGAGGTCCCACCATTGGTGGCAGAGGGAAACAAATCATCGGGGAACCCGCCCGGCCGCCTCATGCGGTCGGAGGGGGTAGATAACCGTGCGGCAGCAAATCGGACCGCTACCCTTAAGAACCAGATTGTTCATAAATCACCCCAGATAGAACCTAAGAAAGTCAACGTTATGTCAGAGACCACTGTATGTTGCATGGTCGCCTCCCGTGAGCAAGCCGAGCACATTGTCGGTCAGCTTAAAGAGGCGAATGTGTCGAACAATGACCCCGCAGCTCCGTTCTCCCCTAAGGGCGCAAGCCGAGCCCTTGCGCACGAAACGAGCACAAGAGCTCACGAATTCGAGATCGCTCGCGGACTCGTTGGCTTAGGAGTGTCGGAGGTCGAAGCTAAGCTCTACGAGGCCGAGGTAAACGTTGGGAATGTCCTCCTCATCCTGGTCCACAACGAATCTTCGGGGGAAATGACTCAGGATACACTCGCCGCACGCGGTGCCCAGGACATGAGCACTACTGGGACAGCGTCCACGCCCGAGAACAGCCCGAACACCGACAGGCCGGCGATTCCGACCATGTCGGCCTATAGCGGCCATGGCCGGTAATTGCCAAAACTCTTTCCCTCGGATGGCCTGCATGGCTGGAGTGCAGGCCAGAAACTATTGATGGGTAATACCCCCAATAGCCTCGGTGAGCCCTCTGGGCCTATATTGCTAGACCGTAACTCCTCAAGGATGACCGCAGCATGTATTACGCGTCACCCCAATGAACCGGAAACAAAGAGACCAATAATGACAACCACTCAGCTTATCACCAATATCTTCTCCCTTACGGTCGTCGCCGTATTTATCACCGGCTGCGCCACCGATAACTACAAACAAAGTGCCGACACGGCGGCGGCACTAAACAGGTCCTCCGCCACGATTACGAAAGGCAATACCCTGATCGATGAGACTCTGGCCGATTTGAACGACCTGGTATCGAACCCCTATCCCGACCTGCGCAAACAGTTCAAGAGGTTCAATGATGCCGTGAACGAGCTCGACGGATCTGCGAAGGATATTGCCTATAAAGCAGGGGAGATGAAATCCCAAGGAGCAGATTACTTTGCCGGATGGGACAAGGAATCGGCGCAAATCCAGAACGAAGACATCCGCAGACGCAGCGAAGTCCGCAGGAACGAAGTCGTGGCGAGATTCAATCTCATGAGCCAGCATTACGACGAAACCACGACCGCCTTTCGGCCCTTAATGTCTGACCTGCACGACGTGCAGAGGTTTCTTTCGACCGACCTGACCGCCGGTGGTCTGGTCGCAATTAAAGATACGGCCTCGAAAGCGACCAGGGATGCGGTGCCGGTCAAGGAATCCCTCGGCAGGTTGTCCGATGAATTCAAAAGCTTGGGTCTTTCGATGTCGCCAGTGGCCGCAGCCAGATAGCCACGCCGTTATCACCGTCAGTCGTGGCGCTGGCTCAGTCTCACCCCAGCGTAAATCTCGGTTGCTTCTGGATCGATTTCTTCTTAGCAGTTGAAGATTCTGTCTTCCAAGCTGCTGGGGAATTTTGAACTGATGGTGTTGCTGGCCGTGATCCGGCTGGGTGATGCGGCGTATGGAGTTCCCATCGCCAAAGACGTCGAGGATAGCACCAGTCATGAAGTGTTGGTGGGCAGCGTTTACGCCGCTCTGGAGCGCCTGGAGAAAAAGGGTTTTGTGGAGTCACAAGTGGGTGAGTCGACGCCCGAGCGCGGCGGGCGAGCCAAGCGGTACTTCCGCATTACGAAGGAGGGACTGCGCCAGGTCCGCCTCACGCACGGCGCCCTGACCAAGCTCTGGCAGACTATTCCCGCCCTTCAAGGAGGGCAGCGATGAAAACGCCGCAACCTCCAAAACTAGCAACCCGGTTGTTGGAGAGCTTGGTGCCTGGTGAGCACGGCGACGCTAACCAGTATATCACGTCCTAAAGGCCACAGGTTTCAGGCTGCTGATCAGCCTGTGGCTCGGGTGAAGGGGCGGATGGAGGTAGCCAGGTGTGAGGGAAAAAAGGGTGCTTGACGCGGTGAGCTTTGTATCGCAAAGTGTAGCTCGTGCAAGCCAATCCCGAGAATCGAGTCCGGGAGTCCTGACCATGCAGACTCAGCGTGACGCGGTATGGCTCGAGCAGCAGATCGACCAATGGCGGAGCTACCTCCGTCGCCGGCCGGCGATCCACTCAGTCGACGTCGCGAAGCTTGAGGAGCATCTGCGCGGCCAATTGGCGCGGCTTGCGGATGCGGGGCTCGCAACCGATGAAGCCTTCCTGGTGGCGGTGAAACGCATGGGCGAGCTCGACGTCCTCTCACGGGAGTACGCGCGCGAGCACTCCGAGCGACTCTGGAGGCAGCTCATGGTGTTCCCATCCGACACCGGGGCGTCGCACGGGGTTGCGAGAACGGGGGCCATCGTTGCCTTCTGTCTCGCGGTGTTGGCGGCGGCATTGGTCAAACTGCCGGCGCTCTTTAGGATTCCGATGGATGACCTGCACGCCGGTTTCTACTTCCGCAACGCGAGTTTCTTCGTGCTCCCTGTGTTGACCGGCTACTTCGCCTGGAAACGGCAGCTGGACGCCCGCGCGTTCCGCTGGCTGGCGGCCGCGCTTGCCGCGGCGGTGGTAATCGCGAACGTCTACCCCGTTGCCACGAAAGGCTCTACTGAATTGCTCATGTCGCTGCACCTCCCGATCACGTTGTGGCTGGTCGTGGGTATCGCGTACGCCGGGGGCCGCTGGAGCCAGGTGGCGGGCCGGATGGATTTCATCCGATTCTCAGGCGAGCTCTTTATCTACTTCGCGCTGATGGCGCTCGGCGGTGGGGTGCTCACGGCATTTGTGGGTTTATTCTTCCGGATCCTGGGGATGGATCCGCACCAGTTCATTGGGTCGTGGCTGGTGCCGTGCGGAGCGGCCGGGGCCGTCGTGGTCGGGTCATGGCTAGCGGAAGCCAAGCAAGGCGTGATCGACAACATGGCGCCGGTGTTGACGCGTCTGTTCACACCCCTGTTCGCCGCCGTGCTGCTGACATTCCTGGGCGGACTGCTCTGGACCGGACGCGGCATCCACATCGAGCGGGACATGCTCATCGCCTTCGACCTGCTCCTGGTGGTGGTCCTGGGCCTTCTGCTCTACTCCATCTCGGCCCGGTCCCCCGGATCGCCTCAAACCGCCTTCGACTTTGCGGTGGTGGTGTTGCTGATCAGTGCGCTGCTAGTCGACTCGGTAACCTTTTGGGCCATTTCCACGCGAATCACCGAATTCGGCTTCAGCCCGAACCGTGTCGCGGTGCTCGGTGTGAACTTGATTCTCCTGGTTAACCTGGCCTGGTCCGCCGTGCTCTACCTCCGCTTCCTGAGAGGGCGGGGATCGTTCACTTCTCTCGAAAAATGGCAAACGGATTACCTGCCGGTCTATGCCGCGTGGGCGGCGATGGTCGTGACCCTTTTTCCACCGATGTTTCGATACATCTGAGATGCCATTGCAGGGAAGAAGCTGGATTCAATCAAGGACCCCGTCAAAACCGTGCTCGCTCCGGACTACACGGCGATGTGTCCCTTCTCCTGGCACAAGCCCAAGTCTTTGGAGCCTGGGCAGTGGCGGTTCCAGGACGCCATTCAGAATTCGCGCTTCCTGAAGTAAGGAAGTTAATTGGCCACCAACTCATCGATCCAATATCCTCGTCTGTCGTAATGGTGGTGCAGACCGATCTCGTAGTCCCGGGTTATCAGCGATGCCTCAGTGTATTCTGGCGACTCCTTAATGGTGTCACGGGAAAGATTGACGTACACTTCGGACAAATTCCAACTCACGCGCTCGATCCAGTGTGGGGAGACCAGGACCTTTTTCCCCGGCCACCAGTTCGCGGTGTTGATGATCAGATATCGGATCGACCAGGTCTCATCATCAATGATGAAATCATCGATATGCCCAATCTCGCCATCCAAAGTCTGGAGACGGTAACCGGTTACTTCGCGAGTGCTCCGCAGATGGCGATCCCATTCTTTGGCACCTTTGGTGGACCGGCCCCACTTGTTACGGTCCCGCTCGATGTATGGATAGTCTCCCCAGATCGATGAGCCGCTCCAATACGCAGGCCAGCCATAATAACCGACATAGTCGTTCTCGAATTGTTGAGACACGGGTTTGTGACTGTCCAACGGCGGACTATCCTCGATCTGCTTCTTTGTTAGATCAACCGAAAGGTGCTTTTCGCTCTTAATCACGCAGTTCAGCGCATAAGGGGAAATGAGCACCTGGCGGCCGGTGAGCCAGTTTCCCGTATCCGCGACCAGATAGCGAATCGTCCAGTGGCGGTCGTCAAAGTAGAATCCTTCGACTTTCCCTATTTCTCCGTCAACACTGCTCAACCTGTAGCCCTTGAGCTCTTTCGCCTTGCTCAGCATAATCGTCCTTTCGTTCTTAGGTTTCGTTTGTGTCCGCTTTTGGCTCCCAGCCGAAGGCGTGTTTGGCAAATCTGGTGGATCTGCTCCAGCGGGAGCTTTTACGGATGCACGGAATCAGGTTATGCTGCTGTCGGCATCCTTTCTATCAGGGATACTCCCCCTCTAGATTCCAGCCTGATTAGAATCTTGCCTCCCAGCCAGTCGAGTCCCCAAGTAGCCCGGCATTGGGCCCGACTCGCCCTGCGTGTGCCCGGGAAGCGACGCCATTCCTGCGATTCGGGTTCGACAACGCCCAGCCGACCGGCAATTGATGCTTGCACACCGACTATGAACCTGCACAAGCGAGATCCAGTGGCAAACGAGGTGACCCAAGCCATACGCGGTGGCGACCTGGAGGCTCTCCAAAGGATGATCGCGGACAATCCAGGGCTCGCCGGAGCACGAATCGGAGATGAGCGTGGATCGGGGACACTGTTGCACGTGGTCACCGATTGGCCAGGATTTTTCCCGAAAGGTCCTGAGGTGGTGAAAATGCTCATCTCGGGTGGCGCTGATCCCAATGCCAGGACCGCAGGGGCTAAAAACGAGGAAGGCGAAACACCGCTTCAATACGCGGCTAGCAGCGACGATGTTGAAGTTGCCGAGGCCTTGATCCTTGGAGGTGCGGGAATTGAGGCTAGGGGTGGATCCATCGCTGGAGGCACCGCTTTGGAAAACGCGATTGGTTACGGCTGTTGGCGGGTGGCGCGGCTGCTGCTCACTCACGGCGCCAAGGTCGAGAAGCCATGGCAGGCAGCAGCGCTAGGAATGACTTCTGTGCTGGTGAAGTTCCTTGAGGAGGGCTCAGCGCCATCGCGCCACGAAGTGAACCATGCCTTCTGGCACGCCTGTCGTGGCGGCTATCGCCGCACGGCCGAATATCTCTTTGCCCGAGGCGCGGACCTCAATTGGACTCCAGACTACGCCAAGGAAACGGCTTTGGAGATCGCCCGCGGCGCCGGTCAGGATACCGGGCGAGAGGCTCTCCTTAACTGGCTCCGTGGAAGAGGCGCAACCTCTGGTGGTGGCTGATTCCTTTCCTTCTCGCGTTGCGGCCAATACGGGATGACATTTCCAGAAGCGCCGTGCCGGTGATCAGCAGGAATTTGGGTGTTGTGCCATCTGCGTCCGCGTTCTCGGGATCAAGGCGCACTGACCTTTGTGCCTTGGGATTTCAGCTATCACTTTCCGGAACCGAGCTTTGCCCCTCGACTCGGCGGCGGTCAGAACAGCCAACGCAGACCGAAACAAAACAGACCGGAGCACAGCGCACCCAGGGACAGCACTACTACGCCCAGCCGTCGTTTTTGCGGGAGTTCGTACCACATAAGCAGACTGCTTAGGACCATGAAGATCAACCCCACTGCAATGGCATCCATTGAATACGCCCACATTGACGTCAGCACCCAGTCACGGCGATTGCGGGCATCATCCATTTGAACTCCAGTGAAAGCGTGGAGGACCTTAATCACTCCCCACAGGTTTACCTCGGCCTGCCGCACGGAAACGCGGTTACGCTCTAAATCCGCCTTGATGAAGAAGAAGTGGCCCGGGCGTCTGACTTGAAATTCGAACTGACCGGCGTTCGTCCTTGTCGTCGTCCACAGAATCTCACCCACGATCCCAAGTTGTCTCATGATCTCACGCGCCTGTCCGAGGTCACCCTTCACCTCGGGTCCGAGAGCAGTAATCTTGCGCTCATACTTCGTTTCGTTGCGGTTTTCCCAGGATTCATGAAAACCCCAGGACGGGTGGTTGAGGAGCAGGCCGGTGAAGGCAAACAGCCACACGAAGAACAGCAGAAACAATCCAGAGTAGAAATGCAGTTTGCGATTCCAGCGCTTGAATGCGGCTGGCGGCCGAGAGGCCGTTCGCGCCGCCCCTGGAGGTGTTGGTTCAGTGGCTGAGGGCATACGCCATTCCGAAAAACGTTAGCGCCCCCGCAAACAACAGCATCAATCCCACCCTCCGTTCCGCGCGCAGCACATACCACAGGTACACGCCGCTTACTGTAAGGAAGAAGGTGAGGTAGACCGTTGCATCAGCCAGCCAAAGCCAAACCCGCATAAAACCCCAATTCATACGGATCGCCGCCAGATGCTGGCCGGGCGATTTGTGCAGGGTGACCAAGGCATCTGCCAAGCCCGTGCTCCGCTGCTCGATGGAGCCCTCCCGTTTTGCGACATCGATTCTCACCGTGGTCGTGCGCCCGGGTATCATCACTGGAATGATGAAACTGTTCTCCTTCGCAAGATGCTGCACCCACCCCAACTCACCATGAACTCCAACGCTCCGGAGGACCGGTTGGAGGGCGTCGATCAACGGCCGGCCAGAAAGGTTTTCCAGATCTGCGGGCAAGACCAAGTCATGGACAATGCGCGGTGCCGAAGCGCCTGAGCCCGGTTTCGGAAGCCAGGCGTGAACCAGGAAGAAGACGCTAATCGCGAAGATGAGCACAAACGGACTGATGAACAGTCCCAGGTACAGGTGCAGGTCTCGAACCGCTTGGTAGAAACGGCCGCGCATGCCGGCAGGCTATCGGGGAAGCGAAGTGAGTCAACAGGGAAAGCCCAGGCCCCCCGTCAGGGTTCCTGCACTACGCGGTAGAACCGCTGGTGATTTGGGCTGAGGCTGGTGTCCTGCAGCCCCATTTCGCCCGTGCCTTTGGCCGCCGGAGTTCCCGGTAGGACGCTCCATGTGGCGTCGCCTAGCGAGTCCTTAAACTCAACATGGTAGCTCTTTCCCGCCTCAACACTCCAGACGATCGTGGGCGGCGTGCCGGTCTGAGGCGGGGTGATGCCTGCAAGTATGGATGGGGGCAGGTGGTAAAGGAAAACATCGATGAATCCATTGTAGTCGCCCGTGACCAGGTCGGAAGCGGCGCTCTCGAAAGCGATGGCCGTACCCTGCCGATTGATCCAGGCGTGGAAAGACCTACTATTGCCCGCGCCGCCGCCTAGCGACGCGCTAACCAGCGTTGTCGTGCCCGTTTTAAGGTCTCGGACGAAGATGTCGGGCTGGCCGTTAGTGTCGCCCGCCACCAAGTTGGTCGCGGCGCTGCGGAAGGTCACATAACGTCCGTCAGCGCTGATACTCTGGCGGTCTGAGGAGTCGTTGCCGCCACCTGAACCGTCCACGTTCACGCTTACCAGGCTCACGTTGCCAGGATTCTGAGCGTCCACGACGAACACGTCGGAGCCCTTCGTATTGCTAGTGCTCTGTCCCAAAAAAGCGACGTAGCGAGCGTCCCCGCTTATGGCCAACCGCCATCGGGAGGTGTTAAGCAGATACGGCTCCATTGGCAGATTCGCCAGCAGCACCCCGCCTAGCTCCGGGTGCATGATGTCAAATCGCCAGATTTGGTTCCGCGTGTAGCCCACATCCTGGCCGACCGCGTACCTGCCGTCGGGCGTGACCGCAGCGTGCACAATGTTGGTGCCGATGGCTTGAATGACCCCGCCTTGGATGTCATAACGAAAGAAGTTCGTCGTCGGCGGTCCCTGTGAGCCAATCGAAATCAGGTACCAAAGCGCGCCATCGTCGGTAATCGCCACGGCCGAAATTGGCCGCAAGCTTGGGGAGTTTGCAGGCACCAAAACAGTCGTCTCGCTTAGGAGGTCGCGAAGGGCAATCTGCTCTAGGCCCGTGAGCCCGATGGCCACGAACGCAAGGTAGCGGCCATCGCTGCTCCATACGATCGGGCTTGTGGGCACCAGTAATTGGTTGAGAGACGGGTTCAGGGACGGCAAGACAGTGGCCACCGTCGTCTTGTGAGCCACCACATCCCTAACGAAAAGATCGCCCTGAGTGTTGGTGTAGCCCGCGACCAAGTCACTGGCAGTGCTCCAGAAAGCGACGTACCTGCCGTAGGGTGACATGACCGGCGAATCGGAACCCTGGTTGGCCGGACCTGTCCCGGCTGAGTTAACGCTCACCAGAATGTTCGTCTGCAAGAGGGTGTCTCGCTCAAACACATCATACGACCCGTTCTGGTCGTTGGGAGTGAGGTCGTCGGAGGGTCCCCAATAGAGCACGTATCGCCCATCGTCGCTGATGCCAGAATCGGCGAGGGTGCTGTTCAGCGTTGCGGTCACGGGCTGGAGGTCCGGGCTGAGGCTCGAGATCAATTCCACGGGCCCGCTCACGGTGCCGCGTGCGAACACATCGGAGGCATGGTTGTTGTCACCCGGCAGCAAGCCGGTATCGAAAGCTTCGAAGGCAACCACCGTGCCGTCTGAGCTGAGACTTGGATTAATACAATCTGATAAGCTCCCAGCGGGGGGGTCCGCGGTGGCGCTGAGCAACCGGTTGACTCCGGAAACTCCGTCATGCACGAACACCTCGAACACGCCGGCCGTGGGAGTGTCCGTCAGGTCGGTGCTGGTGCTGGTGAATACGAAGGTCCTGCCGTCATCGGAAAGCAACGGAGAGGAGGAGCCACCGTTGCCTGGAAGCCCGGTGGCGTTGGTGGTGATCAGCGACGAAAGCCCGGAACTCTGCTGCCAAAGGAAGACTTGATTAGTGGCCACATAGGCGATCAAGCCCGCGTCGGCGCTGATGCCCGCACGCTCCTGTCCCATTATGGGACCGATTAAGTCGATCTTGGAGGTCTGCGTATCTTTGCGGAAGAGCAGGAGCTGGTATGTCGCGTTGCCTTCTTCAGTCAGGTTCGTGGATATGCTGCCGAACACTACGTATCGTCCATCCGAACTTGCTACCGGGTCCTGCGAGTCTCGGTTCGCGGCTTGGCCTGCCAGATTTGCGCTCACGAGGATATTGGTAGCTAGCCCAAGATCCCTGATATAGATCTGCTGGGGAACCAACGTCGATGTGGGGCTCTGGACGGATTCAGCGACCAAGTTAGTTGCCAGGCTCTGGAAGACAACGAAGCGCCCGTCCGGCGTGATCGCCGGCTCGGATGAGAGAGTGAATCCCGAAACGTGGCCAACGGCGCTCTGAGCGCCTAGCCAATCCACGCTCACCAGCGTCGTCGTCTGCTTGGCCAGGTCTCGCACAAAAATGTCGCTTTCCTGGTTAGCGTCATTTGGGACCAAATCCTCGGCTAAACTCTCAAACACCACGAATCGGCCGTCGGGGGTGATGCTCGCGCCGGTCGAATTGCCGGCTCCGCCCTGCCCTGTGGGGCTGACGCTGACCAGGGTGGTAATGTCGTTCAGGACATCTCTGACATAGATGTCTCCCGCGCCGCTGACCCGGTTGGTAACCAGGTTCTTGGCTCGGCTTTCAAAGACCACAAACCGCCCGTCCGCGGAGAGTCCAGTCGCCGTCGAGGCGTCATCTCCCCCTGTCCTACCGTCCAGGCTGGCACTGACCAGCAGAGTCGTTCCTGCCTGGCGATCCCGCAGATAGGCCTGCAGGTCGGGTGTCTGCCCATTGGCTACCAGGTTGGCGGCGGAACTCGAAAAGGCGACAAAACGCCCATTGGCGTTGACTAAGGCCGACCCTGAGTCCCCGCTCCCCGCCGCGGCTGGGACCAGGCCCGGATCAACCACCGAAACCGCCTCGATCGGAGCCGCCACGCCGCCGAGACCACTAATCCAGGCCGCCAACACCAGTCCTAACAGAACCGGATCAAAGGTTAACCCTAGCCTCCTGCGTGCACGATGGAAATACGAGAGATAGAACCACATCCGTTCGGACAGAGCAGACAACTTCATGACTTTCCCTTTCGTTGACCGCGATGATACGGCCCCGCGTTTGGCCACCTGGCCCAACCTCAGCTATTGCAAGCTTTCACGCTGAGTCCTGTTGAGCATTAGCTAAACGATGCGTGGTCGCGTGAAAAAATAAGCATGTTTGGTGCCACTAAGACTACTTTGACCAAGCCGTCCCTTCGATGCTCCGCTCCGATCGATGCGCTAAAGAATTCGGTTTATCCGAGCAAGATTTCGATTCCGCTGACGTATAGGTCTACAGCGGATGGGCCCGCAGGAATCACTGTGGACCCGTCGGCTACGGCCTTTCGCGCCGAGGTTCGGAACAACACGATCCGGAGGAGCACTCCGGTTGGCGGGGTGGCAACGCTTGCGCGTTTGGCCGGAGGTGGGGGTGGGGGATGGGGGGGAGCGCGGGCCGTTGTCTGGGCTTTTGCGCGATGGCGGTGGCCAGCGGTGGTGTGCTCTACGTGGCGGATGGCGAAAACAACACCAGCCGCAAGGGAATGCCGGCCGGCTCGGTCCCGGCGCTAGTTCCGCAACAGCCGGTGCCGCGCGTCGCGCCAGTCGCTTTTCGCCATTGCCAGCCTTCCTGGTTTGACGGTCGCCCGAAAAGCAGCGAGGCCGGGCTTTCGCCCGGCCTCGCTGCCATGAGAACTTTCTCAAATTTTCAGCTCTTTCGAACCGGCCAATCTGATGCGGTGCCGCAGACAAACACCATCACACACACACGGAAACAACTGCATTTCTGCATCGCAATTGACGTGATCACTCTACCCCCGAACCGGAATCCC